>ERZ773178.3123-NODE-3123-length-14381-cov-3.363744_pt1 | contig 14381 bp, 23 predicted proteins | sample MGYA00580533_ERZ773178 | MGnify/ENA primary metagenome ERZ773178 (study PRJEB29015, sample SAMEA2737859) | human gut metagenome | biome: human gut; feature: human-associated habitat; material: faeces | place: China | collected 2012 ...
TCTTTTGCCTTATCCTTTCTCTTATCGATCAACTGCTTTGCATTGACATCATTCATTTTGTTAAGGACTAAATCACTATCCCCTACAATAGTTACTTCCATAAATTTATTTCCTAACGGCTTTAATTCAATTACATATTCATTTTTCATTTTTATAACCCTCCTGTATGTTTTTCCGTTTGACCGTCCAATTCGTTGCAATAGTCTGTTTTCTTATATGCTCTTCTATTCTTCGGTTTCGTAATCTTCAATATTCCGTCCTATTCATTCGTAAAGTTTGGTTTCGGTTACTATTGCAACCAACAAGACGGTCAAACTGTTATGGTTTCATATTCTGTCTTTTACTTTCATAGCCTATTATTCGTTATAATATGCTTTACTTTTATCTGCCAATGATAGGCATAGGTATTGACTTGAAAACATGCAATATAGTATGTTATTCTTTCATATAATTTGTTTAGATGATTTTTCCTGTTTTTTCGTTAGTTTTGTTTTTTATTGCCAGCAATCAAGCCAACAGCTATACCTACCATCTTCGCCTGCATAATTCACAGATAGAATGTCTTGTAGTGTAGTATCGTGTCGTGATCTTTATTGATATACCTTATGTTTCTTTGACAGTCTATCTGTCAACTACACAGGCGATAAGCAGATATTCAGTTTTTAAATACTTTCTATTGCTTCAAATACCTGTTCCAGTTCGGAAAGTGTATGGTATTTTCGCTTAAATGTTTCTAACTCATTCAATGCCTTTTTCAAAAGGATCTGATACTCGTTTTCTTGAACAAGAAATTGCTGTGTCGGCTGATATGTATTTTTCTCCGTAGTTATGTGAAAACATCGTACTGGCTGTTCTTCACTTGTTTTTGGAGTAAATACCAACATCCTCAGTACATTTCCAGCCTGTTGCAATCGGTATCGTTCTGCTGCCACGCTATCATCCCATTCAAAACACTTGTGAAGTTCGGATGTTTCATCTCTAGCCTTTTCAAGAATTTCTTGTGGTGTAACTTTTTTATCTCCGATTTCATCAGCGACTTTTTGAGCATCAGCCTTATAAATTCCTTTGATTCTCCATTCTGCTCTCATTTTCCACTCCTAATCAAACATTTCTAGCAAACTACAAGCTCCTTATCATTAGAAACAAACAATTTTATAACTTGGCAGTTCATATCTGGAAATCTACCATCGCTGACCGCTTCCGAATTATCTACGAAAAGAGGGCAACTAACTTCATATAATTCAGATAGTGCCTTGCAAATATACATTCCTGCCACGATAGATTCTCCATTACTCATATTGGTTCTTCCATCCCACTGACATTCACAAGTTTCTCTGATTCCAGAATTTATCTGAACTTCAAAAAGTTTAAACGTAACTCTTCCCCCAAACTTCTCGTTAATCACAGAAGAAATTCGATTCATTTTCTCTCTGATAAATTCTTCTGTTAAATCAATCATTTGTTCCTGTTCTGCAATCTTCTGTCCGACTTCCGCTTTTTCTTTTTCCAACTCTGCAATACGCTCTTTAACTTTTGAATTGTCCACAGATTTGATTTTCGCAATAATATCTGAGATTTCATCACGCAAAACAGCTTTTTTTGCTTCTAATTCTGTTTTTCCAACTGTTTCTTTGCTCATTTCTTCGATTTCATTTTCCAACATAAGAATCTGTTCGCTGATTTTTTTGTACTCTTCATTTTTTAACATATCGGCTACAGTCGGGATCGATTCAAGAATTTCTTTCTTTTCTTTTAATGTTTCTTCGAATTTTGCGATTTCTGCATTGACTGCTTCCAGTTCCTGTTGTTTATCATTAATGATTTTCTGATATTCTCGAATATTATCTGCTGCTTTCTGTCCTTTTTCTGTAATGGATTTCAGATTGTTTTCTCTGTTCTTTTCAAACTTTTCTTTATCTGAAATGTAGCGTTCTTCATATTCAGCCTTCGATTTTTTATATCTCTCTTCGTCATTTTTCTTTCTTTCCTCATAATCAGAAATACGCTTTTCTCGAACTTCTTTCGGAAGAGATTGACCGCAAGTCGGACAAATCAAATCGTCTTCTGCAAGTTCCGGCAATGGCGTATATTCTAGGAATGTCTTCATTTCTGGGAACACGCTTGCTTTTTCGCGTCTCCATTCATCTATAAATTTCTTTTTATCAGTTTCCGCACTCTCTTTTTGCTTTTCTGCGCTTTCGATATCCACCGCAATAGAATTAGCCTGTCTTTTCAAAGACATTAGTTTTTCTTCTACTTCGTTGCATTCAGAAGCCACACCTCTTCTCTTTTCCATCAGAATCTCTGTTTCTTTATTGCTGATATCGCTTAAATCAAATTTCAGATTCATCACTTGTTCTCTTTTAGCATTGATCTCTTTGCTTTTCTCAGTTCCACCAGCAAGTTTATCCTCTACTTTTTTCAAAGCAGTTTCTTTCGCAGCTTTTTCCACTTCAAGAGCACCGACATCTACTGTGACAAGCTGTTTCGATACTTCATCAATGCGTGCCGGGATCTCTGTCATTTTCTCTTTTAATGTATTCTTCGCTTTTGTATACTTTTTCAGAATATCGTCCGTGCTTGCGATTTTCAGCTCTGGAATAAGTTTTAAAAACTTTTCTCCGTACCCCTCTGCAATCTGAACATCTGAAGAATCTGCAACGAACTGCATCAAGATTTCTCTCTGTTCTTTCCACGGTAAAGAAGTAAATGCGATCGGATTTGTAGCAAGGTTGAAAATCTTTTCGTCAATCATGCCGGAAATAAACTCTTTAAAATCTTTTTCTGATTTCGGATAACCGTTGATTTCAAACTCATTAACATTTCCTTGAAACTCTGTTGTTCCTGTCCCTCTTTTCTTCACAAATTTTTGTTTTTGAACTTTTTTCAAGGTATATTCTTCTCCATCGACAGAAAGGATTGCTTCTACGCATATTTCCAGATTGTCAATCATCTTTCCGTCTTTATCTAATGTGCGAATATCAAACTTTGCACTTCCATGCGAATCTTTTCCGAACAACAACCATGTGAAAGCATCAAATACCGTTGTCTTTCCAGTTGCATTTGCGCCATATATTTTCGTTAATTCGCCGAATGAAATTAACTTGTTCACACATCCCTTAAAATTCTGGATGTGAATACTTTTTAATTTAATTATTTTCATACATCTTCTTTCCTTTCTACTTAATTTATTCACATTTTTTAATTGATTACATATGTACCGCCGCGCTTTTTTTGCTTTTCGCGCGCATACGCTTCGACTTCCGATCTGGTCATTGTCTTGCACTCTAATGCGTACGGATCTCCCCAGCGGATGATCCACAAAATAACTTCTTCTTTCATTTCATGAGGTGTTTCGCTGCTTCTCTCGCTATTTCTTGTGCTGATTTTTTTATTTCCTCTTCTATTTCTTCTTGCGTCATTGTGGATGTTTTAACTATTTTTTGCATTGACTTTTCTGCGTGTTTTTTTCCGTACTCTTCTTCGAGGATGTTTCTTATTCCTCTTAATATCATGACTGTTTCTGCTTCTAATAATATTAAATTTCCTTTTATTTCCACATTGCCTTTACTGCATTTAATCATCTTTACAAATTCCTTTCGTTAAAATGTTTTTTAGTTTTTGAATCTGATCTCCATCAAGTCCGCTAACATTAAATATTCTTGTGCTTTCTTTGTCTCTCCATGCGTTTCGCAGACCTTATCTCTGAACTGCGCAAGCGTTCCGTAGAAACATCCACAGCGTACGCCTACATCTCCATCTTTAAGCCGGAAGAATGTGGTTGTGCGATTACAAGATCCGAAACCGTGAGCATATGCATAATCCTTATCGCCGGAAACCCGTGCATCGCCGTAAATCCATGCATCGCCGGAAACCCGTGCATTGCCGGAAACCCGTGCATTGCCGAAAACCTGTGCATTGCCGGAAACCCATGCATTGCCGAAAACCCGTGCATCGCCGAAAACCCATGCATTGCCCATATGACTCAGGTTTTCTTCTTTTTCTATGTATCCTCCCAAATCCCCGGCTTTTACATTGCCAAACTCAATTAACGCTTTAATGCGAAACAATTTCACGCCGGAAATATCTACAATAAATTCGCTTGTTAGTTTAAACTTCTTCACTTTTCTCATCCTTTCTGTTACAATAATCTTGGTTGTTTAGTTATGCGTCCTAGAGGCTGCCGCCTCTTATGGGCGCTTTTTTGTTCTGTAAACGTCAAAGTCTTCTTGGTTGCCTACGCTTCCCCACGATGTGATCTGATCATTTTTTACAAGTACGACCGTATTTACATAATCCTGATCGTATTTCAGACACCAATCTTCGAGCAGATCCAAGATGCAGTTCATTTCTTCTTCAGCGTCTTTCTTTACCTCTCTGTCCATTTCTTTGTACATTTCTTTGTTCGCCTCCTTAAATCGGTCCTGCCTGCAAGATATAAATGATTACAGCCATGACAACAATGATGATCCATTGCGCGGTAATTATTATTTGTTCATCACTTATTTTATTTTTCTTTTTTTTCATTGCTTCAATAACCGGAGTGTTCGTTGTGTGCTCAAATTTAAGTACATCAATTTTGCACTTCGTCGGTTTTGTTTCCCGCATACTTTCTTTCACCCTTTCTTATTCTTCTAAACTTATCCACATTCTTAATATTTCCCGTTCTCTTATTAATAATTTTCAAATAAAAATCCGTTTCTTGGACAAGCGCCCAATTTTCAGCATTCAAGTGATGCGCGGATAAGCATTCCTTTTGCTGTCTCGTTAATTTCTTTGGCTGCTTCATATTTTCTTTTTACCTCTTTGCTTTCTCAATGTCTCTTCTTACCCGAAAAGCATTTGCATTTGACAACAGAACTGCCCTGTCCTCTTTCGGAAGAACTAATAATGTAGAAATAAATTCTTTGATTTCTTCCTGTTCTTCTTTTGGTATTGCCATTTCTAATACATCTCCTGCCATTTTTAACACCTCTTCTCTAAAGTATTTCCCTTTAAAAACTGATTCACGAAATATATCTGTCCTTTTCCAGTAACCTTAGTTGTTTTTGTAATTCTCACGCTTCCGTCCGGATTCTGAACATTACTTTCCTTAATTTCAAACAATCCTTGTTCCACATACCGTTGCATTGGCATATTTCTGGATGAACCGCTTTTAATAAGGAAGTTATTCTGTCGCATCCACTCGAATAATCGTTTTTGTCCGATTTGCACACCATTCTGACAAATCAACTTTGCCAAGTCTCCGATAAGAATTGATGTGTGGCTTGTGCTGACTGCATCTGCAAAGATTGTTTTCGGCTTGTCCTGTTCAATTTTCTGTTCAAGAGCCTTGTTATCTGTTTTTAACTGCTCAATGGTCTTGTCTGCCATCTTTAATGCCCTTGCCATAATCTGTTCAGGTGTGTTCCATGCCTTTTCTAATTCGATAAGATACTGTCTGACTTTCCTTGCATTTTCATTTTTCTGAACCATACAAATTTCTTTTGCCATGTCAACAGACAATTCGTAGTCCTGCAATTCCTGTTTTGCTAGGGTGTTAAACTTTTTACACCCTGTATAATCTTCGTTCTCAACAAACCCATACTGCAACTGTCTTTCAAACCAAGCCGAAAATCTTTCTGTGCTTCCAACTTGTTTATGAAGTTCTCTTGCTGATACTGTTTGCGTATCAAAATTTACTTTGATAAGTTCATTCATTTTCTATCGCCCCTTTCTGTGATATAATTCTCCCCGAAGGGAGGTGTTTCTCATGGATAGTGCTAAAATCATTGTTAAAGAACTTCTTATTTGTGTGAATGAACATGATGTCAAACATATCAATGAACTTCTTTTAAAAGATACTGCTTATGCATTTGCTCTCGCAGAATGTATAAAAGAAGATTATGCAACTGGCATACATGTTTCCAAAACTGCAAATAACTCTTTTGTTTTTCAAGAGTTAGAAAATTGTTCTTTAACATCCAAAGGCTTGAACTTTTTACAAAATTCTTGATTGCTAATCACATCATAGTGATACCGTGTCGGAATACTTCGGGGGATTTCTTCTCCTCGCACGAGATAATCTCCCGAAAAAGCCTTGGTTCTTTCTTGCTCTTCAAATGGGAAAGAAATTTCTACGCTTTTTTCCTCTGCTGAAAGATGAAAAATTATAGCATCTGAAATTCCGCCAAACTCTTTGAAAAATTCATCCAACTTTAAATGAGAAAATATAACGGCTTCTACTACCTGTGAATTGTCTTTAAGATATTTAGTCACGTTTTCACCTCCTTTGTTGATTCAATGTAATCAGTATAGCACATTAAATGTCGTTGTCAATACTTTTCTGTTGACTCAATGTAATTTTAGTGATATATTGCAATTAAGGAGGTGATTTAATGAAAGATAGAATTAAGCAAATACGAACAAACTCTGGATTGAATCAATCAGATTTTGGAAAGAAAATCTCTATTTCTCGTTCAGCGGTATGGAAAATAGAAAATGGCGAGAATACACCATCAGAACAGACCATCAATATTATATGTAGGGAATTTAACGTCAATGAAGATTGGCTAAGAAATGGAACTGGAAAGATGTATAAAGAAAGAGACGGTTCGTTCACAGAACTTTTATCAGAGTTGGAAGAATCTGATGATGATTTTATCAAAAGCTTAATCACTGTATATATGGGATTAGATGAAGATAGTAAAAGCGCATTAAGAAAAATTGCAAAAGAAATGGCAGAAAAGTATAAAAGCCGGGAGAATTAATCTTCCGACTTTTTTTCTTTGTATTTTCTATATTTAACCAGTATGTAATGATAAATCTTGAAAAGATAATCTTCACAATCAATCTCATTAACCATCTCAATAATTTTCTCTTTGTACTCCACAGTAACCCTCCTTTTGCAAAAACACATCCGAAATTCCTTTTTTTATATTATCCAACAGGAATTGCTCAATTACAAGAATATTTAGAACATATGTTTTCTTTATATCCTGTATTTTTACATGTGGACGTTGTTTTAAAACAGTTGTCGTTTTTTGTCGACTTGAAAATTTGAATAATAACTTCAAAAATGTTAAAATGTTATCGGTTTTGGGAGTGAATTGCGGTTCACAAACACTCCCAAGCCAGAACTTGAAGCGCCCTGTTTAACAGGACAATTCATAGTTTACCATATAAAACAACCAAAAAGAATACTACGAGAGGTAAAGAAATGAACAAAAGTAACAAATCAATAACGGACAAAGGTTTTACACTAATGGATAATTTTCGTGAAAACATTAACTCTTATATTGGTAACATGACACTAAGCGAATTATCAGAGCGCGCCGGAATCCCATTTTCCACGCTACGAGGTATGCTGTACGAAAATAGTTCTGACTGTAACTTGTCGAATGCTGTAAAACTCGCCAAGGTATTCAGCATCAGTGTAGACGAACTATTCGGAGCGAACACAATGGAAGAACGTACAACAGATTGTTTGAATACTTGCAGAGAACTTCCGGAAAATTCGAGATATCTGATCAGTTGGTTTATACAACATCAAAAGACATTGAATAATAGGAAAGAAAACCATAAATCAGTAAGTATTATGAAGCCTAAGTATAAAAATGGTCATTTAGTTCCATCAAACGATTTTTTCTCGATTGATATTGATGATTTTTCCGACAATATTAAGGCAAAAGTATTTTTGGGAATCCAAGTTAATTGTGAAGATTTTATGCCCCATTATTCTCCGTATGATATCCTTTTGCTTGCGAACGACAGAAAACCATACGAAACAGAAAAGTGCGTTTTTCTTTATTACGGGAAAATGATGATCGGAATAAGAAAAGAAGAAGAGAATAGTGTTAAATATTATGGAATTCGCAATAGAAATGCCATTATAAACGAATCCGACATTGATGAGTTAATGGGATACATTGTCGAAACTACCACTGTTTAATATTATAGGCGGGGATGCCCCGCCTATTGATTATGCAACTTCAAAATAATGTCCGATCAAATCTATGATATCATTTTGCAATGCATTTCCTGAATCTCTTGTACATTTATACACAATCTCATTTTGAATATAATATTTATCTTTGTAACATTGCATGTTTTTTCTCCACGGAATAGGATCATCTTTTGTTCCACTGTGTTCCTCATCTACAATTTCGTACAAACTTTCTGTTCCAGTTCCGGGCGAATGCTGCTCTTGAATCGTGAGGTTATCTTGATTTACGGAATAGAGTTCGTTTTCGTAAACAAACCTAAATCCTCTTTTCACCGTTTGTCCAACGATTTCACTAAATGTAGGGTGTAGCGACTTATAACGAATCGCTTCATCATTTGTGAGATTATAAGTGTTAATTTCTTCTGGAATTCTCACCATCATAAGCTCCATCGCAAGATCATTTTTTGTGGGGATGTATGGAGTTTCAAAGATCTCCTGATATTCTTGAACCCTTAAAATATGTTTCGGAATCATTTCTCCGTCAGGTGCTTGACTTTCTTCAACTACCTTATATGAGGTGACGATTTCAAATCCTTCCTTGTATTCCAAATCATCGCCTGTTACGATCGGTAAATATCCACTGTTAAGATAATCATCTTTATCGGGGGAAATAATTTGTTTATCGCCAACGCGTAAAACAGATGGTGCATATATCAATATTCCGTCTTCTAATTTTCCAAAGTTCGTATTCATATTTTCTCCTTATTTTTTACAGCATATTCCACTTCAATTCCCGCATCTACGTCTCCACCGTCTACCATGATGACTGTTGTTGGATGGTATGTTGTTAATGCTCTGATTGCATCTTGTTCGGATTGTGAGATAGGGACTATCACCTCTTTTTCTAACACATATTGCAATGTAGTTTTGCTTTGTGACAACCAATTTCTTAGCGTTTCTACATCAGGAAACACATCTTTAGGCAAATTAATTCTTATAATCCTTGCGAACATATCTTGACCTAACCTATCAGTTGCCCAAACTCCGGACTTATATGATGAAAAAGTTAAAGACGACCTTTGCCCCACATTATTACTAATGGCTTCTCTAAGTATATACCCAAAATTATTGATGTTTCCGTTACTTCCATAAAGCTTCCAATCTTCATTCCCATTTAACATAACGCTTCTGATTCTTCTAGCAATCCCATCTTTTGTAATTTTATCTTGATATTTTCCGATGCCCCTAAGAGGTTCATCCATTGTTATTGTAGCAGTCTGTTCTTTATAATATGGTTCATATGAAGTAGCTGTTGTTCCTAATTCGACTTGTATATTTTTTAAATCTTTCATTTCTCCATTTATTCGTACATAGTTAATTCCATCTTCTACAGAAAGTCGACCATGAGTTAATTGTATATTTTTAATAAAATGTTTATCTATATCATATAACTTGCAACCATAACCGGTCTTTTTCCCACTTATAAAATATGTTTTCCCACTAAATACCGGAATAAAATCAGAAACAAACCAACCGTCTTTCATGGATATAAAATCACTATTCGCGCCACCAAACTCAACATTTAATTGTACACTATCTTTATCAAACAAATTCTTTCCAGTAACTCTAACATCGACTTCATATTTCTGCTTCTCTTCATTCCATTTTCCAACATTCTTAATCTGTTGTGGATAGTCGTGTGATGGGGATGGTTTGCCGCCTGTGTAAGGTTCATAAGGGCTAGCAGTTTGCCCCTCGGTTATCATTAGTCTATATCTTGCATTACCGCCTACTTTTGACACAATTCCCGGACGTATATTCAAGTCATCTTCTTTTGGCACAAAAGTTTGGTTTTTGTGCCAAGCACTAACACTACCTGTGAAACCAAAAAATCCTGTAAAATCGTCCGGGTTGTCAACCGAAAGGTAATACGATTTTCCGGCTTCTATTGATGGGATTAATTCTTTTAATGTTTTCGGTGAAGTAGTGTTGTAAACTTTTTGCATAATAAATCCATCTTCATCAACAGAAAAACCAGAAATATTTTTTAACGCGCTTACATCAAACAACTGTTTTCCTGTTGTGCTGTCTTGATGTGAATTACCTAGTATACTAAATCGTTTAAAAGGAGCTTGTCCGCAATTTGTCAATATCACTTGCTTTATTCCTTTTGACGTTTCGTAGTTAAATTTGAAAGTCATAAAAGCTCTTCTTTTTAAAAATATCATGTAATATCAAACTCCTTCCAAAACATCGCATTTTGTTCAATCTGACAACAATATTTCTTGTTTGCCTGTGTGACGAATCCATCTAACGCGATTGTTGACGGTAGTATCACCTTAGTTGGCGTTGATCCACTTGTGAACCAAAATGGATAGATATTTACGGCATCAGGTAACTCTTCTTCAAGCGTTAAATTTAACTCTGTAACTTCTCCCCATACTGCTTGTACGTTCGGTTTTAACGCATATGTAGTTTCTTGAGGACGTTCTTCTTTTATGTTTGTACTGATCGGATTTTTCTGTAAATAATTTTTAATTGCTTCCTGAAGCTGCTCTGGTGAAATCTCGCCTCCGCTACTTCTAATTTTCTTTAGCAAAATTGCATATACTTCGTCTGCTCTCATAGTTGTACCTCATCAATTTACAATTTATACCATTGATCTGTTTCCTTATGGAATTTATAATAATCTCCGGTGTCAAGACATAACGCCGAACTTCCTGTGCCTACATAATGCGGAAGTTTTGATATATCACTCGATAATCCCTCATAGCTTCTGATATTCCCTCTCACATCCACACAAGCAAAACTGCCTAAATCCCATATCTCTTCTCCCGGCTGATACGTCTTTCCGTCCACAACCGTTATTGTTTGTGCTATCGCCATTTCTGTTCCTCCTACGCTATTTCAAAATATTGTCCAATGAGTGCCGATGGTTTAAAATACAATTTTTCTTTTTGACCATACATTGATTCTGGATTAAGAACTCCACCTCTCTTACACAAATAAACTAACTCATTTTCGATATAATACTTCCCGTATTCATATTCAAATCCACTTACGTTTACGCTATCTGGCACGGGAATAGGATCTGAATACGATCCTTCGTAACCTTCGACAAGCTGTGTCCACAATGTAGGTTCTGCCCCCGGAAAACGGTCCTTTTGTTTCTGGTGATTCTTATTCAGATTCCACAAGAACCCTCCAAAGTTTCTTCTTTTATCTTTTTGGTTTTGTACATCATATGCGTACCCGTCTGGATCATCTTCCCAATCTGCGTACAGCCCTTTTACTTCAACGGCTTGTGCGTCCGTATTAGTGAGAGAAGCGATTTTTGCCTGATCCACAACCGCTTTTTTACCGCTAATCACTTTTTCGATGTAACTTTGAGTGTTTGATACCTTTTCGTTATACTTTTCGAGATATTTTCCTGTTAATTCATCGCCGTACTCAACCGAATTAACCGCTTCCTTGCTCGTTAATCCATCAATATAATCCAACAAACACTGCGCATAACTTTCTTTTTCTAAACGCTTGATCTCTTGCTTTTTATACAAGTCAGTAATTTCTTCCTCATTCAATTCTCGTGACTGTCCGGTTGAATCTTTTAAAATAACTGACATTCCGCTTGAAATACTGTCTTCGTATGCGTTTCTAATGGCAATCATGTCAGATTCGTTGTAGCCAAACGCATAAGACGCTATCATAACATCTGACAATATTTCATTTTGTACTTTCATCTTAATTTCCGCTTTTTTACTTTCCTTTACCTCATCCAATGTAGGGTTGTAAGGTTTAGGATTAGGAGAAATTTCAGGCTCGACATATACACTTCCGTCGTTTGATAATTGATATCCGTTGTACTTTTTTGTAACAGAATCATTCCTGTAAATAGTTGTAAATTTTTGATAAAAAGTCCCGCCGATATCTATTGTGCATTCTTTATCAAGAAATAGATCAAACCCATTTTTATTTTCTATTACATCAGTTCCAAACTTAACCGTAACGATATTATTTGTCGGAATTACGGTTGCTTTGTGCGGAGTTTTTTCTCCTAAGAATCTTATATATGCCATATGTATTTCTCCTTTTTATTTGTTTGAATAATGCGTATTTGTTGGAGTTGCAACCTGAAACTGGAAAAGTCAAAAATCATGTTATCGAAGAAGATAGCAATGCTAATGGTAAATATCGCAAATGGAGCGACGGAACTCTTGAAATGTGGTTCAATTCTCCATTTACGTGCGCGATCGGAACAAAAGCTGGTAGCATTTACACAAGCGGACAATTTACATTAAACTTCCCGGTTGCATCAAAAACAAAATGTAATATCGTGCTCACAATAGGAGCTGGCGGCGTGATATGGGGCAAGGTGTACGGATCTGCAAATGACTACAAATCAAGCTTTTCATACCATTTGCTTGCTGCTACGGTATGGAATACAGCAAGTTTTGATTTATCCTATTACGCGCGTGGAACGTGGAAGTGATAAGCGTTATTTAATTTCCCACTCCGCATCGATAAAAAGATAGCTGTTTGTTGCTTTTGGTATGCAGATAAACAAATTTCCGTTTGTCCTTGCCATAGATGTGCAGGCCACCGGATTTTTATATGACCCATCTGACGCTGTCACATTTACAACAGTATCATTTAATGGGCGATACTGTGACGGTATCGTAAAAACATTGTCGTACACATTATTCGCGACTATTGTGGCAGTTGTATAAATTTCCATATTTAGGTGTATCGTTTTACCGATTTTATACGAGTTGTTTGCTATGGCTGTCCACACTCCGACCCTTATTCCCAGATCGGTCGGTGTGAGCGTCTTTTTATCATGATGCGCTTGTAATTGTAACAAATATGCATTTAGCGCAGCTACAGCCTGCGCTCCTGCGATCATCCCCGGTGTTTTGTTCGCCACTATATCATCAAGATTGTCTATGATTCTAGATTTATCGGCGGAATCGTTTATAGCTTGGCATATTTCATTAATTTGTTTAGCCCCTAGATTACTCCCGGATTGAGTATAATCTGTTACGTCTTCCAAAGAATAGCTTCCATCTTCGTTTTGAGTAATTAAGTACTTTCTTTTTCCAGCCATGCTTGAAGCTAATATATCATCTTTAAAATTAACAGGTAATTCTTGCTTTGGCATTATATTCTTACCTCCTTAAATCTTCCAAGAATAAATGGAATTTTTCTAAGACCGATAGTCTGTCTTTCAATAATATCTTTCATTTTTTCACATGCTTTTTCCAATCTGTTAAGTTCATCGTATTTGATAAACATTCCATTCGGATAGAACGTCTTTTTGATTCCGATATCCTGTGTGAAAATTGATTGATTTATCTTTTCTATATTACCCTCAAACAAATTGAATTTCTCATAATCCCACAACTCCAAATAATCAACAATATCTTCTCCCATATTTTGAATCGAAAATTCTTTATTAACTTCATTTGCTTTTTCTTTTAAATATAGGATATTGTTTTTTATTCGGTTGTAATCTTCTAAATTCATTTTGTCTGTAGACGCCCAATTTGTTTTTGGTTTTATCCAATCTACCTCCATGACATTTCCACCTTTCTAGCTTTCATGTTTCCAGACCACGCTCCGTTAAAGGATATTTCATTTTGATAAGAGCGAATCAAAGCGTCTTCTCTTCCTTTTAGTTCCATGTAGAACAAATCATTCGCCTCCGTTCTTGGGTCTCCACGCCACGAGATTTCGTAGTCTATGTTTCCGAGATAATATTCCGCTATCCATTCTTCCAAATCTTTTGCGTGCTGAATTGTGCTTATAAGAGGGTTATTCCATGTGATTTCTTGACCGTTTACGTTGTGATTCACAATGTAGTTATTTTCTTCTGTAAGATACTCATATCCCTCAACCTTTACTTTTACATCTGTTTTTGCCTTTATATTAGTGATTCGCACTTTAATGTAAAAATCGCTTGAATCAACAATACTCACTTTTAACTCTGGATTTTCTGGAACTGATACTTTAAATCCGTATGACGGCCTGTTAAAGTAAATCGTATATTCAGAATCGCTTTCAAAAGAAACTGTTTCTTGGATAAGCTCTTCAATCGCTCCGGTGCTTTCCTTGTAATTTTCTCTAGTAATCACAATATTTTTTATTTTTTCATATCGTGTTCCGGTAGGATTTTTAATCAAATCCCTTACCCTGTCCAATCTATAATCCGTAACATCATTAATCAAAATATTATCTATGAATAATCTTGAATTTGAATATCCTTTTGTTACCTCAATTACCATTTTATTAAACTCAAGAAAAACATGATCTGTTAAAAAACTAATATCCGGTTTTTTTACAATAAACTCTTCTTTTAAGACTCCATTGTTATATGTTACTATTTTAAATTCTTCCGGTGCTGTGTTTCTAAAATTAATAATCAAGCTGTTAAGGAAGCAAAAGGTGATTATATCTTACT
>ERZ773178.3132-NODE-3132-length-14350-cov-4.834627_pt1 | contig 14350 bp, 9 predicted proteins | sample MGYA00580533_ERZ773178 | MGnify/ENA primary metagenome ERZ773178 (study PRJEB29015, sample SAMEA2737859) | human gut metagenome | biome: human gut; feature: human-associated habitat; material: faeces | place: China | collected 2012 ...
AAGTTGGCCTGTTCCTCACCGGCATCTTCCCGCTGCTGTTTGTGCCTGCCGCCGCGGGCGTCATGGAGCTGTGGGCAGAGATGGGCGAGATGCTGCTGCCCATCGTCATCGCGATCATCCCGGTCACGGTGCTGGTGCTGGGCCTTGTGGGGGCCGGGCTGCTGACCCTGCAGCGGGCCGTGCCGGTGGTGTTCGGAGCCAACATCGGCACCACGGTCACCGCGCAATTGCTGGCCTTCCGGCTGGAGGATGCCCGGTATCTGCTGCTGGTGGCGGGGCTGCTGCTCTGGTTCGCGGGGCGCGGGCGTCTGCACGCAGCCGGGCAGGCGCTGTTTGCTTTCGGCCTGCTGTTTGAGGGCATCGCGGTCATGGCCGAGGCCATGGAGCCGTTGGCAGCAGGGCCGGTGTTCCGGCAGTGGATGGCCCAGGTGCGGCACCGCCCCGGCCTGGGCCTGCTGGCCGGGCTGGGCATGACCCTTGCCGTGCAGAGCAGCTCCGCCACCATTGCGGTGCTGCAGCAGATGGCCGCCCGCCCCGGGCCGGACGGCGGGTGCCTGCTGGGCCTTGCGGGAGCCATCCCGGTGCTGTTGGGGGACAACATCGGCACCACCGTCACGGCGGTGCTGGCATCCGTGGGGCAGAGCCGGGACGCCAAACGTCTGGCGGCGGCCCACGCCCTGTTCAACCTGTCCGGGGCAGCGGTGTGCTGGCTGCTGCTGCCCCAGTTCACCGCGCTGGTGCGGCTGGTCTCGCCCCACGGGCCGGAGAGCGCCGTGCTGGCCCGGCAGATCGCCAACGCCCACACCCTGTTCAATCTGGGCTGCACGGTGCTGTGGCTGCCCCTGACCCCTTGCATGGTGCGCATCGTGTGCATTCTATTGCCGGAAAAGCACGCCCCTGAGTTGAAACGAACGCCCTAAAATGGTATAATGACAGTGTATCGAACAATTTTGTGACGCTTTTGTTGCACAAATGATGAACGGACCCTTCTGTGGGCCTGCAGCGGTGTGCGGCTGCCAGGGCACAGAGCGAACCAAGAGGACGTGTTTACTATGAAGGATATCATCAACGGGTTGATCGAGCGGTTCCGCAGGCAGCATGTACAGGCCCGGCGCTATGTGGCCATGATGCTGGTGCTGGCCCTGCTCACCACCCTGTTCGTCAACTGGCAGCTCCATGGGGTGGGCATCTCCATGACTGCCGACTACCACTGCGGCTACGAGGAGCACCAGCACACGGCGGCCTGCTACGAAAAAGTGCTCACCTGCGGTTACGAGGAGGGCGAGCCGGAAACGCCCGTCACCTCTTCGGACAGCAGCGCCGATCCGGTGTCCGCCTACAGCGCGGCCGAGCCGGAAGAGCCGGAAGAGCCGGTGCAGACCGAGCCGGAGACCATCTGGGTGCCCCATGAGCACACCGATGCCTGCTACGAGGAGCACCGGGTGCTGACCTGCTATCAGGAAGAGCACGAGCACACCGACGACTGCTTTGACGAGTACGGTGCGCTCATCTGCGGCGAGTTCGAGCATATCCACGACGACAGCTGCTACACCACCGAGTATGAGCTGGTGTGCGGCCTGGACGAAGGCGAACTGGTGGAGGAGCCCAACCCCGCCTATCAGGAAATGCCTGCCACCCGCCCCGTGGTGGACCTGCCCACTGAGCCGGTCGAGACCACCCCGGACGAGCCCACCCCGGACGAGCCGGTGCTGCATCATCACACCGACGCCTGCTACACCGAGGAGCTGGTGTGCACCATCCCGGAGCACCACCACACCGTGGAGTGCCTGGCCGATACCCAGGCCGACGTGGAGACTGCCGAGGAATGGCAGGCCGCGGCCAACGTGGCCCTGAACGGCAACTGGGCCGAGGACCTGCTCACCGTGGCAAAGTCCCAGCTGGACTACCAGCAGAGCGACAAGAACTTCAAGCTGGATGTGGAGGACCAGCAGGTGCTGCGCGGCTACTCCCGCTATGGTGCCTGGTACGGCAACCCCTACGGCGCCTGGGACGTGATGTTCCTGTCCTACTGCCTGCACTTTGCGGGTGTGCCCCAGACGGTGGTGCCCCAGCGTGCGGGCGTGATGGCCCTGCACAGTGACCTGCGCGGCTCCCAGTGGCTCACCGACGCCGACGGCTCCACCGCAAGGCCCGGCGATATCGTCATCTACAACACCCTCACCACCGAGCAGGTGGCCGTGGACGAGAGCTCCTATGGCATCGACCTGCTGGACCTGGACGAGGACCCCGACACCGCCGCCCAGCTCACGGCTTCCGAGCCGCAGGTGGACACCCGCACCGTGACCACCGAGACGGTGGGCGTCGTGTCCGCCGTGGACCCCGACGCCGGGACCCTGACCGTGATCTCCGGCAACGTGGACGGCAAGGTGGCCGAGGTGCCCGCTGCCATGTCCGACGTGACCAGTGTCATCTCGGTGACCGGCGCCTATGCCGCCGAGACCACCGCTGTGGCTCCGGAGGACCCGGCAGGCTCCCAGGAGAAGCTGGACGGCAGCTATGCGCTGCTGGAAGATGAGGATGGCTTTGGCGCCACCGTGGACTGGGTGGGTGACGCCGACCCCTACGGCATCGCCCTGCTGGCTGCCGGGGACGACCATGATCTGAAGACCTGGATCACGGATGTCAATTATGAAAAGACGACCGACGGAAAAACATGGACGTCTATCGGCGCGGGCAGCGTGACCGTGGACAGCGGCACCCACGTCCGCGTGAACCTGAAGTATACCGTGAAACCCGGTGTGCTGACGCCCACCAACAATACCCTGACCTACCAGCTGCCCAAAGGCCTGCCCATGCCGGATGTGGTGACGGGCAACATCGTGGATGAGTCCGACAAGGACAAGGCCGGCAATGCAAAGGTCGTGGGCAGCTTCACCGTTGACACCGACGGCAAAGTGACCCTGACCTTTACGGACGAAAAGTTCATCGGCACCGACGAGAAGGGCGGCCTGCCATTCACCGGTACCTTCAAGGCCGCCGTTACGGCGAGCGCCGACAACTTTGAGGACGAGAAGGAGATCAAATTCAAGGACGACTGCATCCTGACCATCAAGAAGAAAACGGCAGATATAAAGATCAGCAAAGGGAGTGGGTCTCCGCTGATTACGAACCGTAAGGACGGCACCTTTGTAAATAATTATGAGGTGACGGTGGGGACCACCAACGGCACCAAAGACCCGGTGATCCTTACGGATACCCTGAACACGAATAGGAATGGCGAAAACCGTAGCGACTACCTGAAGGGCGGCAAATATCTGGTAGACTCCTTTAAACTTTACAAGGTGGATGCTTCGGGCACAAAAACGGAGATTGACGTCCCTGCGCATGAACTGAAAACCGACGGCAACGGCAACCCCCAGGTGGTCCTTGCTCCGCTGCCTGCATTGGAGGCCGGAGAGAAGTACATCTGGAACTACGACGTTCAGCGGAACTATGCGGACTTTGACGAAATGCCCGGCGGCGTCGGTATCATCAACAACACGGCAAAAGCCGAGGCAGGGCGCAATGTAAAAGATGAGGCTGACGCATGGTACACATGTAAAACCTCTCGCATTGAGAAGAAAGGCGAGTACGACCCCAAAACAGGCCGCATCCAGTGGACGATCACTGTAAAGGTACCCCATTCTTTCCTGGGGTCCTATCTCCTGCAGGGCTGCAAGATCACAGATGACTTGCCAGACGGTGTGAAAATCGTAGGGGATGTAAAGGTAGGCAACGATACGATACCGGCAGAGGAATTCCAGCAAAATGGCTATACCATCCCGGCGGATTATAGTGGAACAGAGCTGAAGATCACCTTTGAGACCACCACCCCCATCGGCGGCGGCTCGGTGACCAACAAGGCACAGATCCTGACCAAGAGCAACCATACCTTTGAGGCCTCGGATACTGTGAACATCGGGAAGGGCGATTGGAGTCTGAGCAAATCCATTGCCACCAGGGGCGAGACGCCCACCTGGAACCTCTCGGCCACCAACAAGGCCGGTGAAGCGGAGTTTACCCTGTGGGATGTGCTGGACGACGCTGAGAACGACCAAGGAGAGGAAAAAAAGGACACCCACTATGCCATTGCAAAAGAGCTGGATGACGCCATCAAGGCCAATCTGACCCTGACCATGCACGACAACACGAGGCTGACCTATGCGGAGGCCGTCGCGGCGGGCAACACCATCGAGATGACCTACTACGCCGACAGAGACGGCACAACACAGGTAAACGCAGGTAACTCGTCCATCCGTGTGCGCAGCTTTACCATCCATGTGAAAGCCGGGGACAACCAGAACCCTGTGCGCAGCATCTCGGTGACCGGCATCCCCACCCACGAGGAGCGCGACGACGTGCCCACCGGTGAGGTGTGGACCTATAAGAACACCATCCATATCCAAGGCGTGAGCGGCGATGCCTCGGACACCGATACCTACCGCAGCTACAAGAAGTTTGAAAAGGGCGTGGCCGCAACGAGCAGCGGCGACGAGACCGGTTATCTGACCGGCAGCAACAGCTTCGAGCTGAGCGACCTCAGCGGCAACAACCTCCACTACCAGCTGGTGCTGCAGACCTCCGCCGACGATAGGGACGAAATCACGGTTACCGACACCCTGCCGGAAAACGTCGGCTTCAAGGTGGATAATGTCAAGATCGCGCTGGATGAGGGCGATTTTGTAAAGATCAAGGATAAAAAAGTAGACTGGGCGACGGCAGAGTATGACGAAACTACCCGGAAGCTCACCATTAAAATCAGCAATTACAACCAGTCGGGGCGGGAGGAACACCGCATCCGCATCCAGTACAAAGTGAGCGTGAGCGACGATCCCAGCTGGAAGAACCCCTCGGTGGGCAAGCTGACCTACACCAACACCGCCACCTGGGGCGAGCTGACCGAGACCACCACCACCACCGTCACCCGCGATGTGGAGCAGGTGAAAAAGACCGGCTGGCAGGACCCCGGCAACGACCGGAAGCTGCACTATCAGGTGGTCATCAACCCGGCCGGTGATGATCTGTCGGCCGGGCAGACCAGAGCGGAGAAGATCGAGCTGTGGGATAACATCAGCACCACCAATGGTGCCATCGCCACCGGCGATGTCAACTCGGTCAAGTTGTATTTTTACAATTACGACGAAACAGTCGGCGTGACCACCGGCACAGAGGTGCCGCGCAACATGTACCGCATCCTGGAAGCGGACAAGAACGGCTGGCTTCATATGGAGATCCCCAATATGGCGGCCCTGATCCTTGTGTATGACTGCAATGTGAAGGATGGCAGTGCTGCCGCCAGCTACCAGGTGAGCAACACCGTGACCCTGAGCAACGGCAGCAAATCCAGCGACAGCGGCATCACCTACCAGGTCAAGGCGGATGCAACGGCCACCACCGCACAGTTCGTGCTGCGCAAGAAGGACAGCTACTCCGGCGTGTCGCTGAAGGGCGCGGAGTTCACCATTTACCAGTACGACAAAGCGATTGAAGGGTGGACGAAGTGGGCAGGCAACGGCACTGGCACCCTGACCACGGACGAAAACGGTCAGGCCAGTCTGGCTGTGCTGGATAGTGAGACTGCAAGCTGCCTGAAACCGGACGTGCTGTATAAGCTCGTGGAGACCAAAGCACCCACGGACTATCAGCTGGATGCCACCCCGCACTACCTGCTGTTCCGCAATAACGCCAGCGCGGAGAATGAGCAGAAGGCCTTTGCAAATGCCACAGGCGTGGCTGAAGGCACCACCATCTTGACCGTGAATGACGAGACGGTGGACCTGAACAGCAATGTGCAGGTGGGCAGCGACGCCGGCACCACCACTGCTGAGTACAGCAACGTGTACAGCAAGCTGACCGTCAGCAAGCTCTGGCTGGATGCCGACACCCGCCAGCCGGTGGAACCGGCGGTGAACAGCATCCACATCAAGGTCTGGCGGTACACCGACAATGACAAGGACAGAACGCCGTTTGCCGAAGCCGACCTGAACGCAGACAACAACTGGACTAAGACCTGGTCCGGGAACGATCTGCCCCTGAAAGACCCTGTCAGCGGCAAGGCGTACCACTACCTGGTGGAGGAAGAGACCACCGGCAACTGGAACGTGTACATTGACAACAACGGCGTGCAGACCGGCAATATCACGGTGCAGAACTATGTCTACACCGGCTACGAGCTGCCGTCCACCGGCGGCATGGGCACGGTACCTTTCGGGGTGCTGGGCGGCGCACTGGCCGCTGCAGCAGCCCTGCTGCTGGTCCGCAAACGGAAACAGGACGAGGAGGAGTGAGCAGCCATGAAACAAAACAAAAACAACCGGTTTGCCGCTCTTCTGCTGGCGCTGTGCATGGCCGTGTGCTGTGCACTGCCCGCGCTGGCAGCCCCCGCGGCCAGCGCCAACATCGACCTGAGCCGCACCGGCAGCATGGACGTGACCCTGTACGACCACCAGAACGACGTCCCCCTGCGGGGCGGCGCACTCACCGTGTACAAGGTGGCGGACGTGGCCCGCACCAACGGCGACCTGCACTTTGTGTACACCGCCGACTTTACGGGCTGCGGCATCGCGCTGGGCGACCTGACGGACAGCACGCTGGCTTCCAGGCTGGAAGCCAAGCTGCCCGCCCGCGCCGTCGGCACCACCCATAAGATCAGCGAGCAGGGCATCGTCTCCTTTGACGCGCTGCCGCTGGGCCTGTACCTCGTGGTGCAGACCGAGAACTCCAAGGGCTACGAGGCCATCAATTCCTTCCTGGTGTCGCTGCCCATGGCGGACGAAAGCGGCTGGCTCTACACCGTGGACGCCACCCCCAAGGTGGGCGCGCCCACGCAGGAGGTGACCCCGCCCGAACCGGAAACTCCCAGCACGCCTTCGGAACCGGGCAAACCGTCCGAGCCGGAGAAGCCTTCGGAGCCGGACAAGCCCACCCAGCCCAGCACCCCGGATGAGCCGGACAACCCGGACATGCCGGTCAATCCCAACGACCCCAACCGCCCGGTGTCGCCCGGCAACCCGGATAACCCGGTGAACCCCGGCAACCCGGACAACCCCGTGCCCCCCGGCAACCCGGACAACCCGGTGGCTCCGGGCCACCCGGACGGCAATGCACTGCCCCAGAGCGGCCAGCTGAACTGGCCCATCCCGTTCATGGCCTGCAGCGGCGTGCTGCTGTTTGCCGTCGGCTGGGTGCTGGACCGGAAGGAGACGCTGGCATGAACACAAAGCAGAAGATCGGCCGCGCCTGCATGATCGTGGGCATCCTGCTCATTCTGGGCGCACTGGCCCTGCTGGGCTATAACCAGTGGGACGCCAACCGCGCCGACAAGGCCTCCCAGGACGCCCTGGGCAAGCTGGAAGAGACCCTGACCGAGACTATTGAGGACAAGACGAAGGACGAAGAGCCGGTGGTCCAGCCGGAGCTGGACCCGGAGCAGGAGATGACTGTCACCGACATCGACGGCTGGGGCTACATCGGCTACCTGTCCATCCCGTCCATCGGGCTGGAACTGCCCGTGATGAGCGAGTGGAGCTATGCGGGCCTCAAGGTGGCCCCGGGCCGCTACTCCGGCTCCACCTACGCCGACAACATGGTGGTCTGCGCCCACAACTACGCCAAGCATTTCAGCCCCATCAAGTGGCTGGCCCTGGGCAGCGAGGTGTACTTTACCGACATGGACGGCCAGCGCTGGAGCTATGAGGTGACCAATGTGGAGACCATCCAGCCCACGGATATCGACAAGATGATCACGGCCAGCGACGAGGACGCCTGGGACCTGACCCTGTTCACCTGCACTACCGGCGGCCGCGCCCGCTGCGCCGTGCGCTGCACCCGCACCGGTTACCCGGTCTTGGAGACCAGCGCGGCAGGGCGGATCACGGAGTAAGCAGGACGATTTGGAATTGCCTCCGCTTTGCTCTGGCAATATCAGCGGAAAATTATTTTTAAAGATATGCAATCCCGGAAAATCTGCGGATTTTCCGGGATTGTTTTTTCACGGATGGGCGTTAAGGAAAGTGGCCTGTTCTCTGGAAGGCAAACGATTTAGAATGCCCTCCGCGTTGCTCTGGGCATAAATAGCAGAAAAATTATTTTAGATTTTGCAAATCCGGCAGGGCTGCGGCCCCGCCGGATTTGCTTTTTCACGGGAGAGGGCGTTACGGGAAGTGGCATCGGCTGCTGTTGGCCTGCGGCCAAAGCGCAGCAAATCAAATGCCTTTTACGGCAACGCTCCTCACCGGGGAGCTGGCGCGCAGCGACTGAGGGGCGTTCCAATCGGTGGAAGCCGAAAATACGGTGAAAAGATCTTCACGCCGAACAGGCGTGAATCTTCAGTATTTTCGGGTGGAGCCTACTTCTTTGGGGTCTGAAAGGGGCGAGCAGCCCCTTTCTTGCAACGACGACGACCGCTGCCTGCGGCAGAAACAGGGAGGAGTTGTTGGGGCCGTGGCCAGCAGGATGCAAGGCCCATTCAAGGGCCGTAGCATACGCTGGGAGCCACAACCCGTCCAGGGGAGAGGGGTGTCCAGAGGGAGAGAGGGGGGAGTCGAAACACCCCTCTCACCCTCTGGCCCAGCGGAGCGACCCCGGCGGCGATGCCGCTTGCAAAAGCCATCGGGCCTGCCCCACGCGATTGCACTCTGCATGGGAAACATTACAAAAAAGCACCCGCCATGCGGATGCACAGCGGGTGCCTTGAAGGGCTCTGCGGGGGTGCTCAGTGGGTGGTGCCCATGTCCACAGCCAGGTCGGCGTCGTTCTTCACAACGGCCTCCACGGCCTTCTCCAGGCCGCGGGCGATCTGGTGCAGGTCCATGCTGGGGGTGCCCAGGGGCTTGTTGACCACCTGCTCCATGGCGTAAGGCACATGGATGAAGCCGCCCCGGATGTTGGGGTACTTCCTGTCGATGAGGTACAGCAGGGTGTACATCAGGTAGTTGCACACATAGGAGCCTGCAGTGTAGGACAGGGCGGAGGGGATGCCTGCGTCCTTGATGTTCTGCACCATGGCCTTCACGGGCAGAGAAGTGAAGTAGGCGGTCTCGCCGTCCTCCTGGATGGTCACGTCGATGGGCTGATAACCGGCGTTGTCGGCGATGCGGCCGTCCATCAGGTTGATGGCCACCTTTTCCGGGGTGATGGCGGAGCGGCCGCCGGCCTGACCGATGCAGATGACCACATCGGGCTGGTTTGCCTGAATGGCAGCTTCCAGCACCTCACCGGCACGGATGAACTCGGTGGGCACTTCCTGCTTGACGATCTCGGCACCGGCGATGGTGTCGGGCAGCAGCTTTACCGCCTCAAAAGCGGGGTTGACGGTCTCGCCGCCAAAGGGGTCGAAACCAGTGAGCAGAATCTTCATAGTAAAAAGCCTCGATTCTCAGATATAAATGGACGGCTCCAGAACGGTGAGCTGTCCGTGATCCATGATCATGCGGTTGTCCACATAGATGCAGGGAGCGTGGGTGACCAGATCGTAATGGCCGGAAGCATCCTGCACACCGCCCAGCGCGATGTTGCGCCCGAACCCGATGTGGAAGGTGCCATAGGTGGATTCGTCCTCGATGTAGCAGTTGCCTGCACAGCGGGAGTGGGTGTTGAGCCCGATGCCGAACTCCGCCGCCACCACCATGTTCTCCGGGTCGTGGAAGCGGGCCAGAAACTGCTTGAGCCGCCTGCCGCTGGCATTGTCCTCGATCTCCACGATGCGGCCGCCGCGCAGCTCCACCCGCACGGGGCTGTCCACGATGCCGATATAGCCCATGGAGCCGTCCAGGATCAGGGTGCCGTTGGTGTCGCTCTCCACCGGTGCCACATACACTTCCACGCTGGCAGAGGAAAGGCCCTTGCCGTCGTGGCAGCAGCCGTTGAAGAAGCCGGGCACACGCCCTTCGATGTTGAAATTCAGGTTCGTGCCAAGCTCCGTGGTCACATGGATGTGGCTGGCGTTCTGGTAGCAGGCCATGATGATGCTGGCCATGATCCTGCTTTTGGGCAGGCTTATGTTCAGGAAGTCGTAGCTCAGCAGTGACTGCCCGTTGCTGGTGCTCAGCGGCAGCGACAAAAACCGGTTGCGGCGGGCAATGACCCGCTTGACGGCCCGTGTGGTGATGAGGGAATACTCGGCAGCGCCGATCACGGCGTTGTAGGGGTCAAAGGCGTCCTCGCGGTCATCAAAATACTGGCCCACCTGCTCGTGCAGGTCGTCCAGCATCAAAACATCCGCCACGCTGCCCACCGCCTGTGCGGCTTGCTGCATGGCTGCCACCTCGACAGCATACTTCTGGCTGGATACGATCAGGATGCGTTCGCCTGCACGGAGCCGGACCCAGTCCCGTATAATGACATCGGCTCCGTGCTGTATTGCTTGTTCCATTGAATCACTCGATCTAACAAAAAAATTACTTCAGGAGGATCATCATCACGATCTGGACCACCATCATGATGATGGCGACAGGAACCTGATTCTTGATGACGCCCATGGGCTTCTTCATATCCAGCAGTGCCACGGGCACGGTGTTGAAGTTTGCAGCCATGGGGGTGCACAGGGTGCCGCAGAAGCCGCAGGTCAAAGCCAGCATGCCGATGACCACCGGGTTTGCGCCGTGGGCCAGCACGAACGGGTAGCCGATGCCCACGGTCATCACGGTGATGGCGGCGTAGGCGTTGCCCATGATCATGGTGAACAGCATCATGCCGATGGCGTACACCACGATACCGGCGTTCACATTGCCCTCGGGGATGATGTGGCTGACCAGGTCAGAGATCACATCGCCGACACCGGCAGCGGTGAAGACGGAGCCAAGGCAGGCCAGCAGCATGGGCAGCATGGACAGGGGGCCCACGGTGGACAGCATGCGCTCGGAATCGTTCAGGAAGGTGGAGGGCTTGTTGTCGCGGTTCATGATCATCAGCAGGATGATGGCCACGAGAACGCCCAGAGCCACGCCGTTCAGGGCGGACAGGCCGATGCCCAGGCCGGTGATGGCGCAGATGACGGCCAGCATGCCGATGCTCAGGGTGGGGACAAAGATCTTCATGCCGATCTTCTCATAGGTGGCCTCGGTCTCGGCCTTGGTGGCAGCAGAGACAGCGCCCTTCTTGACCTTCTTGAGGATGGCGGGGATGCACATCACCACCACCAGGATGCCGCTCACCAGAGAGGGCAGCCAGCGGCCCAGGGCAAGCACGACGCCCAGCACGGCCCAGAAGATAAAGGTGCCCACGGGTTCCGGGTTCTCCTTATCCTTCAGGTTCTTCACGCCGCAGTAGATGCACAGCAGGCCGATGATAAAGTAGATGATCTCCATCACCTTGGTGGACAGGCTGTAATCAGCACTCATAAAAAAGCTCATTCTTCTGTCCTCCCTTACTTATAGTACTTCTGGATCATCTTGCGATCCTTGATCACATAGAATACGATGGCGACCACAGTGGCAATGATGCACACGGGGATCTCGATGGCAGCCAGCTGGGCCAGCTCCACCTCGATGCCCAGGCCGGCCAAAGTGCTCTGCACCAGCAGGCCGCCGGAGCCGCCCACGAACAGGACCTGACCGAAGAACCAGGTGATGTTCTCCATGCCGGAAGCCATACCCTTCAGCTCCTCGACATGCTCCTCATTGGGCTCATAGCCCTGTGCCACAATGGCACCTTCGGCCATGGGCATGATGACGGGGCGCACGAAACCGGCCACGCCGCCAAAGCCCACGTTGAAGGCTGCAAAGATCGAGCGCATCACGCCGTAGATGCCGATGACCAGGCCGGAGGTGGCACCCTTGAACTTGCCGATCAGGGCAGCGGCTGCTTCACGCAGGCCGTTGCGCTCCAGCGTGCCGGTGACCAGCATCACGATGATGAAGATGGCCATGCTGCGGTTTGCCACAAAGGTGCTGCCCAGCGTTTCCAGCAGAGTGACCGGGCCCAGACCGCCAACCAGTGCAGTCACAACGGCTGCCACCAGAATGACCAGAATGGAGTCCAGCTTCAGTGCAAAGCCAGCGATGACGATGACAATGCCAAGTAGTTTCAGTAGTTCCATAATTGCCTTCCTTTATACTTATATTTTCCCGGCGCTGTGCTGGCGGTCCGCCTGTGGGTCAGCAGGCAGGCCGTCGGCACTACGCCGAAAAGTCCAGAGAAAATGCCTTACAGGCGGATAAACGCTGCCAGCAGCAGAGAAAAGCCTCCTGCCGTAAGCCACAGCGGCACCAGACGACGGCCCAGGTGAGCTCCGATATCGCAGTGCTCCAGCACCCCGGAGGCCTTCATGGGCACCACCGTGGTGGCTTTGGGCACGGCCTCTGGGCTGCCGTAGGGGTTGGTGGAGGTAAACTCACCAGTGCCGATCTCCCCGGGGCAGGCGTACACCCCAAACCAGGAGGACAGCAGCCCACCCTTGCCAGCGCTTGTCTTGCACACGCGCACCAGCTGCACCGTAAGGGCCTGGGCCTGCTTTTCTTCCACCAGCAGGTTGACCCGGACCATATTTACCAGGTTCAGCATCGAGGAAATGGCGATGAGAGCGTCCAGGATCAGGACCAGGATCAATAACGAGTGCATGGGGCACACCTCCTGCAAACAGAGCAAGGGCTGCGGCAGCCCATGGTGCTTTCGTAAGATGGAAATAGTATACCATAAAGTGGGACGAATTGTAAATGAAATATAGATAATCTGTCTAGGCTTCCTAAAAAAGGAAAAATCCCCTGTTTCCCAAAGGAAACAGGGGATTTGCGCCGTTTGGCAGAAATTACTTGTTGCGGATGTACTCATCCATGGCCTTGGCGGCAGCCTTGCCGGCGCCCATGGCCTTGATGACGGTGGCGGCACCGGTCACGGCATCGCCGCCGGCGTACACGCCGTCACGGCTGGTCTTGCCCTCGTCGCCCTCGGTGACGATGCAGCCGTGCTTGTTGGTCTCCAGACCCGGGGTGGTGGAGCGGATCAGCGGGTTGGGGCTGGTGCCCAGGCTCATGATCACGGTGTCCACGTCCAGCTCAAACTCGCTGCCCTTCTTCTCGATGGGGCGGCGGCGGCCGGAAGCATCGGGCTCGCCCAGCTCCATCTCCACGCAGGTGATGGACTTGACGAAGCCGTTCTCGTCCGGGTGGATCTCCACGGGGTTGCACAGGGTCTTGAAGATGATGCCCTCTTCCTCGGCGTGCTCGACCTCCTCCTTACGGGCAGGCAGCTCGGCCATGCCGCGGCGGTAGACGATGTAGACATTCTCGGCACCCAGACGCTTGGCGCAGCGGGCAGCGTCCATGGCCACGTTGCCGCCGCCGACGACGGCGACAGACTTGCTCTTCATGATGGGCGTGCGGGAATCCTCCTTGTACGCCTTCATCAAATTGACGCGGGTCAGGTACTCGTTGGCGGAGTAGACGCCGTTCAGGCTCTCGCCGGGGATGCCCATAAAGCGGGGCAGACCGGCACCGGACGCGACATAGACGGCCTCAAAGCCGTAGTCGTTCATCAGCTCGTCAATGGTCAGCACCTTGCCGATGACCATATTGGTTTCAATGTCAACGCCCAGCTCCTTCAGACCTTCGACCTCGTGCTGGACGATGTCCTTGGGCAGACGGAACTCGGGGATGCCGTACATCAACACGCCGCCCGCAACGTGCAGGGCTTCGTAGACGGTGACCTTATAGCCCAGCTTGGCCAGATCGCCCGCGACGGTCAGGCCGGACGGGCCTGCGCCGATGACAGCGACCTTGTGACCGTTGGAGGCGGGGGCAACGGGCTTGGTGTGGACATTGTTGCGGTACCAGTCGGCAACAAAGCGCTCCAAGCGGCCAATGCCGACGGCCTCGCCCTTGATGCCGCGGACGCACTTGCCTTCGCACTGGTGCTCCTGCGGGCAGACACGGCCGCAGACGGCGGGCAGCGCGCTGGACTGGGCAATCACGTTGTAGGCGGCCTCAAAGTCGCCCTCGGCGACGTGCTTGATGAAGCCGGGAATATCAATTTCAACGGGGCAGCCGCTGCGGCAGGGGTGGTTCTTGCACTGCAGGCAGCGCTTGGCCTCGTTCACGGCCATCTCCTCGGTGTAGCCGAGGGCGACTTCCTTGAAGTTTTTGTTGCGGACGTTCGGCTCCTGGCTGGGCATGGGGCACTTTTTCGGGTCCATATTCGGCATGATCACTGCACCTCCTGCTTCAGCAAATTGCACTCGGCCTCGCGGGCGTGGGCCTCAAAGGGCTTGTACATCGTGCCGCGGTGCATAGCCTCGTCAAAATCGACCTCAAAGCCGTCAAAGTCGGGGCCGTCCACGCAGGCGAACTTGGTCTGGCCGCCCACGGTCAGGCGGCAGCCGCCGCACATGCCCGTGCCGTCAATCATAATGGGGTTC
>ERZ773178.3134-NODE-3134-length-14349-cov-5.153841_pt1 | contig 14349 bp, 10 predicted proteins | sample MGYA00580533_ERZ773178 | MGnify/ENA primary metagenome ERZ773178 (study PRJEB29015, sample SAMEA2737859) | human gut metagenome | biome: human gut; feature: human-associated habitat; material: faeces | place: China | collected 2012 ...
CTGATTTGTGCTGCCGTGGCAATACTTTTGCTGATAGTTAGAAAGTGTTCTTTTATTTTGCTGTGGGGTGGGTCTTGGCTTCTTGGTGTTTTGAGGTTTTACAGCCAAATGAGAGGGATTCCCCTGTCAGAAAAGTTCTGGTTGCTTTTCTCGGTGGGTGCAATCAGTGCTGTTTGCTCTCTAGCAATACAGCAAGTGATCAACTGGCTTGATGTCAGGAGAGAAAGGGCGAGATAAGTCATATGCCGAAAGTCAGTATTATCGTTCCGGTTTACAATGCCGAAAAATATTTGCAGGAGTGTGTGGAGAGCGTGCTGTGCCAAACACTCTCTGATATTGAACTGATTCTGGTGGATGATGGTTCTACCGACGGTAGCCCGGCACTCTGCGATCAGTACGCGGCCAAAGATGCGCGGGTACGTGTAATACATCAGGAAAATGCAGGGGCAGCGGCAGCCAGAAACCATGGTCTGGGCATTGCACAGGGGGAATATGTTGCTTTTGTAGACAGTGATGACTGGATTGATGCAGATATGTATGAGCGGATGTTTGCTGCTGCCGAGTTAGATAAAAGCGAGCTTGTGATTTGTGACTGCCTGAAGGAATCCGACAGAGGCAGCCAACTTTATACACATGCGCTTCCGTCCGGCACATATGGCTGTGATCGTATACGTTCGGTGTACTATCCCCAACTTCTAATGCCGGATACTATGGAATACCCAGTTACAATTTCAAACTGGCTTCTCCTGATTCGGCATACTGTGATTACGGAAAACCATCTCTCTTTTCCAATCGGTATGCGTTTCTCAGAAGATCTTCTGTTTGGGGCTGAGGTGGGTTATCATGCAAGAAGCATGACCTATTTGAAAGGCTTTACTCCGTACCATTACCGCCAAAATCCGGAGTCTGTAACGCATACGGAATATAAGGACAAGTGGCCTCTTTTGAGAGAACTTTGGTGCAGGATTGCTGAAAGTTTCCGAAAAAAAACGGATTATGACTTCACACCGCAGATTCAGCGCTGCATGCTTTTTTTTGTTTACATGGCAATGAATCAAAGGCTTTCTGCAAACTTATCAGCAAAAGAACTTTTCCATGAGGTCAGCGAGGTGTTGGATGATCCGTTGGTTCACGAATCACTTGGCAAGATCCAGGTCAGCCAGTTGGACATTTCATGGAAACTCAAAATTATCACTTTGATTTACAAGAAAAAGTACCTCCGTCCTGCAGTGATGATGCTTAAAAGGTAAGACAATTATGCAAAATGTGCTGTTTATCAACGGACATTTGAATACCGGCGGGGTGGAGCGCTCACTGGTAGACATTCTCCGGCACATGGATGATACGAAATATACGGTAGACGTTCTGCTTCTAGAGGAGAAGGGCGATTATCTGGAGGAACTTCCTCCGGAGGTTTCTGTGCTGTTCCTTGATATACACGATACCTATGGAAGCTTCCTATCGTCGCTTCGCCGCTGCATCACTCATCAGAACTGGATGTGCCTGCGCTTGCGCTTGCTGTTCCTATTACGAAAATGGATCGGGGAGCGTGCCCTGAAGTCTGCGGCGAAGATTTTGCTGGGAAAGTACCATTATGATTGCGTCATCGGATTTCGCCCCGGTATCTGCTCTGACCTGGCAGCATATTCCATTCAGGCAGAACGAAAAATTACATGGTGGCATCACGGCGAGTTCAATGTTGACCAGACGGCATACGCCAACATGTGCGGGAGAATGGATGCGCTTGCGGTTGTGTCGCAAACATGTGAAGAAATGTTGAAGCAAATCCTGCCGGGATTTGCGGACAAGATGGTTTGCATTCCGAATATGCTGGATGCAGAAGCAATCAGTCAGAAAGCATTAAACTCCCCCTATGCTGATGGCATGCTGCACATCGTTTCCGTAGGACGCTTGGCACCGGAAAAACACTTTGAGAACGTTATTCCTGCGGCAAAGGCGCTGAGGGAAGCCGGCGCTGATTTTGTATGGCATATCGTCGGGGAAGGGCCGGAACGTACAAAATTGGAAGTATTGATCGCAGACAGCGGTCTGGAAAGCCATGTGGTTCTGGAAGGAAGCAAAACGAATCCCTACCCGTACATGAAGTATGCGCAGCTTTTCGTTCATCCGTCCTATGTGGAATCACAGGGCCTGACGGTGCTGGAAGCCATGGCGCTGGGTGTTCCATGCGTGGTAACGAAATCCCGCGGCCCCTGCGAATTCATTCAGGACGGTATCAGCGGATTATTGACGGAGCAGTCCCCGGAGTCTTTGACTGCAAGAGTGCTTGAGATCTTGAACGACAAGGCGCTGTATCAGCGCATTTGTGAAAACACAAAGTGCCCTGAGCAATACAGCCCGGAACAGGTTATGAGACAGATAGAAACACTGATCGATGCGTAGAAGGTATCAAACTATGAAGATTATAATGTACGGAAACGGCGGTAGCGGCAACCATGGCTGCGAGGCGATTGTACGGGGAACAATACAGCTTCTGGGAGAACATTCGTATTGCATTCTTTCAGAGAACTGCAAAGAGGATTCTCAATACGCACTCGCACGTATCGCAGCCCTGACTTCCGCAAGAGGCTTCAGAAAAAAGGATTTTGAATTTCTGAAAGCATATGCGAGATTAAAACTGACCGGAAAATATACAGATATGGACGGACTCTACTATTTGCCTGCAATTCAGCGGTGTAAGGGCAACACGGATATTGCACTATCCGTTGGCGGCGACAATTACTGTTATGGAAATACCGGCATATATGCATATCTGAACCGGGCTTTTATAAAGCAGAAAATTAGAACGATCCTTTGGGGGTGTTCGATAGAACCGGATGTTGTAGCAGAAGCGTCTGTTGCCGAAGATTTGTGGAATTATGCCCTTGTCGCAGCCAGAGAAAGCATTACATACGAAGCAGTTAAAGAGACAGGTGCCAATGTCGTGCAAATGCCTGATCCTGCATTTCATATGAGTCCAGAGACGTGTAGCCTTGATGAGCGTTTCTTGCAAAGCAACGTCATTGGCATCAATATCAGCCCCATGATCATTCATAATGAGCAGAACAAGGGTGCGGCTTATGCCAACTACAAAACCCTGATCCGATATATTCTGGACAACACCGATGCTTATATTGCGCTGATTCCCCATGTGGTCTGGGCCAGCAATGATGATCGTATTCCACTGAAACAGCTTTATGACGACTTCGATCATGACCCGCGCCTGATTCTTGTAGATGACCATATTGCGCCGCAGCTGAAATATATAATTTCCAAATGCAGATTCTTCATCGGTGCGCGGACCCATGCGACCATAGCGGCATATTCTACGGGCGTTCCGACTTTGGTGGTCGGTTACTCCGTCAAGGCGCGCGGCATTGCCCGCGATCTGTTTGGAACGGAAGAAGGTTATGTTTTGCCGGTGCAGCAGCTGAAGGAAAGCGACGAACTGACACGGGCATTTATAAAGCTGTATGAAAAGCGCGAAAACATCCAGACACATTTGAAAACGATACTCCCTGCGTACATTGCCCGCGCGGATGATGCGCGCAGTGCATTGGAGGAACTAATAAAAAAATAGTACAGATCCTTATCAGAAAACCGACGAGGTAAATATGTCACGACTGGAAAATTCTGCAAAAAATATTGTGTTTTCTTTTGGAAATACAATTCTTGTCTCAATACTAGGCTTTATCTCAAGAACAGTTTTTATTCATATATTAGGGACGGACTACTTAGGATTGGCTGGGCTGCTTGGGAATGTCCTCGGCTTTTTATCCATCAGTGAGCTAGGTATTGCCACCGCAATTGGCTTTAGTCTCTATAAGCCGCTGGCGGAAAAGGACTATAAGGTTGTCAGTTCCTTGATGTCTTTATATAGAAAAGCGTATTCAATAATTGGAACGATTGTGCTGATATCGGGAATTCTGCTTTTCTTCTTTTTGGATTTCTTCATCCCCGTTGATCAACAACCAGCAGGAACTGATTTCGCGTACTTTGCTTTTCTTGCCAACACGGTTGTCAGTTATTTTCTGGCATATAAGACAACCCTCATATCCTCGGATAATCAGGCGTTCCGCCTTGTTCCGATCAACATGGCGGTCAACACGGCACAAACCATTTTGCAGATTCTTGTGCTTGTCTTAACTCGAAATTATGTGGTTTACTTGAGCGTACAAATTGTTTGCTCAATTATTCTAATGGCACTCCAAAACATCTATATAACCCCAAAATATAGTGAAGTTGATTTTTCTTCTAAGGACAGGCTGCCGAGTGAAAAAACAGTAGAAATAAAGAGAAATGTCTCTGGCCTGATTATCGCGAAAATTGGCGACTATTTGGTAAATTCAACTGACAATCTGATTATTACGAAACTTGTAAGCCTTGCTGCTACAGGTATATATTCAAATTATCTGTTGATTCGGAACATGATCAATGGCTTTATTGCCACATTGTTTAGTGGAATAACTGCTAGCATGGGAAACGTTGTAGCAGTTGAAAACGATGAGAAGAAACTGGAAATATTTGATACGGTTTTTTTCTGCGCATTCTTAATTTACAGCATAGAAGCTACGTGCTTTATGAGCCTTTACAATCTGTTTATTGGAGATATCTGGATAGGGAGAAACTATATTTTTAGTGCGGGGACGGTTGCGGTAATTGTTTTAAATAATTATCTGACGGGTCTGAGAATCCCTCTTATTACGATGAAGGGTGCTGCTGGAAAATATCTGGAGGACACGTGGATTCCGTTCGGATTCGCTATAGTAAATTTAGTCGCGTCTATTTTGCTGGCGAAACCATTTGGAGTAGCGGGTGTATTTCTTGGAACTATTATTGGAAGTCTGTTTACTGCGGATTGGTACAGACCATTTGTAATCTATCGAACGGTATTCCATGCTCCTGTGAAAAAGTATTTTAGAAAATATATGGTGTACCTGCTCCTTGGCGTTGGATATATCGCTCTTACCTATTGGCTGAATGCACAGATTTACCTTTCAAACGCATATTTACTATTCCTTGTTAGAGGGATAGTGTCAGTAGGCGTTCCTGCCTTACTGAGTTGTGCCTTGTTTTATAGGACGACAGAGTTCGGCGCAATCAAGACTTTGACCATCCGTTTAGTTAGAGGAACGACAGCAAGGCTTTGTTCAAAAAAAGAGGATAGAAATGGATAGTTTAGCTAGTATAATTGTTCCGTGTTATAATGGAGAAAAGTTCGTCGATAGGTGCTTTGATTCAATTCTCAAGCAAAAGTACGCTCACATGGAAGTTATTGTCGTGAATGATGGATCAACTGATCAGAGCGAACAACGCGTACTCGCATGGAATGACAGATTCAGAAACGCAGGAATACAGCTCGTTTACGTTTCTCAAGAGAACAAAGGTCCCGGGGGAGCGATTAATACTGGATTGAAGCATGTGACGGGAGAATATTTGTGTCTGATAGATATCGACGATGAATTGCTCGAATCTGCGGTTTCTACAAGGGTTGCTTTTTTAAAATCGCATCCGGATATAGATGTTGTTCGCTCAAATGGCTGGTATAATCGAAAAAGCGGAAAGAGCCTTTTTATATATGATGAAAAAGAGAAACGTATAGATGATGTTTTTTCTGCACTGGTTGGAGGAGAAACAAATAACTGGGCAGGAAGTTATATGGTCAGGACATCTGCACTGTTTGATTTTTACCCGGATCGAGAAATCTACCAGTCTCGCTTTGGACAGAATCTACAGTTCCTGATGCCGCTAACCTACAAGAAAAAGTGCGGCTATATAGATGAGCCGCAAATGATTTACAATATTCAGGAGAACTCCTTGTCACAATCTGCTGCTGATTCTGAAGTAGCAATAGAGAAATTTATGAAGAACTGTGCGGGCTATAGGGATATTCGATATCATTTGATAGGCCAAGTTATAAATGATCCAGTAGAGGTTCAAAAATATAGATTGCTGGCCGACATAGCCTACTATAAGCTGGCTTTTAATGAGGCAATCAAATTAAAGTCTAAGAAAACAGCAAGGACAGTTTATGCCGATTTGAGGAGGGTTCATGCGTGCACCATTAATGACATGATAGGTTATTGTTCGCTTTTTTGCCCTTATATGGTTTTTCCGCTGCGCTGTATAAGAAAGATTAAGACCGCAATAGATACTTTAAGGGAAACTTTATGAACATCTCTCAAATTTCTGATATCTGCACCGGCTGTGGCAGTTGCGTTGCCGTTTGTCCGTCTGCCGCGATCCAGATGCAGCCGGACGAACACGGCTTTCTCCATCCGGCAGTTGAGGCCGCGGCGTGTACCGACTGCGGCCTTTGCGCCCGCAAGTGCCCGGTTTCCACACCGCCGCAGGTATCGGCCCACACGGAGATCCTGACCGGATACGCAAACGATGAAGCGCTCCTGCCTGCATCTTCTTCCGGCGCGATTTTCCCAGTGCTGGCCTCCGAGATCATCCGCCGTGGCGGTATCGTGTTCGGCGCGGCGTTCGATCAAAACTTCGACGTGGCACATACTGCCGCAGAGAGCGCCGCGGAGCTTGCTGCGCTTTGCAGCTCCAAATATGTGCAGAGCAGCATTCCGTCAGGCATCTATGCGCAGGTGAAGGCGGCGCTTACCGCCGGACGCTGGGTCTACTTCAGCGGAATGCCGTGTCAGGTGGCCGGACTAAAGAATTACCTCGGCCGGGAGTATGAGACGCTGATCACGCAGGATACCGCCTGCCACAGTGTACCATCCCCTATGGTCTGGAAAAATTACCGCTCCGCGCTGGAAATGCAGAACGGCAGTAAATTGAAATCGTTCTCATTCCGCAAGAAAGCAACCGGATGGGAGAACTATCATATCCACGCTGTATTTGAGAGCGGTGAAGAATTCTCACAGCCCGCTGCCGAGAATCCGTATCAGCGTGGATTTATCAAAGGTCTGTATTCCCGCAGCGCCTGCTTTGACTGTAAATTCAAGGGCATCGAGCGGTGCAGCGATATCACATTGGCGGACTACTGGGGCGTCAAGGGTATTCAGCCGGAAGCCTACCATCCGCAGGGGACATCCCTTGTTTTGCTGCACAGCGAGAAAGGCCGCGCTTTGCTGGAACGCTGCAAGGATAGGCTGCAAACCTGTCCTGCCGCAGAGGGCGCGCTTACATGGAATCCTGCTATGCTCCGGCCTATTCAGAAACCGGCGCGGTACGATGAGTTCTGGGCAGGATATGAACAGAAACCGTTTGCGGAACTGGTTTCCGCCTGCTGCGAACCGACAAAGGAAGAGGCAGCGAAGGAACGCTGGAACAGAAGCCTTCTGGCCCGCGTCATTCGCCGCCTGACGCGATAAATATGATATTTCGCCAAATCTATGCGATGAATCCATGGACGGTGTGCCTCCTGATGCTGTTGGCGTTTGCCGGATGGACGGTGCTCTGCAACTGCCTCCGCGCAAAGGTCAGAATCGCCGTCAATGTGATCCTGTTCTGCGTGTCCGCAGCGATCATCCTCCACGCCACCCTCCTCTCCCGCACGCCCGGGACTTACGCCGCCGTCCTCACCCCCTTCGCCGCGCTTGCGGCCGCGCGGCAGCAGCCGGAGCTTTACCGGGAGATGCTGATGAACGTCTTTCTCTTCTTCCCGCTGGGGCTGACGATGTCCAACGCCCTGCCGCGAAAGTGGCACCGCTGGCTCCGCATCGCCCTCACGGCGCTGACCAGCTGCGTCCTCAGCGCGGGGATCGAGTACGCGCAGTACCGCTTTGCCCTCGGCATGGCGGAGACGGATGACGTGATCTGCAACACGCTGGGGGCGTTCGTTGGCGCGTCCTCGCTGCTGCTGGCCCACGCCATGGAAAAACACAAGGAAAGGCCCACGACCATGACCCTGACTGCCACAGAAACGCAATTTCTGCATATCGCCAAGACTGCCGTCTCCGGCGGGGAGCTGCCCACGGAGGCCGTGGACTGGCCTGCCATATTCACGCTGGCAAACCAGCAGAAGCTGCTGCCCATCCTCTTCGAGGCCGTCCGCAAGACGCCTGCCGCCGGGGAGAACGCCCCGCTGTTCGCGGCCATCAAGCAGCAGGTCATCGGGCAGGTGCTGAACCAGACCGTGCGCTCGGCGGAGTTCACCGACCTCTACCGCAGGCTCCGGGCCGCCGGGCTGCACCCTGTTGTGGTGAAGGGACAGCTTTGCAGCAGGCTCTATCCCCTGCGCGATCACCGTATCAGCGCGGACGACGACCTTTTCATCCCGGAGGGCGAGTTTTTCGCCTGCCATGAGGCGCTTCTTGCAAACGGCCTGACCACCGACACGCCTGCGGACGAACTGCCCACGGCGGACGAGGTGTCCTACACAAAAAAAGACAGCCCGCTTTACATCGAGCTGCACCGGCATTTATTCGATTCCTCCGAGGATGCCCACGACGAGCTGAACCACTTTTTTGCCGACATCAAGCCCGTCGAAATCGACGGTCTTCTCGTCATGCCGCCCCACGAGCACCTGCTGTACCTGATCCTGCACGCCTACAAGCACTTTGTGCGCAGCGGCATCGGCCTGCGGCAGTTCTGCGACATCGGCCTGTGGGCGTGGGAGTATCACGATGAAATCGACTGGCAGCGTCTGCACGAGCAGTGTGAGAGCGTCCACGCGGCGACCTTTGCCGCGGCAGCGTTCCGCATTGCCAGAGACTATCTCGGCATTGACTTCGACCTGCCCACGCCTTGGGATGCTTCCATCGACGTAGAGCCGCTGCTGCACGACACCCTCTGCGGCGGCGTGTACGGCTCCAATGACCTAACGCGCCTCCATTCCTCCACCGTCACGCTGAACGCCGTGAAGGCCAGCCGCACCGGTGAAAAAAGCAGCGTTCTGAGCACGGTATTCCCCAAGCGCGAGTATCTGGATCGGCGCTACCCGTACCTCAAAAAGCGTCCCTATCTGCTGCCGGTCGCATGGGTGCAGCGCATTGCGCACTACGCCAGTGAGAAGCAGTCCAATCCAGACAACAGCGCCTCCGGCTCCATCAAGCTGGGAAAAGAGCGGATCGAGCTGATGAAGCGGTACGGAATTATGAACTGATAAAAAGACATTGCGGGGCGCTGCAGTGCCCCGCAAACAATTCTATCCTTGCAGTTTTGAAAGGAATTTGGACAGGAAACCGCTGTCACACAGCTTGTATTTTTGCACACCTAATGATAAAATAGTTCTAAACGATCCGGGTCGTGTTTTGCTGCAGCCGGCAAGGAGGGAGTCCTGTGAAAAAGAGCAATACAGATACCTGCTGCCTGACTTTACCGTTAAAACTGGAAAAGTGGCAGGAGGACCGTCTTGCCAAGCGCTTTGAGATCGCGCGGCAGCTCTATAACACGCTGGTCCATGCAGAGCTGAAACGGCTTGCGCAGGTAAAGCAGACTGCCGAATATCGGGAGAATGAACGGAAAATACGGGCATTGGACTGGAATGATCCCGGTGATCAAGCCAAACTGAAAGGCCTATACAAAGAGCGGCGAAAAAGTTTAAAAACGGCCGGGTTTACGGATTATTCCTTTACTACAGATATGGGAAAATATTACAAGCACTTCCGTGACAACATCGGCTCGAGCGTTGCCGTTCATGGGATCGCACCGCAGGTCTGGGCGGCCTTTGATAAGCTCCTGTTCAAAAAGGGCGGCAAGAAGGTACATTACAAAAGACCCGGTGAGGTAAATTCTGTGCAGGGCTACTCCAGAACGGGAAAAAGCGGCGGCAGGGAGATCATGTTCCGCGGGGCCTACATCGAGTGGAAGGGCCTGAAGCTGCCGCTGAAGCTATCGCCGGACAATGCTTACGAGACCGATATGCTGCAGCGCAGAGTAAAGCTTGTCCGATTGGTCCGCCGGCCCGGAAAGCGCAGAGACCGCTGGTATGCCCAGCTCGTTCTGGAGGGGAAGCCTGCGATCAAGGCCGATCCCGTTACCGGAAAAGCGGTTCACCCTATCGGCAGCGGCCCCGTCGGGCTGGACATCGGGCCGCAAACACTGGCGTATTCCGCCGCTCGGGTGGCCGGACTCGTCGAACTGGCAGATCGGGTACAGAACATCGAGCAGGAAAAGCGCTGCCTGCAACGAAAAATGGACCGGAGCAGAAGGGCAACCAACCCGGATAACTATGCCGAGGACGGCACGATCCGGCGCGGTGTCAAGTTAACACATAATAAGTCCAAGCGATATCGGAGGAGCCAACAGGAACTGAAATATCTGCAGCACCGTCAGGCTGAAATACGAAAGCTCCAGCACATTCAACTGGCGAACCATTTGCTGTCCTTGGGTGATCATTTCTATGTGGAAAAAATGGAATGGTCTTCCCTGACGCACCGGGCAAAGAAGACCGTGATATCTGAAAAGGCCGGAAAGCCCAGAAGCAAAAAGCGGTTTGGAAAGTCCATTGCCAACAAGGCACCCGCCATGCTGATCGAAATATTGCGGCAAAAATGCAAGTCTCTCGGACTGCCGAATGTTGTAGAGATCAACCCGGCAGACATCAAAGCAAGCCAATATAATCATTTGACCGGTGAATATGTTAAAAAGTCTCTTTCCCGGCGTTGGAACGAAATGCAGGACGGTGAGCATCTCCAACGTGATCTCTATTCCGCCTTCCTGCTGCAGCATTATGACTCTATGTCAAAAGCTCTTGATCTCGATTCCCTTGCGCGGGACTATCCCGCCTTTGTGCAGTACCATCATCGGGAAATCGAGCGCCTGCACGCTCTCCCCAAAACACCCTCCAGTATGGGCATCCGCAGAAGCATTGCCTGACGCGAAGGCCAGGAAGACATAAAATGCCGGTGCCGTTCGCACCGGAGAAAACCGGTCGATTGTCCGTCCGGGGCTACCGTTAATGGCAGCGGAGGCTGCTTTGGTAGCAGAAGAGCTCGGGAAAATAGTCAGCGCGCAGCAGATCTTCGTGCTGCGAAAAGCTATCTACCGACTTACAGCGCATTCCACAAATCCGCACGCGGTGCTTTATGCACATTTGCCGTTGCGATCTGCACGCGGTGCGCTGAGACAAAGGCGGCGGTCCGCTGCATCCATCTCATCGTTGAGTTGCGATCTGCACGCGGTGCGCTGAGACAAAGTCCGCGCGCATATACGCGCTGGCAAGATTGCCCGTTGCGATCTGCACGCGGTGCGCTGAGACAAAGGGGCCTATCCCACGATCACGGAGATCGTGAGCCAGTTGCGATCTGCACGCGGTGCGCTGAGACAAAGATTCCGCTTCCTCCTCTCTGGACAAGCTGAACCCCGATCTGCGTTCTGCCGAAGAAGTGGACGGCAAGCGCCGCATCCGGGAATTCTATGCCATGCCGCCGGAGGACGCTTACGCGATCCTCGAGGCGATCGCGGAGATCAACGGCTTCCACCACCGTCTGAAAAAATGGAAGGTGACGACAACAGCGCAGCAGGACGAGGCGCTGGCCCGGCAGATCGAGGAGCAGCACCGGGAACGGGTCTCCCCGTTCGCATTTTCCAAATGCGGCATTTCCGAGGGAGCGGAGCTGGAATTCTGCTGCCGCGGGAATGAACAACCGGCGAGCGCTGCACCGTCGCCGACGACAAGCATGTGCGCTTTCAGGACGAAATATGGTCCCTGACCGCACTGGCGAAGCATCTGCTGGGGACCCGGAATTCGGTCGCCGGGCCTCAGTATTTCAAATACAACGGCGCGTGGCTGAACGCCATCCGCAGGCGGCTGGAGAACCGGGAGTAAAGCCGCATCAGACATTCTGTCATCCCTGCAAACGTCAAATTATTCTACACAAGAGGTCCCCCATGCTGCCCGTAAACGAATCCGACTGGAAGCTGTTCCGCAAAAGGCTGCCGGAGTGGCAGGAGCGCTGCATGGAGCAGCTGGCCGAATCCTACGCGGCCCTGCTGGCCGGGCCCGGCAAGGCATCCGACAAGTTCTGGGAGCTGGAGAAGAGGCTTCGCAAGGACAAGAAGCGCGTCGGTGTCGTGGCCGATGTCAGCCGCTCCGAAATGTACTATAACCTGCTCTATCTGCTGGATGACAAGACCATCACGCTCGAGGACCTCGCAGGCTTCAGCCCCGACCTGCGGGAGCGGCTGGCCATGATTGCACGAGATCACTTTGTGTGAAGGCTCCCTCATATAACATAAAGACGGAGGGCTGCGGCTTTATGCTGTGGCCCTCCGACCATACCACGCAAACCATGCAAAGCGGCTGCGCTCCGAAACCGGGGCGCAGCCGTTCCTTTTCCCTATTTTGTAACGTTTTCAATGTAGCGCATGAGGATCGCCGCGACCTGTGCGCGGGTGGCGCTTCCCTGCGGCTTGAGCCAATCGCGGCCGTCGTATTCGCGGCTGCCGCCGATGATGCCCTCCGCCACAACCCAGCGCATGGCATCGCTGGCATAATCCGACACGGCGTTCGCATCCGGGAAGCCGGACAGATCAGCACGCTCCGCGGACGCAGCGCCAACCTTCTGCGCATAGCGGAACAGGATCGCCGCTGTCTGCTCTCGGGTTACGCGGCCATTCGGATCAAACTTACCGCCGCCGATGCCGTTGACCACGCCGTTCTCCGCTGCCCATGCGACAGCCTGCGTGTACCACTCGCCGCCCGGAACATCCGTAAAGGGGTTGGCAGCAGCCTGCGGCTGTCCGGCATAGCGCCAGAGGACCGTCACAAGCATCGCGCGGGTCATGCTGCTCTCCGGCTCAAAGCTGTATTCGCCTGTGCCGTTCATAAGACCATTGTCGTAAGTATACCGCACGGCCGAGGCATACCAGCTGTCCGGGCTGGCATCCGTATAGGGGGCTGTTGTCCAAACCGCTGTGGGGTAGCTTAAAGTTTGATCAAAAACTGTCGGTCCCCATCCGGAGGTTCCTTCCCGGTAATAAAACACAATGCCGGGGATCGCAGCAAAGTCACTTATTGCATTGCTGTCAGCGAAGCTGAGCCAGCCGATTTCAGGCAGATCTCCCATAAAATAGACGTGCTTGAGTGAGATACAGCCAGAAAAGGCGCGCTCGCCGATTGTTTTAACGCTCTCCGGAAACACGATCTCACGCAGTGCGGCACAGTCTCTAAAAGCAGAAGAGTCTATTGTTAATAAGTTCTTAGATAGTCTGACTTTGCTAAGATTCTTGCAGCCGTCAGAATAGTAAACTTCTAATACGCTGTCCGGCATCCAGATTTCCGTCACACCGTCATGTTCATGAAATCCGTTTACAATCCGCGTTCCATCCTGCAGGACATACTTCCCGCGGAAGCCCCCCGGGCACTCTTTAAACTCCAGGTTTCCGGATAAATTCTTTGTCGTGTATAACCCGCCATAGGAATCCGTAGAATAAAAACGATTATTCGGCTCCACCTGAAACCCGCGGAAATTAGGGCTGCCCAAGCTGATGCACCTTTCAATGTTCACCGTAGATTTTGGAATGGTAAGCCCGGTCAGATTGGGGCAATCCGCAAATGCTCTCTCATCGATTCTGTAAAGAGAGTCAGGCAGTGCAACATCGTGGACTAAGGAGCCTTCAAACGCTCCCTCACCGATTTCTCTCGTCATAGCACGGACTTCATAGCTTCCGGTTCTGCCCGCAGGGTACCGAATAAGCTTGGTATCCCGATATAGGGCCCCCGCCTCATCGATCTTATAAAAAGTGTTATATTTACTCAGATCAAATTTTGTAAGACTTATACATCCTGCAAAAGCACTTCCGGAAATATAATTTACATTACCCGTGATTTTGATATCTTTCAGGCTTGAGCAGTTTTTGAATGCATTCTCATAAATAGCTGAGGCCGAAAACAGATTTACACTTTCGAGCCGGGTACAGTTTTCAAATGCTCCGCTTGGGATTTCAAACATACCAGCTTTCAGGGTCACCTTTCGAATATAATCGCTGTAATCGGAAAAGCGGACCTTCATGTCGTAACCTTGGACCATATCTCCATCGCCTTCAAAGGTCAAAGCGCCGGTTTCCTTGTTGATCACGGCTACACATGTATCCGTACACGAAAGACGGATCTCCTTGTCAGTTTCTGTCACCTCCGCAGCGGCGGCAGTGGGGAATGCCGGAACGAGAAGCGCACAGGCCATTACGGCACACAGCAGGAGCGCAAGCAGTCTCTTTTTCATGATCGTTCCCTCCAAAAGTCAGTCAGACAGCACCGTGTCCTCACTCCGCCATCTGCCGTTTTTAGTATATAACGCGCAGCACAAAAAGTAAATAACAAATTACAGTTTATCAGGCATATTATCCAAGAATGTTATACCACGGCCATCATTTTCCCGCTATCCTCTCTATTTTCTGCACCATCAAAATCGCAAAGCTGGGACCGGCTTGTCAAAAAAAGTC
>ERZ773178.3140-NODE-3140-length-14332-cov-10.630875_pt1 | contig 14332 bp, 11 predicted proteins | sample MGYA00580533_ERZ773178 | MGnify/ENA primary metagenome ERZ773178 (study PRJEB29015, sample SAMEA2737859) | human gut metagenome | biome: human gut; feature: human-associated habitat; material: faeces | place: China | collected 2012 ...
TCTGTGAATTCAGAGAGGGAGGCGGAAGCCGACACCTCATCGCAACGATTATCGGGGAATAAATAACCGTTGCGACGAATCGGAGACGCCTCTATTTTCTGGATGAATCGGAGGCGTCTTTATCAATTTCACGGAAAAGGCCGAAGTATCTCTTGCATACCCAGACGATACCTACTACCATTGCTATGACGAGGATTCCTCTTAAAAATCCACTTAATATCTTTGGCATACAATCCCAAATCGGCAGGAGATGCAACGCAAAACCTAAAACCGCCGTCAATACCAACACACCGATGGTCAAGAGTTTCTCGTTTTTGATAGCTGGCTCAGGATCCTCAACTTCTACCAGGTTTCTCAACTGGTATATCTTATAAAAAAAGAATACACCGTTCAGACATAAAAGAACACAGCAAACGATCACTCCACCCACAAATACAGGCTCACTTCCGATAAAATCCATACAACTAATCCATAACCAGAAGAGGGCTGACCATAAAGCTGCATAGCGATCCAACAGGGACAGGTAATATACCTGTCGGGCATTGACTATCTTGACGAAAGGAAAATCATTGGCCTTTGGATGATAGCTGTGAAGCAAACAAGCAATAGGGAAAAAAGTACCCATTCCAGCCAACAGAAGAAGATAAGGCAAATCATCAGATGTGGCATGAATGATGTTTCTGATGGTGAGCAGCCACATGGCAAGAACCAGGATTCCTACAATAAATTCAAAGACCCTGGCACTTGTAGAACGATAGATCTTGACTTGCGCAAAGATGCCAGCCCGCTCTTCCTTATCGCCATTTTTGAATAAATCAAGCACAAAACTAAATATTTTATTCTTCATCTTTCTTTTCCCCTCCTATTTGATTTGAATCGACTTCTTCCTTCGTTTTCTTTGATGCAGCCTTCTTTTTCTTAGGCAGTCTGCCAGCCTTGCGCAGCGCTTCAGCGATGATCCATTGCAGCTGGCCGTTGGTTGAGCGGAACTCATCCTCCGCCCACGCTTCAATGGCACTCATCGTTTCCGAATCGATGCGCAATATAAAACTTTTTATATTTGTTTCCTTTTTAGCCATACTTTTTTAATGATTCAATGTTCCCGTATTTACTACAGGCTGGGCGGTATCATCGCCACAGAGCACTACGAGCAGATTGCTGACCATGGCAGCCTTCTTGTCGTCATCAAGCTCTACCACATCTTCATCACTCAACTTCTGCAATGCCATTTTCACCATCGACACGGCACCTTCTACTATCTTTTCTCTGGCAGAAATGATGGCTGAAGCCTGCTGGCGACGAAGCATTACGGCTGCAATCTCCGGTGCATAAGCCAGATAGTTGATGCGGGCCTCTACCACCTCGATACCTGCCATTGCCAATCGCTCATCGATGCGAGCTTCCAACTCCTTATTAATTTCATCACTTCCATCTCGAAGCGTAATCTGATTCGACTTTCCACCCTCGTCATCATCGTAGGCATACTGTCCAGCTACCTGACGGAGAGCGGCATCTGCCTGAATCTGGACAAAGCGGCCCAGCATGTTCATGATCTGTGCAGCAGAAGCACCAATGCCAGCCTGACCTGTAGAACCCTCTGCCATCGTCTGGGTATCAATCTCAAAGATAGCCTTGTAGGTATCTTTCAGTTTCCATACCAGCACCATACCAATCATAATCGGATTACCCGTCTTGTCATTCACCTTGATAGGTTCGGCATCGAGGTTGCGCACACGAAGCGAAAGCTTCTTCTGACTGATAAACGGATTCAGCCAATAGTAACCAGGCTCAGTAAAAGTGCCACGATATTTACCGAAGAAAAGCAACACGCGAGCCTGACCAGGCTCCACCAGGATGAAACCGCAGACGCAGATGATGCTCAGGATGAGAAGCAGTACGCCGCAAACGCCACAGACATTTGCCAGCCAGCCCTCTTGCGAAACGCAGGCAAATATAAACAAGCCAACTCCAGCCAGAAAGCCGATGATGTTTAATACTAACATCAGGATGCCATTCAAGGTCTTTCCCTGATACGTAAATTCCTTATTCTCCATAATTTTACTTTATTTATTACGTTATTGATGTTGATATCATTTTGATATCGCAAATATACGATATTAAAATGATATCACAAGGGCAGAAGAAAAAGATTTCAAATACTTTAACGTAAAAAGGTCGTTGGGACGATACCCAACGACCTTTTCTCAGATTTTCACCTATTTATATATAGAAAACAGTTTCTATCTTCATATAGAAATAGATTTTATCTTCTATAGAAATATTATTCTATCACTTCCATTTCTTCCTCTTCTATTTGCTCCTTGATTTCCTTCTCCTTCTTTCCGAACTCCGGATCTATTTTCAGGAAGGCAGTAACCAGGAAAGTGATGGCGCAGCATGCCATCACGATGATGAAGAACAAGCGATAGCCTACCATATCTTTCAGATAGCCAGAAACCATACCTGGCAACATTAAACCCAGATAGGAGATGCCCGTGCAGATGGAATAATGCGAGGTCTTGAACTTGCCCTGACTGTAGAACAGCATGTAGAGCGTAAGAACCGTGAAGCCCAGACCATAGCCAAACTGCTCTACGAAAAGGCAGCTCGATACCACGATAATATCGCTGTTCAGCGAATAACTCAGATAGATGTAAACCACATCCGGCAGGGTGATGGCGCAAACCATCGGCCAGAGCCATTTCTTCATACCGTCGCGGCTCACCAGAATACCGCCGATGATGCCACCCAGCAGCAAGCCTATCAGTCCCACAGTACCATTGGCAAAACCATATTCCTGCGGCGACAAGCCCAGTCCGCCCTGCGAATTAGGACGAAGGATGAAGGTCTTGGTCATCGTATTCAGGAGTGCTTCCGGGAAGCGATAGAGCAGCAGGAAGAGCATCACGCAGATGGTTTCCCCCACCCTGAACTTCACGAAGAAGGTACGGAACATGTTCGTCAGTTCGTGCGCCACTTCACCCACCGTTCTATCCGTCTGCACATCCTCCTTAGGACGCGGCATAAACCGGCTGTGATAGAGCCACAGTCCGATGAAGATGCCCGCCAATCCGTAGAAGATAAGCGCCCACGAGAAGCGTATCTGGTTGCGGAACATCACCTGGAGTACACCTGCCAGCATCACCAGGAAACCATTCACGAAGATGATGGCGAGGCGATAGAAGGTGTTTCGCAGTCCCACAAACTTGGTCTGCGTATGCTCATCCAGCTCAATCATATAAAAACCATCCGCCGAAATATCGTGGGTGGCACTGCAGAAGGCGATGAGGAAGAAGAAGCACATCGTTGCCTGGAACCAGAAGGCAGTAGGCAGCGAGAAGGCGATGCCGGCAAGGGCGGCTCCGATGAGCGCCTGCATGGAGAGCACCCACCAGCGCTTGGTCTTCAGCAGGTCGATGAACGGGCTCCACAGGGGCTTGATCACCCAAGGCAGTGCGAGCCATCCGGTATAGAGACCCACCTCGGCATCGGTGAGGCCCAACTGCATATACATCACCACAGAGAGGGCGGTCACAATGACGTTGGGCAGTCCTTCTGCAAAATAGAGGGTCGGAATCCAAGCCCATGGATTCCGACTATTTTTCTTTGTTACCATTTCATTTTTAATATTAGGTTCAGAACATCAGGTGTCAAAAGAAGCGTAGCCTCTTTTAACACCCCACATTCAACATTCAAATTATTGATAGAGTTTCATGTTATTGATAGAGTTTCTTGATTTCTGCTCCCTGATAGTAGTGCAGCAGGATGGCATCATAGAGATAGCCCTCCTCGCCCATCACGGCAGCACCAATCTGGCAGAGTCCTACTCCGTGTCCCCATCCGGCGCCAATCAGTTCGAAGCGCTGCGGAACACCGTTTTCATCTGCATCATATTTATCTACCACGAAGGCAGAGCTCAGAAGATGAGAATCGCTCAGGGCACGGCGGATTTCCAGTTCCTTACCGATGGTGAAGGTCTTCTCGGTTCCGATAATCTGCAGCTTGCTGATGCGGCCGCTCGTTCCTCTCTCCACCGCCTTCATGTCGAGGATGGCACCGAAGTCCATCTTCAGCTTGTCGGCGATGAGCTGCTGCAGCTTCTCCTGGGTCAGGGTCACCTTCCAGCGATAGAAATCCACGGTCTCCTGATCGTAATCGTTCAGCACCTCAGAGAGGATTTTCTTATCCTGCGTGTTGCAGAATGCAGGCGGATTGAAGCGGATCCACTTCTCTGCCTCATCCTCATTGGTAAGATTAGGAAGAGGGGCCTTCGTTCCTAAATTATTTCCTGCTCCCGATATTCCCAAGGCGATATCCCTCACTGCCGTGAGATAGTTCTTCGGCGTATTCTCCCAGCAGTATTGGAATTCCTCTGTCACTCCGCCGCAGCATTTTGAGAATCTGGCATCGCAAATCTCGCCGCCATCCAGCAACACCTGGCCACGGGTCAGTCTGATAGCCTCGGCAACATGTGGCGAGGTTTCCTTCGTGATGCCCTGGTAGCGCTGGCAGTGGTCATCGGCACAAACGTCAAAGAGGGTGTGGTCCTCACGGTCGTACCAGCGAATCAGCATATCCTCCTTCTTGGTGAACGAGAAGAAATTGTTGCCGCTCTCAGCCACCTCTCTGCGCTTCTGCATCTGCGCCAGCAGCCACGAACGTGAAATCACGGCATGTGCCTTCAGCAGTTCTAGGCTCGATGTGGCACTCATCTCACTGCTGATTACACTCTCCAGATAACGCTCCACCGGCAGTTCGTTGATGGCATAGATCTTATCCGATTCCACCACGAAGCGGAGGGCACCCAGGAAGGTCTGCGTCTCCTTGCGCTCCCAGTGGAAGTTCACGCCGATGGTCACGTCGCTGATAGAGAACGAGGCGTCGTCGCTCTGCGGATGGAAGGTGAGCTTACTGTAAAGATTGCCGTTCCACATGATGCCGCCCTCGAAGAACTCCACCTCCTGCTCGCCAATCACGATTTCGCCCTTAGCCAGATAAGGCTTGTTCAGCGAGAAATGCACCTTCTGGGCACTCACGATGCCCACGGTAACCTCTGGTTCCTCCTCATTATTATATAGGGCAGATGTAGCCAGAATGGAATCTTCTGCCTCCTTTGCCACCTTCAGCTTGCTCACGATGCTGTTCATCTTCTCCTGGCTCACACCGCATTCCTGCAGCAGTGTCTCGGCACGCTCATCGGTCAGTTTTCTGAAATCCTCTTCTCTTGGGGTGATGATGAGTCCCGACATATCCAGGGCACCCGGCGAAACCATCAGTTGGGCATCGCCATCGGCAAAGTATGCCTCCGGACGGTGCTTCTCTCTCGGGATCACCACCGAGATGAATTCATCGCCCTTTCTCCAAGCCACGATGTTCATCATCGGTTCCGTCTCTCCGCCACGCAGCGGCATGGCTCTGTAAAGACGGTGGAAGAGCATCTCGTCGCTCTCCTCACTCTTCGAGATGATGACGAAGGCAGGAACCACGAAGTCGTGAACCACGGCTATCTTCTCTTCATCGTTCAGAGTGATGACGTCAGTAAGATTGCGCGAAAGACGCTGCCAGTTGGACTGCAACGGCAGGATGCCGCTCGTACCCGCCTGGAAATGAAGATGATCAGGGGCAGAAGCACCACACTTCGGACCGTTATAGAACACCATCAGTTCGCTGTGCAGCGAGAGGAAGCGATGCATCTCGCCATAGTTCTGATAGATGGCCTGATACTGATGCTTGCGGGCCGGAATGGTGAAATGCACCGGAAGGATTGGGAACGGATTCACCAGCAGATGGAAGTTTTCATCTATCTGCTGCGACATCTGCTCCTTTGGTCGGTTGCGGTCGCAGAGGAAGCAAGGGCGCTCGCCCAGGGTCTTCCTGTCTATCTTGGCACCCGTGCTCACGATGCGGGCAGGGTTCCACTGCAGTTTGATTAACTCCGAGAGCTGGCGGGTTTCCACATGCTTCAGGTCGCGGAAGCGATGGCGGGCATCAGCCCATTTCTCCAACTGTCGGTTGAAGAATCTGGAGATGCTGCTGTCTTCCATGATATCCGCCTTGCCCTGCATCATCTGCTTGCGGGCCATCAGTTCCATGGTGCGCAGACGGTCTTTATAGAGATTGTTGGCATTCACCCTGTCGATGCTCAGGGCTGCATCCGAATTGCCTCCCCAGCGACGGCAGAGATACAGCTCGTCGTAGATTCTGCCGATGCGATAGCGGCGAGAGAAAGCCAGTCCCAGGGCATAGTCCTCACCATAGCTGGTGTTAGGGAACTGCATCTGTCTTACCAACGGGGTAAAGAAGGCACGTGGTGCTCCCAAACCGTTGATACGCAAGGCGTTGTTGCAACCGTTATCCTCGGTCCATTCCTTGTGGTCGATGAGTCCCGGAGGCAGGGTATTCAAATCGAAATCGCACATGCGATAGGCGCCAATCATCATCGCCGCCTTCTGCTCGTAGAAGGCATCCACTATTTTCTGAAGGGTTTCAGGAGATGAATACAGGTCGTCGCTATCCAGCTGCACGGCGAATTTTCCACAATAGTCGCTATTGATGGCTACATTCCAGCAGCCGCCGATACCCAGGTCCTTTCTATCAGGAACTATCTGAATCAAACGGTCATCTGCTATTTCATCAAGAATCTCTCCGGTTTTATCCGTAGAATGATTGTTCACCACAATCACGTTAAACTTGAAATCCGTTTTCTGCGCCAAAGCACTCTTCACGGCATCGGCGATGGTCTTCTCTCGGTTAAACACCGGAATCACCACCGAAGCCTCGTATTCAAACTCCTGTTCGTCGAAATCAGGCAGACGGTAGTAGCTGGTATCCACCAGGGCACCCACCTTGTTAAGATGCTGGGTACAAGCCTTTTCCATCTCTATCTGCACCTCACGGTTTCTAGGGTTCACATAGTCAAACTGCTTCTCTCCGCTCTTTCTGTTATCCAGTTCGTTCTCCGTATAGAGGAACTCATTCAGGTGGAAGATTTCTCCCACACGGCTCAGATAGAGACGCAGGTCGTAGAGACCGGCAAACTGATATTCCTGTCTATCCTGCTGGGCGATATAGTTGCGCAGCGCCTGCGCCTTGACGAGCCAGAGGCTTCCGAAATCGAAGTCATCTCGCAAACTACCCTGCTGATAATCAATCACAGGATGCTTTTCCAGTTTACCAGATGCTTTTTCCGAATCAGATGCATCCGCTTCAGAAGATGCTTTTTCTGAAGATGCATCATCCTTCACCAGCGAATAGTGGTCGGAGTAAACCATCACCGCCGCGGTATCATCCGCCGTGCGCAGGAATCGCTCCAAGGCATAGAGTCCCCATCTGATAGGGGTGGTCTTGGTGCAGATCATCACGAAGTCGGCATCGGCATTTTCGGCGATGCTCTCCACGGTGTTGCTACTCTCCAGTCGGTCGATAACCACGAAGGTACAGCCGTCTGGCACCTGGTGGTGGGCTGCGAAATCGGCGCTCACCATCAGGTTGATATGCTGAACAGTCTTGTTGTCATGAAGTTCTCCGAGTGCTTCTTGGGCCACCTCCAGGTCTTCACATGGCAAGAAAAGGTCTATTTTTTCTCTCATTTCTTTGTTTCTAATTTTCTGTTTTTCGCCCCTTTTAGGGGCTCGAAACCATGTTTTTTATCTTTATTTCAACTTATTATCTTAAAATATGTGGCAAAGATAACACTTTTTCGGCAAAAAACACTATCTTTGCAGTATGAATAATGAAAAAAAATATCTTTTGGGCCTTACACTTGCCGAATTGAAGCAGGTAGCAAAGGACTTAGGCATGCCCGCCTTCACCGGTGGGCAGATGGCGAAGTGGCTCTATGAGCAGCATGTGAAGAGCATTGATGAGATGACCAACATCTCGAAGGCCAACCGTGCCAAACTCGCTGCCGAATACGAAATAGGATGCGCAGAATATTCTGACGCACAACATTCCGTGGATGGTACCATCAAGTATCTCTTCCCTACCCGAAGCGGAAAGTTCGTGGAAACGGTGTATATTCCTGATAAGGACCGCGCCACGCTCTGCGTCTCTTCGCAGGTGGGATGCAAGATGAACTGCCTCTTCTGCCAGACCGGAAAGCAGGGATTCGAGGGGAGTTTGCCTGCCGGCGACATCCTGAACCAGATTTACTCGCTGCCTGAGGTGGATAAGCTCACCAACATCGTGTTCATGGGACAGGGCGAGCCGATGGATAATCTCGACAATGTGCTTCGTGCCACCGAGATTCTCACCGCCGATTACGGTTGGGCGTGGAGTCCGAAGCGCATCACGGTAAGTTCTGTGGGCGTGAAGAACAAGCTGAAGCGATTCCTGGAAGAGAGCGAGTGCCATGTAGCGATTTCGATGCACGACCCTATTCCATCGGAGCGTGCCGAACTGATGCCTGCCGAAAGGGGCATGAGTATCGAGCAGGTGGTGGAGCTGCTGAAGAACTACGATTTCTCCCATCAGCGCCGCCTGAGTTTCGAGTACATCGTGTTCAAGGGCGTGAACGACAGCATGCAGCATGCCAAGGCCATCATCAAGCTGGTGAAGGGTCTGGATTGCCGTTTCAATCTCATCCGTTTCCATCAGATTCCCGACATCCCGTTGCAGGGCGTGAACGACGAAAAGATGGAGCAGTTCCGTGATTACCTCACCCAGCATGGTGTTTTCACCACCATCCGTGCCAGCCGCGGCCAGGACATCTACGCCGCCTGCGGCTTGCTCAGCACCTCGAAGAAGATTGGAGAAATCCGACAGCACGAGGATGAGGAGCAGAAGCATAAATAAAAGGAGGGGGAGTATGGACATGTTTACATTTACAATGGTTACGAGTTGCATCATCTCATTATGCATATTGGGATGGTTATACACAAAACCTGGTCAAAAATGGCTTGATGGATTTAAATAAGATTATGAATTTGTTTACATTTACAATGACGATAAGTCTCATCATAGCTCTCAGCTTTCTGGCTTGGCTTTATACAAAACCAGGAAAGAAATGGTTAGAGAATCTTTAAAGACTCTTCTTGCTGGCTGCCTCCTGTTACTCTTCCTGGCAAGCTGCAGCACAGGAGGACGAAATGGGAAACTGCCCAAAAGCACGGGAATGCCTTACGAGGTGGTGCTTGAGGGAGATACCGACAGCATCGTAACCAAGATGCTGAGGGAGGATGTGACAGGACTGCCCCAACCCGAACCACTCTGCCGACTGATTCAGGTAAAGAAGGGAAAGACCCGGGGAAACTATCTGCTCGTAAGAACCCGAATCGTCGTGAATATCGGAGAACGGGATTTCGGAGAACAGAATATCGGAGAGCGGGATTTCTCCGTCACACTTCACCACGACGAGAATGCAGCGCCACAGAATATCATTCGCATAACCGCCCAATCGGCACAGCAGTTGCGGGAAAGGCTTAATGGCGAGAAACTCCGCCACATCGTGGATGAAGTGGAACTGAAACATCTGGCAGATATCATCTCCGGCAACCCCAGCAAACAAAACAGGGAGATGCAGGACGAAATCAAAAAGATGTTCGGAATCGACATGAAGATTCCTGCAGCGATGAACGCCAGCAAAAAGGCGAAAGACTTCATCTGGATCTCGAACAACGCCAGTTCGGGCATGCAGAACCTGCTCATAATGAAAGTGAAGAGTGAAGAACGAAGAATGAAGAATTCAAATGCTTTTCAGGTTAATGACAAGGCTTTGATTGATAGCATTCTCCGAACCAATATGCCGGGTGAAACCGACAGCATGTATATGGTGATTCCTCATCTCTTAGAAAGAGGACTCTGGGAGATGAAAGGGGATGCCATGGGAGGCCCTTATGTGATGCATCGCATTCATAATAACCTCTACATCATCGCCTTTGTCTATGCACCCGAAATGAAAAAGAAAATATTAATCAAGCAGCTCGAAGCTGCGATTTCTACTATAAAATAAAATTTCATGGACAACAAAAGAATCAAAGTGGCTATCACCCACGGCGATACCAACGGTATCGGATATGAACTCATTTTTAAGGCATTCAACGAACCGGAGATGCTGGAGTATTGCACCCCTATCATCTACGGCTCGCCAAAAGTGGCAGCCTACTATCGCAAGGCGATGAACCTGCCAGCCCAGTTCTCCATCATCCAGAAAGCTGAAGATGCTGAGGATGGAAGAATCAACCTCCTCGCTGCCATAGAAGAGGAAGTGAAGGTGGATATGGGTATGCCTACTCCGGAATCAGGAGCAGCAGCAGTCAAGGCTCTCGACCGTGCCATGACCGACTATCGCGACGGTCTCTACGATGTGCTCGTCACTGCCCCGGTAAGCAGTCAGAACATCAAGATTGAAGGCTACACCTTCGTGGATCACAAAGACTACATCGAAACCTGTCTGGGCGACGGCAGCCATGCCCTGAGCCTGCTCGTAGGCGACGACCTGCGCATTGCCTCCGTCACCGGCAAGACACCACTCACCCAGGTGACCAAGTCAATCACCCAGGAAAGCATCGTGGAGAAAACCACCCTGCTCTGGCACACCCTGAAGCGCGACTTCCTCCTCACCAACCCACGCATCGCTGTGCTCGCCCTCAACCCAAGCATCAACGAGGAACAGAGCTGCGGCACCGAGGAGCGCAACATCATCATCCCAGCCATCGATGCACTCGCCGAGAAGGGCATCCAGGCATTCGGTCCTTACCCAGCCGACGATTTCTTCGGCAACGGATACTACAACGAGTTCGATGGCGTCATGGCGATGTACCACGACCAGGCAGCCGTACCATTCCACTCCCTCTTCAACGAGGATGGCGTGCTCTATACCGCCGGTCTCCCTATCATCCATACAGCAGCCAACACCACCCCATGCTACTATATGGCAGGCTACAACGAGGCAGATGCCATCTCGTTCCGCCACGCCATCTTCCTGGCACTCGATGCCTTCCGCCATCGTGAAACCAGCGAAGAGGCTTACCAGAACCCACTGCCAAAGCTCTACCACGAGAAGCGTGACGAGAGCGAGAAGGTTCGCTTCTCCATCCCAAAGAAGCACGTTCCTTCCCCATTCCCTCCAAAGGGCGGAAACAAGCAGAACGGCACCAAGGGAAACAACGAGCAGAATGCCCCTAAGGGAAACAACGGCAATAACAATGGTGGCAACAATGGTAAAGCCAACAACAATGGTGGCAACAACGCCCCTCAGCCTGCCCAGCAGACTGATAAAAAGTTGACACAGCAGCCTAATCCTGCCGAAAGACAGGCGCAGCCAGCTCCTCAGAAGCCAGCAGAACAGCCTGCTCCACAACCAGCAGAATAGGCTCGAAATACGTAGAGAATAGGCGAAATATCACATTTTCGCCTATTTTCTACCTTATTATACCCACTTTTTGGGCAAAAAAGGCAGTTAATTCAAAAAAAATGTGTAATTTTGGCAGCTAAATGGATAATTCTGAACTACAGAAAATAAAACAACGCTACAATATCGTCGGAAATAGCGACGGATTGAACCGTGCTCTCGATGTCGCCCTGCAGGTGGCACCGACCGACCTTTCCGTGCTTATCATCGGAGAGAGCGGTGTGGGTAAGGAAATCATCCCACGAGTCATTCACGATAACTCGCCGAGAAGACGCGAAAGATATTTCGCCATCAACTGCGGCAGTATCCCGGAGGGTACCATCGACAGCGAACTCTTCGGTCATGAGAAAGGTTCCTTCACCGGAGCCATCGGCGAAAGCGAAGGATATTTCGGCATCGCCAACAAGGGTACCATCTTCCTCGACGAGGTGGGTGAACTGCCGATACAGACGCAGGCCCGGCTGCTTCGTGTGCTCGAAACGGGTGAATACATCCGTGTGGGCGGCACCGAAATCAGAAAGACTGATGTGAGAATTGTGGCAGCCACCAACGTGAATATGCGCAAGGCTGTGAGCGAGGGAAAATTCCGCGAAGACCTCTACTATCGCTTGAATACCATCCCTATCCAGATGCCTCCGCTGCGTGAACGTGGCAACGACATCCTCCTGCTCTTCCGCCTCTTTGCAATGCAGATGGCTGAGAAATATCGATTGCCTAAGATTTCACTCACCGAGGATGCCAAGGCGCTCATGCTGAAATATAAGTGGCCAGGCAACGTGCGACAGCTCAAGAACATCACCGAACAGATGTCGGTGCTGAGCCGGGAAAGGGAAATCAATCTCGAAACCCTCTCGCAGTTCATCCCAAGAGATGAGGAAACTACCCAGCTCGCCACCATTCCGCAAGCTGGAAACGAGCAGCATAGCTACGAAAGCGAGCGGGAGATGCTCTACAAGATTCTCTACGAACTCAGGGGCAACGTGAGCGACCTGCGAAGAGAGATGAAATCGCTGCGCGACCAGCTAGATGAAGCTCGGGGACTCAGCGGAGCCAATGGCTTCAGCCATCCGAAAAACATCTCAGGCATGCCTCCAGCCACGGTTTCAGGCGTACCATCGGTTTCAGGAATGCCAGCATCGGTTTCGGGAATCACATCCCCATCGGTTTCGGGAATGTCTGAACCCCACTACCCTTCCGAATTCGGCAATCTGCAGGAAGGCAGAATCTATGCCGAACCAAGACGGGATGCCGAGGATATCGAGGCAGAGGAAATCAAGGACATGGAGAATGAGAATGAGAGCGAGAACGAATCGCTCAACCTCAGTGAACTGAGCCGACAGATGATAGAGCGCGCCCTGGAACGCAACAACGGCAACCGCAAGAAGGCGGCCGAAGAACTGGGCATCTCCGACAGAACGCTCTACAGAAGAATTAAAAAATACAATTTATGAAGCATCTACGCGCGTACATATATATAATAGGCATCGTCCTGGTGATGGGTGTCACAGCAGCCTGCTCCGTGAGCTACAAGTTCAACGGTGCCAGCATCAACTACACCACGACCAAGACCATCCAGTTGGCCGACTTCCCTATCCGCAGCTCCTATGTATGGGGTCCGATGGGTCCGATGTTCAACAACGAACTCAAGGATAAGTTTGCCAGCAACACCCAGCTCCGCCAGGTGAGCCGCAATGGCGACCTGAAGATAGAGGGCGAGATTACCCAATACTCACAGCGCAACAAGTCGGTGAGTGCCGAGGGATATTCAGCCCAGACCGAGCTGAGCATCACGGTGAACGTACGCTTCACCAACACCAAGAACCACAACGAGGATTTCGAGCGCCAGTTCACCTCTGCCAAGACCTACGATACCACCCAGAGCCTCGCCTCTGTGCAGGAAGAGTTGGTAACGCAGATGGTAAAAGACCTGGTTGACCAGATCTTCAACGCCACAGTGGCAAACTGGTAGTAGAATTTAGAGTTAATAGTTTAAAGTTAATAATATCGTGGAACTAAACAGATTGATACAACATCCTGAGGAAATGAACCGGGAGACGCTCTATGATTTGCGCGCCCTCCTGGCCCTCTATCCGTACTATCAGACGGCTCGCCTTCTGATGTTGCAGAACCTGTACCTGCTCCACGACCCGAGCTTCGACGAGGAACTGCGGCGTGCCGCCATCTACATCTCCGACCGCAAGGTCATCTTCCAGATGGTAGAGGCAGCCCACTATCAGCTCAAGAGCCAGAACTCAAACCGCCACGAAGCTGTGGAAGGCAAGCCGAAGAGCGACCGCACCAGCAGTCTCATCGACCACTTCCTCCACTCCATCCCAACCGAAGCAGAGGAAAGGGAGAAAGAACCGGAAGAGAAGCGCAAGCCAACGCCAGCCGATGCCGCCGTTGACTACGTGGCCTATCTGATGGAGACGGAGACGGAAACCGAGCACGAGCAGCCATCAAGAACCATCGCCCTCATCGACGACTTCATAGAAGAAGGCGGATTCAAACTCCACAAGGATAAGGAGGAGTATCAGGAGAGCGAGGTAATGGAGAAGAAGGAAGAGAAGGAAGAGAAGAAGGAAACTGCAGAAGCAGATTCTTCCGAAGCCCAAGCTGCCTCAGAAAACGGTGGTATCTTTACGGAGACCCTTGCCCGAATCTACATCAAGCAGGGCAAGTACGAGCGAGCCTATCAGATTATCGACCGCCTGTACAAGCAGCATCCACAGAAGAGTGCGTTCTATATAGATCAGCTCCGCTTCCTCGAAAAACTGATGCTTAACGAGAAGAAAAGAAAATAAATAATAATAATAAAACTAGTTTTAAAAAAATGATTTACACATTATTTGTAGTATTGATCGTCCTGGTATCCATCTTGATGGTACTCATCGTTCTGATCCAGGAGTCAAAGGGAGGTGGATTGGCATCTAACTTCTCTTCAACCAACTCAATCATGGGTGTTCGCAAGACCACCGATGT
>ERZ773178.3149-NODE-3149-length-14309-cov-3.411955_pt1 | contig 14309 bp, 10 predicted proteins | sample MGYA00580533_ERZ773178 | MGnify/ENA primary metagenome ERZ773178 (study PRJEB29015, sample SAMEA2737859) | human gut metagenome | biome: human gut; feature: human-associated habitat; material: faeces | place: China | collected 2012 ...
CAGTGTGCTGCTCTTGAATCGTATCGAGGCACAGACCATTCTAACCGACTGTACAGACTTTTCGCTGGATGAGCAGCTGCGCCAGTGCATCCTTGTGACCCGGCAAAAGTGGCGCGATAAGCCGCTGCAGTTTGAGGCCGAGCTGGCCCCCTGCACCTACCACGGCAGCGAAGCGCTGGTAAAGGAGATCTGGCTGAATCTGCTGGATAATGCCGCCAAGTTCAGCCCGGAGAACGGAACCATAAGCGTAACACTGCACTGCGAGCTGGGCAGACCGGTTGTGGCTGTCACTGACCAGGGCTGCGGTATGGACGCCGAGACCTGCTGCCATATCTTTGAGCAGTTCTATCAGGGGGACACCAGCCACCGGACGCAGGGCAACGGCTTGGGCCTTACCATGGCACAAAAAATAGCCGCCCTGCACGGCGGTGCTGTCACTGTAGACAGCCGCCCCGGCAGCGGCAGCTGCTTTACGGTAGCTTTGAAATAAATATGGTATAAGGTCGGCTCAGATCAGCCCATGGGCTGTGCAGTATTGCCAGATACCATCCTCCGCCACGCTTGGGCATACTGCATCGGCCAGCGCCTTGAGCTCGGGGGAGGCATTCGCCATCGCCACGCCGGTGCCGACCGCGTCCAGCATTTCCAGGTCATTGTTGCCATCACCGAAGGCAAGCGCCTGACTTTTGTCAAGACCATAGTAGGCCAGCACCTTTTTGATACCGATGCCCTTGCCGCCATCGGCCGGGATGACATCCACCGCACGGTCCCACCAGGCTGCGATCTTAGCCCCGCCCACCCCCTGCAGAATAGCAGGGTAGTCCTTGGCGCGGCAGCCCAGCATAAGCTGGTAAACCGACTGGCGGCATACCGCATCAAAGTCAGCGGTCAGGTCAGGCTTTTCGTTCGCAATGGCAAAATAGTCTGCCAAATCAGTGTCGGTGCCGTTCGCAGCTATGCGGTCCCGGGTGGCCGCCGCCACCGGACGGCCCAGTGATGCCGCATTCTGGATCAGGCGCTGCAGATCAGCGCCGTTGATCGGGCGGCTGTAGATCGTATCAGCCCCCGCATAGCATAAAGAGCCGTTGAAGGTCAGATAGGCGTCAAATTCTGCCCCGCCGAAATCCGGCAGCGTTACCGGCGCGCGCCCTGTGGCAATGCACAGGCGGATACCGTTGGCCCGCAGGCGGTGGAGTGCTTCCACCGTGCAGGGGGAGATGTGCTTGGACTGCATGTCGATCAGTGTGCCGTCTATATCAAAAAAGATGATCTTGATTTGCTGCATACGGGCTTTTCCTTTCTGTGCCGGTTGCGTTTTTTCCAGTATACCATAAAAGCTGCACACAGGCCATCAAATTTCCCGCAGGATCACAGCACAATCCCGCCAAAAAAGCGCCGTCCCTTGCCAAAAGGTACAGCGCACGGTCTGGGCTGTACAGCAGCCCAACATATTTATTATACCATTTTCTGCCCGGAGCGGCAAGATTGAAACTGCACAAATCTTTCGCTGCATCGTTGGCATATCTGCGAATAGACGAATCCCAAGGACTGTGGTATAGTATAGTCACAGAAAGAAAACAGCCGGAGATAAGGAGCAGACAACTCCAAGAGAAGTTGATCTTCCAAGGAGAAATGTCATAAGAAATCTCCAAAGAAAGCAAGACGCCGGCGGTATTTCGTAAGGAAGGAGGCTCAAGTCCAATGGCAAACTTTAAAGATCCTATTCATCACCGGCGGGCCTGGGCCTGCTGAATGAAAAAGCGCCGCATCCGAAGCCGCAGGTCATAACCTGAACAAAACATATTGAACGAGATGTCAGGCAGCTTACTTTTAAACAGCAGACTCAAGGGCCGTCAACAAAGACCCCCACGCAACATATAGATCAGGATGAAAGAAGGCTGGTTATCATGACTGGTTCCACGCCACCCAACAGAGGTTATCTGAAATCCACCTGATCCATAAGGAGAAACTCCAATGTACTAAGTGTCAGAGGTTGATCCTCAATCTCAAAGCCTGAAATTCTGCAAAGGGAATGATTCCCCATGAAAATAGGAACCAACTCCGAAAAATAATGAATAAAGGTTATGAGGCTATGACTCCAATCATTTAGGTACTGCCGGGGCGAACGAAAAGTTCGCCCCGGTTTTGTTTGTGTCACGGTCTCCGGCTCATGCAGGGCAAGCTCAAGCGCCTCAAGGCAAACGGACTTGCATTTCCTACCGGATTTTGTTACTATTATTATATTTTCGATTATTAACAGGATTAAAGGAGATAAAACTGCATGGGCGTAAAAACAGTTTCATCACAGGCTGATGCTGCCAACCCGCTTGGTTATGAAAAGGAGGGCAAGCTGCTTGTCGGCTTTGCCATTCCCTGCATTATCTCGATGCTGGTGACGGCGCTGTACAACATTGTTGACCAGATCTTTATCGGGCAGGGTGTGGGTCTGCTGGGCAATGCTGCCACCAACATTGCGTTTCCTCTCTCGATTGCCTGCACAGCCATTGCGCTGCTGCTCGGCATCGGCAGTGCAACGAATTTCAGCCTACAGCTGGGTGCCGGCAATGAAAAGCGCTCTGCTGAATATGCAGGCAACGGCCTGTGCCTGATGGCGCTGTTCGGCACCGTGCTGATGACGGTCACGCTGCTTTTTTTGACGCCGATGCTGAAATTCTTCGGCGCCACGCCGGATGTTTTGCCCTACGCAGAGGCCTACACCCGCATCACAGCGCTGGGGTTTCCGTTCCTCATTATGAATACCGGCATGAGCAAGCTGATTCTGGCAGACGGCAGCCCGCGCTATTCCATGATGTCGATGCTCATCGGCGCGCTCATCAATACGGTCCTTGATCCGCTGTTCATCTTTGGGCTGGATATGGGTATGACCGGCGCTGCGCTTGCCACGATCCTCGGGCAGATTGCATCGTTCTGCATCAGCATGCGGTATCTCTTCCATTTTAAATCCGTACCCTTCTCACGGAGCTGCTTTACGATTGACGGTGACAGAACGCGCAAGATCTTCAGCTACGGTGCATCGGCCTGCTTCAACCAGATTGCTATGGCTGTTGTTCAGATCGTTTTGAACAACACCCTTGCACACTACGGTGCTCTGTCGATCTACGGCAGCGATATTCCTCTGGCCTGCGCGGGCATCATCTCAAAGGTCAACATGATCTTTATGTCCTTTGTCATCGGCATTTCGCAGGGCGTACAGCCGATCATCGGCTTCAATTACGGTGCTGCGCTCTACCGCCGCGTCAAAAAGAGCTATCTGCTGGCGCTGGCTGTGGCTACCGGGCTTTCTCTGGCAGCGTTTGCCTGTTTCCAGATTTTTCCGCGGCAGATCATCAGTATTTTCGGCACCGGCAGCGAGATGTACTACCAGTTTTCGGAGCGGTACTTCCGCATTTATATGTTCCTGACGCTGATCAACGGCATCCAGCCGGTCACCTCCAACTTCTTCAACTCGATCGGCAAGGCGCGCCTCGGTGTATTCATGTCCCTGACACGCCAGATTTTGTTCCTGCTGCCGCTCATCGTCATCTTCCCGCTTTTTATGGGCATTGACGGCGTCATGTACGCAGGCCCCATTGCGGACGGCGCTGCCGCCATTGTCTGCGGCCTTTTCACCGTGCGTGAGCTGCGGGAGCTGACCCGCCTGCAGCAAAAAATCGAAAAAACGAACTAAGATACTAACAAAGCGCCCCCGCATCACCGTGCGGGGGCGCTTTGCTGTCCTGTTGCAGCTTTGGTGTATAGGCGATGTGACGAAAAAAGCTGCGCCTGATTGGCAAAAAGGTAGAAAGTGCAGGAAACCGCTTGAATTGTACCGGTTTCCGCACTACAATGGAAACCGGAAAACTAAATCAGGTTTCCACAGGAGGCAAGTGATGGACGAACACAACGAGCTGCGCACAAGACTGCGCGCAGTCGGAATGGAGCTGTTCCGCAGGGACGGGCTGCGCTTTACGATGCAGCAGGCCGCTGCGATGATGCACATCAGCAAAAAGACGATCTACGCAGTCTACCCCTCCAAGGAGGCGCTGCTGCTGGATATGGTGGACGATGCGTTTACAAGGATCCACGCCCGCAAGCAGCGCATCCTTGACGGCCCCGGCACCCTGGCTGAAAAGCTGCGGGCGGTCATTATCGCCCTGCCGGAGGAGTACACCGCGCTGGATCTGCAGCAGATGGATCTGCTGGATGAAAAATATCCCAAGGTCGCGGCGCGTGTGCGTGAGCATCTAGAAACCGGCTGGGAGCCTACCTTGGCACTGTTGGAGCAGGCAATGAAAGAGGGCGTTATCCGCCGGGTATCCCTGCCGGTTCTGCAGCGGATGATCTCCGCTTCCATTGAGGATTTTCTTGCAGACCGCGCGCTTGATACACAGGGCATATCCTACACGGATGCTTTGGATGAGATGATTTCCATTTTACTGGAGGGGTTGTTGGTACGATGAGATACAGTCTTTGCAATCATTGGGAATTTACAGAGCAATGGAGCGATGCCTTCTGTCGGGGTGAACCTGTTAGCTGTCGTTCGGTGCGCCTGCCCCATACCTGCCGGGAACTGCCGCTCCACTACGCAGACCCCTCTGACTATGAGATGGTCTGCGGTTACCGTCGCACACTGACCGTTCCCGATGCGCCCCGGGTATTCCTGCGCTTTGACGGGGCCGCCCATCAGGCGGAGATCTACCTGAACGGCCAGCTGGCCGGGCAGCATCAGGGCGGCTACACCGGCTTTACCATCGAAATTACTGACCTTGTGCGCCGCGGCGAGGAAAATCTGCTGGCAGTGCGGCTGGATACGCGCGAGGACCCCAGCCTGCCGCCCTTCGGCTTTGTCATCGACTACCTGACCTACGGCGGTCTATACCGGGAGGTCTGGCTTGAAACCTCGCCGCAGAGCCGTGTGAGCGAGCTTTTCGTGTACACACCGACACTAACGGAGGCTGCCGTGCAGCTGACCGTTGAGGCACCGGAGCAGGCCGCAGCGCTGCGCGTCCGGCTCTGCAGCAGTGCGGGCAAGACGCTGGTGAGCCGCCAGCTGCCCCCGGCAGAATCGGCGGAATGCCGTCTTACGCTGCCTGACGCCGCGCCGTGGGACACCGAGCATCCGAATCTCTATCGCTGCATAGCAGAGCTGCTCGATGCCGAAGGGCAGGTGCTGCACAGCCGTGAGACCACCTGCGGCTTTCGGACGGCTGTGTTCCGGGCGGACGGCTTTTACCTGAACGGGAAAAAGACCTTTCTGCGCGGGCTGAACCGCCACCAAAGCTACCCCTACATTGGCTACGCCGCGCCGGAAAGCCTGCAGCGGCAGGACGCCCGCATCCTGAAAAACGAGCTGCACTGTAATGCGGTGCGCACGAGCCATTACCCGCAAAGCCAGTATTTCCTTGATGAATGCGACCGGCTGGGCCTGCTTGTATTTACCGAACTGCCCGGCTGGCAGCACATCGGTGATGCGGCATGGAAAGACCGCGCCTGTGCCATGCTGCAGGAGATGCTGCTGCAAAACCGCAATCACCCCAGCATTATTCTGTGGGGTGTGCGCATCAACGAGAGCGTGGACGATGACGAATTCTATACGCGCACCAATAAAATCGCCCACGCACTGGACCCGAGCCGGGCGACCTCAGGCGTGCGGTATCTGGAAAAGAGCCATCTCTTGGAGGATGTTTACGCCTACAACGATTTCTCCCATAATGGCTCAAATGCCGGGGCCAAGCGAAAAAAGGATGTAACGCCTGATTTGAGCAAGGCTCTGCTGATTTCCGAATGCAACGGACACATGTACCCCACCAAGCCCTGTGACGATGCCCCGCACCGGCAGGAGCATGCCCTGCGCCATGCGCGGGTGTTGGACGCCGCCTACGCAGATGGAGAGCATGCGGGCTGCTTTGGCTGGTGTATGTTTGATTATGCCACCCACAAGGATTTCGGCTCCGGGGACCGCATCTGCTATCACGGCGTGCTGGACAGCTTCCGCAATCCCAAGCTGGCGGCGTCCGTCTACGCATCGCAGGGCGGGGAGGAGCCGGTGCTGACGGTCAGCTCCACGATGGACATCGGTGACTATCCCGCAGGGCAGATCGGCACGGTCTATGTGTTTACCAACGCCGAACGAGTGGATCTTTACAAAAACGATGTGTTTGTGACGACCCTGCACAAAAGCGGCTGGACGGCGCTGCCGCACCCGCCGCTGGCCGTGGATGACACAATCGGTGTCCTGCTTGAAACGCAGGAGCATTTTGACAAGGCCAAGGCCGACACGCTGCGCGACTGTCTGCTTGCCGCCGGGCGCTACGGCCTGGCCGGGCTGCCGCTGCGCTACAAGCTGAAGCTGGCGTGGTGCATGGTGCGCTATAAGATGAGCTTTGCGGACGGTGTGGCGCTGTACGGCAAGTATGTCGGAAACTGGGGCGGCGCGGCTACGCGTTGGCGGTTCGATGCTAAAAACGGGGATGCCGTGGTAAAGAGCGTCACGCTCTGCCCCTGCCACCGGCTGCATCTTGAGGTAACGCCCTCCGCCACCGTCCTGCAGGAGGGTGACACCTACGATATGGCCGGAGTTCGGGTGCGGATCCTTGATGAAAACGGCAGCCCTGCCGTCTATGCACAGCTGCCGCTGACCTTTGCCGTGACCGGTGCTGCCGCGCTGGTCGGCCCTGCGGCGGCAACCGCCGAGGGCGGCATGGGCGGGACTTATCTGCGCACAGTAGGGCAGACAGGTACAGCCGCGCTGACCGTCTCGGCCCCGCAGTGTGCGCCTGTCACCGTAGAATTTACCGTCACAAAGAAGGAGTGTGCAGTATGGAACTGACAACAAAGCAAAAAGCCGCCTTCGGCATCGGCGCAGTGGGCAAGGATATGGTCTACGCGCTGTCTGCCTCCTATGTCATGTACTATTATCAGGATGTACTGGGCCTGCCTGCCACCTTTGTCGGCCTGATTCTGATGATCGCGCGTGTGTTTGACGCCTTCAATGATCCCTTTATGGGGGTACTGGTGGCCAAGACCCGCACCCGCTGGGGACGGTTCCGTCCGTGGATCCTCAGCGGCACCGTCCTGAATGCGGTGGTTCTCTACGCGCTGTTTGCCGCGCCGGTGCTGGAGGGTGCCGACATGATGGTCTACTTCAGCGTCATCTACATCCTGTGGGGCGTCACCTACACGATGATGGACATTCCTTACTGGTCTATGATACCCGCTGTGACCCGCACCCCGGCCGACCGCGAAAACCTGTCGGTCGTAGGCCGCACCTGTGCGGGCGTCGGCTCGGCGCTCATTGCGATGTTTACTATGCTGCTGGTGGGTGCTTTGGGCGGCGACAGCGAGCGCGCCGGCTTCCGCTGGGTAGCACTGCTCGTGGCTGTCATCTTTGTGGTTACCGAGGCGATCTGCTGCGCCAGCGTCAAGGAGACCGGCAGCGCCGAGATAAAGACCGCCACCGTCGGCGAGATGTTCAAGGCGCTGTTCTCCAACGATCAGGCGCTTGTGGTCGTAGGCAGCATCGTTTTGATCAACTCGGCGCTGTATCTGACCTCCAACTTTATCATCTATTTCTTCAAGTACGATTTCGGCGGCACCGGCTGGAAGGCCAGCTACACACTGTTCTCGACCATCGGCGGCGCGGCACAGATCCTCGGCATGATGGTCCTCTATCCGGTGCTGCGCAAAAAGCTCAGCAATACTGCCGTATTTACAGTAAGCCTTGGCCTCGCGCTGGGCGGCTATGCTGTGCTGCTCCTGCTCTGCCTGACGGGCTTTTCCGGCAGTCTGGCACTGCTCTGCGTGCCGGGCGTGGTGGTGTTTGCCTGCAACGGCATGCTCAGCGTACTGACGACCCTTTTCCTCTCCAACAGTGTGGACTACGGCCAGCTCAAGACCGGGCGCCGTGAGGAAAGCGTTATCTTCTCGATGCAGACCTTTGTTGTAAAGGCTGCGTCCGGCGTGGCGGTTTTTCTGACCGGCATCGGCCTGGATCTGATTGGGCTGACCGGCAATGCCGAGGAGACAGGCCCCGTTGCTGCCCAGAGCGCCGGTACATTGCTCGGGCTGCGGCTCATGATGACCGTTCTGCCCATGGCCGTCCTTGCGGCGGCGCTTGTACTGTTCCGCCGCAGGTTCACCCTGACGGATGACCGCGCAGCCGAAATCAGCGCTGCGCTTCACAGGGAGGAAACTCAAAATGGCTGAGATGCAGTGGTATGCCGCAACAGACAGCGGCCGGTTTGACGGCACGGCAGCCATCACCCCGCGCAGCGGTGCCGTCTGCCTGAGGGCAGAGCTGCCCGCCGGGGTGCTGCAAAATGCTGTTGCTGCGCTGCCGTGGGAGATGGCAGACGATGAAAAGCTCTTCATGAACGGCTACCAGACATGGACCGCCTGCCCGGAGCTGGGCAAATGGGACCGGCAGCACGGTGTTGAGCGTGTCCCGAAATTTCTTTTGGAGAAATACAGCTTTGACCGTTACGGCGATTATCATTTTGTTCCCTACAGCGGCAAAAGGGGACAGAGCCACGGCTTCTCCTACTGCTATTTCCGGCGCGGAAAGACCTACCGCCTTTTGGCCAGCCTGGACGAGGCACCGGGCTATACGATTTTTTCCTATGACAGCCGCGCTGCACAGCTGCGCATTGAGCGCGACTGCGCCGGGGTACAGCATACCGGCGGCAGCTTTCCTGCGTTCTCCCTCTTTTTTGCCGAGGGCACCGAGGACGAGGTATTTGACGCATGGTTTGCGGCGCTGGGCTGCCGCCCCCGCACCACGCGCAGGCTGGCCGGGTATTCCAGCTGGTATAACCGCTACCAGAACATTGATGAGGCCTCGATTCAGGAAGACCTCAACGGCTGCAAAACGCTTTTCCGCACAGGGGATCTCTTTCAGATCGACGATGGATGGGAGCGCAAGGTAGGAGACTGGCTGGAGCCTGACCCTGCCAAATTCCCCAACGGGCTGCGCCCGCTGGCAGATGCAGCCCATGAAAGCGGCTTTCTGGCAGGACTGTGGCTGGCACCGTTCGTCTGCGAAAAGGAATCCCTGCTCTGCAAAAATCACCCGGACTGGCTGCTGCAGGTGGACGGTCAGCCGTGGTGCTGCGGCTGCAACTGGAGCAGCTTTTATGCACTGGACATTGACCACCCGGAGGTACAGGCCTACCTCAAGCAGGTCTTTGACCGCGTCCTGCAGGATTGGGGCTTCGATCTTGTCAAGCTGGACTTTCTCTACGGCGCAGCACCGTTCGGCAACGCCCGGGAATCCCGCGCAGGACGGATGCAGCGCGCCATGGCACTGCTGCGCTCATGGTGCGGCGACAAGTTGATTTTAGGCTGCGGTGTGCCGGTCATGCCCGCCTTTGGTATCGTTGACTACTGCCGCGTTGGGTGTGATGTAGGTCTGGACTGGGACGATGTATGGTATATGCGGCTTTTCCACCGCGAGCGGGTCTCCACAAGGCAGTCCATCGGCAACACGATTTTCCGCCGCCAGCTCAACGGGCGTGCTTACGGCAGCGACCCCGATGTATTCTTCCTGCGCGAGGAAAACTGCAAGCTGACCCTACAGCAAAAGCAGACCCTGGCCCGGGTCAACGCGCTGTTCAGCGGCATCCTGCTCACCTCCGATATGCCCAGCCGCTATACGGATGAGATGCGCCGCCAATACAATGCCCTGCGGGAATTGACCGACCACGCCGAAAATTGCACCGTGGATGCAGACGACGGTCTGACCGTACACTACACCTTGCACGGCAAGCAGCAGGCGATCAAGGTTTTTTGACCGTTCAGCCTTCTTCAAAAACACACAAAATTTTTGCTGCGGCGGCTGATGGAATTGCAATCACAGGGCAGGGGATGGTATAATGTATAAATAGGGCGGTATGCCCTTCCGCTTTGGCGGTATATGTTATATTGTAATAGGTTTTATCTGAGGAGTTGTGGAATGAAGAAAAACGATCTTTCCCCCGAAGCCTTCCGCTTTGAAGGCAAGATGTCCCTGAAGCAGGCACTGCCGCTGGGCATGCAGCATGTGTTGGCGATGTTTGTCGGCAACCTTACGCCGCTGCTTATCATCACGGGCGCCTGCGGCCTGGCCGGCGGCGAATTTGCCGACCTGCGCGTTACGCTGCTGCAGAATGCGATGCTTGTGGCGGGCATCGTCACACTGGTTCAGCTGTATTCCATCGGCCCCATCGGCGGCAAGGTGCCTATCATTATGGGCACCTCCTCCGGCTTCATCGGGGTGTTCAGCTCGGTCGCAGCCTCGATGGGCGGCGGCGTGCTGGCCTACGGCGCGATCATGGGTGCCTCCTTGATCGGCGGCCTGTTTGAGACCGTGCTCGGCTTTTTTCTGAAGCCGCTGCGCAAGCTGCTGCCCTCTGTCGTTACCGGCACGGTGGTGCTTTCCATCGGTCTGAGCCTGATCTCGGTCGGCGTAAACTCCTTCGGCGGCGGCAACACTGCGCAGGATTTCGGCTCGGTCGAAAACCTGCTGCTCGCCATCTTTGTGCTGGTCGTCATCCTGATCTGCAAGCACTCCGGCAGCACCTTTTTGAATTCCTCCTCGATTTTGGTGGGCATCATCTGCGGCTACATTGCAGCGTTTCTCATGGGCCTTGTTCTGCCTACCACGGCGCTGAACGCCGAGGGCGTTGCCTATACCAAGGCATGGGTGCTGAACTGGAACAAGGTGGCCGAGGCTAAATGGTTTGCATTGCCCCAGCTGATGCCGGTCAAGCCGGTGTTTGATATGCGCGCAATTGCACCGGTCATGATTATGTTCATCGTCACGGCGGTCGAAACCGTGGGCGATATTTCCGGCGTTATCATGGGCGGCATGGACCGCGAGGCCACCGACACCGAGCTGTCCGGCGGCGTCATCTGCGATGGTATCGGCTCCAGCTTTGCCGCACTGTTCGGCGTGCTGCCCAACACCTCCTTCAGCCAGAATGTCGGCCTTGTCAGCATGACCAAGGTCGTCAACCGCTTTGCGCTGGCCACCGGCGGCATCTTCTTGATTCTCTGCGGTCTGGTGCCCAAGCTGGGCGCGCTCGTCTCGATCATGCCGCAGTCGGTGCTGGGCGGTGCAGCTGTCATGATGTTCTCCTCGATCGTGGTGAGCGGTATTCAGCTCATCACCCGCGAGCCGCTGACCCCGCGCAGCCTGAGCATCGTCTCTGTAGCGCTCGGTCTCGGCTATGGCATCGGTGCCAACAACGGCATCCTTGCACACGCACCGCAGATGCTCTCTCTGGTATTCGGCGGCTCCGGCATCGTGCCCGCCGCACTCGTTGCCATCCTCTTGAATCTGGCCATTCCCAAGGACGAAAACGGTTAAAGTAAGCATCCCTATAGCGGGCAGTGTAAAACGCACTGCCCGCTATAGATTTTTTGTTGAAATTCAAACGCACAAAAGCACCTTTAGCACCCTATTGACATTTGGGTGCCAGACTGCTATTATATGACCGAACTATCGTAGAATCGTTGCTGGTGCGCCGTTTTGGCTGCAGGCAGCTTTTTTACGATCCAACGGTTAGATTGTTCTAACGCGCATATACAAGCTTCCATGCTGCCGCCGGGCAGCTTTTCAAATAAGCAGCAGTTAGTTGATGCAAACCAGGGAGCTGAGCATTACGAAAAAGAATTTTTGGGACAGAAATGCAGCAAGGTATGACCGCTTTATGCGTAAGAATGCAATAGCCTATGATCAATTATATGCGCTGCTTCGCCCTGCTGTGTGGCACAAAACCGTTTTGGAGGTAGCCACCGGCACAGGGCAGGTGGCAAAGCATCTCCTGTGTTCTGCCGACCACATTGAGGCTACCGACTCCTCCGCAGCGATGATTGCGCAGGCAAAGCGGGGCAATTTTTCCTCCAAGCTGTATTTTTCAGTGCAGGATATGTTCCATCTGCCTTATGCTGACCAGTCCTTTGATGTTGTCATTGTCTGCAATGCACTGCACATTGTGCCGCATCCTGAGAAAGCCCTCATCGAGTTTCGCCGTGTGCTTAAAAACGATGGCACGCTGATTGCTCCTACCTTTACCCATGCAGAGAATTCCCCTTGGGGAAATCTTCAGGCCCTTGCGCTGAAAATTGCAGGCTTTCCGCTGCACAGCAGATGGACGAGTGCTGCGTATCTGGCATTTTTGCAGCAAAACGGCTGGACCGTTTGCAAAAGTGTTGTTTTGCAGAATCCCATTCCACTTACCTACGCAGAGTGTAAAAAAGTTGAAAGGAGATAAACGATGTCATTTTTTGAAAATACGAGAGACCCCAAAGGCTTCGGCGGCAGGCTGATGGTCACCATGATGAACCTTGCCCACACCCCCGTGGCGCTGTGGGGGCTTCACTTTCTGCATCTTGCGCCGGACGCAAAGGTGCTGGACTGCGGCTGCGGCGGCGGGGCGAATATCAAACGGCTGCTGAAAAGGTGTCCGCACGGCATCGTAAAGGGTGTGGATTACTCCGCTGTCAGCGTCGAAAAATCCCGCCGTCTCAATGCAGAGGCGATTCAAAGGGATCGCTGTGTCATCTGGCAGGGCAGCGTGCAGCGCATCATTTTTGCCAGTGATTGGTTCGATGCAGTCACCGCGTTTGAAACCGTCTATTTCTGGCCGGACCTTGCAAAATGCTTCCGGGAGGTTTGGCGGGTTTTGAAGCCGGGCGGCACTTTTCTCATCTGCAATGAAGTCAACGGCGACACGGACAAAGACAAAAAATGGACAGAAATCATTGATGGCATGACCATCTACAAGGATACTGAGCTGAAAGCATATCTTGAGCAAGCGGGCTTTTGTGACATTGCGGTACACAAAAGCAAAACAGGCTGGCTGTGTTTGACCGCCGTAAAGCGAAGCGACTGTGGCTGCGGGGGGCAGGAAAGGGTATAAAGTACCTGTGTTTATGTCTATATACTATAAAGGGAGGCGACTTCATTGACGGAAGCTTTTTGGGGAATTCTGATTCCCTTTTTGGGTACATCGCTGGGCGCAGCGTGTGTGTTTTTCATGCAGCGCGCATTGGGGGATTTGGTGCAGCGCTCCCTTGCGGGCTTTGCCGCCGGGGTGATGGTGGCGGCATCGGTCTGGAGCCTGCTGATCCCGGCAATCGAACAGTCGGAGAAGTTGGGACGGTTCGCCTTTTTCCCGGCGTTTGCCGGATTTTGGTTCGGCGTGCTGTTTTTGCTTGCCCTGGATCATCTGATACCCCACCTGCATGTCGGCAGCGAGGAGGCTGAGGGGCCAAAAAGCAGGCTGGGCCGCACCACGATGATGGTGCTGGCAGTGACCCTGCACAACATCCCGGAGGGCATGGCAGTCGGTGTGATGTACGCCGGCTTTCTCGCAGGCAGCGCACAGATCACCGCGGCGAGCGCGCTGGCCCTGTCCCTCGGCATAGCCATCCAGAATTTCCCGGAGGGCGCCATCATCTCGATGCCCCTGCGCGCCGAAGGAGAGAGCAAGGGCAAGGCCTTTGCAGGCGGTGTGCTTTCGGGCTTGGTTGAGCCAATCGGCGCAGTGGTGACGATTTTGGCCGCGCAGCTTGTGATACCGGCATTGCCTTACCTTTTGAGCTTTGCTGCGGGCGCGATGCTCTATGTCGTGGTGGAAGAGCTGATTCCCGAAATGTCGCAGGGGCGACACTCCAACATCGGAACAATTTTCTTTGCGCTGGGCTTCAGCGTGATGATGGTGCTGGATGTGGCACTGGGGTAAGACTGGAGGAAATGGGATGATTTTTCAAACGATTCTGGAAGGGCTTGGGCTGGGGGCTTTGCTGGTTCTCGTCTGCGCCGCAGGCATGGCAGTCATAGCAGCGGTGATGGCGGCAATCATGGCGGTATTTGTCCGCTGAGGGAGCGCTTATGAAACACAAAATCGAAAAAAACACCGTGCAGGAAACGCTGATTATTCCGCTGTTTGCCCGGAAGGTGTGTTCGGAGCTGTATCCAAACCTCTATCGGGACGAAACATCTATCCGCCTGATTGACGAAATCGACTACGACTTTTCGGAGGCGGAAAAGAATTCCCGCAGCCTGATGCAGCGTTTCGGTTCACTGGAGGTCGCCATGCGGCAGAATGACCTTGCTTTTGAGGTGCGGGATTATCTGAAATCTCACCCCAATGCGGCGGTGGTCAATCTGGGCTGCGGGCTGGACAGCACTGGAAGAAGCTGCGACAACGGCAGCTGTAAAATTTACAATCTGGACTTTCCCGATGTCATAGCCGTGCGTAACGAGCTTTTGCCCGCCGGGGAGCGTGAGGAAAATATCCCATGCGATTTGAACAATACCGAATGGT
>ERZ773178.3157-NODE-3157-length-14285-cov-10.387913_pt1 | contig 14285 bp, 7 predicted proteins | sample MGYA00580533_ERZ773178 | MGnify/ENA primary metagenome ERZ773178 (study PRJEB29015, sample SAMEA2737859) | human gut metagenome | biome: human gut; feature: human-associated habitat; material: faeces | place: China | collected 2012 ...
CCGCTTTATAAAAAATAACAGCTCTCATCCATATTACGCAAACTATCAGGGAAATAGTGCCAATGCGCCATACAATGTGAACATCTACAAGCAATACGAGAACGTGAAATGGGATGGCTTTACCATCCGCCATGGATACATTATCAATTATCAGGCAAACCGTGATGGCGGTCCTGGTGTTCGTATTTTTGACAACGTAGAATTGGAAAACCTCGTCATTGTCAACAACCTAAACCACGGCTACCGAGTTCGTGGAGGTGGACTCTATATGGACGGGCAGAACTCCAAGATATCAAACAGTTATCAGCTTAACAACTATGCCACAAATGCGAATTCCGTATCCAAAGCCCAAGTGCCAGATGATACATTCAAGAATAACAAGTCAAAATACGGAAACCTAGACGTTTATGGCGGCGGTGCTTATATGATTGTAGGCACAGGTTTCAACATGGTTGTAGCCAAGAATCGTGTAAGTGGCACTAGCGATGGCGGAGGTGGAATCTTTATTGAAACAGCAACCTTCTACAATAACACGGTGGCATATAATATGACAGAAAGCAGAGAAGATGGAAGTGGAATCATGCAATGGAGTGGTACCAACACAGGACTAAGTTCCTCTCTGGCTCTTTATAATTGTATCGTTTATGGAAATATCAGAAAGAATAAAAAGGTTTATGATAACAATTACGAAGTAGGTTCTACATCAGAGAATACTTTCAAGACTCCACATAGTTGTTATCTACCTTCTTGCAAAGATGCATTGAATAAAATTATCAAGAAAGATTCAAAAAACATCTTCAGTTCTGTTAATCCATTTGCAGATGGAGAAAATGCAAAGAATACGCTCGATTTCCGTCTGGCAGCAAACAGCGAGTGTCTGAATGCAGGTACAGAAGACCTGAATCAGAACGGCGAAGCAAAAATAGCGTCTCTGCCTTCTAAAGATATGGACTTTACCAACCGAATCAAGGACTGCACGGTGGATATCGGTGCCTATGAGGCAGATAATACCGAGAATATCGCAGCACAAGCAAAGAAAAACAATGCTGGCATTGTAGATTATATCTACTATGTTACCAGCAATGGTTACGGCAACCGAAGCGGAGACAGCCCGAAAAATGCTGCCTGCGCTGACAAGCTGCAAAGCGTGCTGACCGCAGCAGGCAAACTGTTTGAGGAAAAGAACAAGGGCATTACTGATAACGACAAGAAGAGTAAGGTATATGTAAAAGTAGCTGGCTATCAGGCTGATAAAAACGGAGACCGCTTCGTTTATCATGCCAACACCCTGGCTGACCCTAACGACCCACAGAGCTACACCTTCCTGATTCCTAACGGAGTCTGGCTGATGGGTGGCTATAATGAGGGTACGCAAAAGAATGGAGAGCCTATAGAAGGTACCTATAACTGGGATAATGACCAGCGAAACTGTATCAGTGAATACCAGACCATTCTCAGCGCCAAGACTGAAGTGAAGGCTGGTTCCACCGTTACCCAGGAGGTGAACGGTTACCACACGGTGTGCTTCGGCAAATGGCCTACGGGTGAATTGGATGATTACAATACCACAGCCATAGAATATCGTGCTGTGATAGATGGCTGTCATCTGATAGATGGTAATGCCAGCGACAAGGCAGGCTTCAAGAGTATGGGCGGTGCTGCCGTTGTACCTAAGAAAGCCCACGTACGCAACTGTCTGATTACAGGTTGTGAAGCTACCAAGGACGGTGCACTCAGTCTGCTCAAGGGCGGTATGGTGAGCGGTAGTGTCATTCTTAACAACGTGGCACAGGAAGGTGGTGCCATCTATGCACCAAGAACCACCAGCCAAATAGAAGAAGAGAAAGTTTTCCATGCCTACGTCATCTCCTGTACCATCGTCAAGAACGAAGCTACAACCGGTGGCGGCATCTATCAGGAAGACAACACGCTGATTGGCGGTAACTCTGTGATTTGGGGCAACAATGCATAGACCGACAATAACATCAGCGGAAAGGTAGACATCCTATCTGCCGACTATCTGCAAGGCACCGGTTCGCGGACCACAAAGTTCTACCCATACAACTACTGTTTCGTAGAAAAGATGTCGCTGCCAGCCAACATGATGAATACGGAAATGACCAGCGACTGGGAAAGCTATTTCAAGAATCAAACCTATTATGTGCCTCGTGCATACTCACCATTGATTGGCAATGGTGTAGATAAAGCGTACATAGAGGCATGGAAGAACTATGGCATCAGCGACTACGATATCACGGGTAAAACCAGAACCCTGAGTGAGCGACAGACGGCAGGTGCATTCGCACTAGAATTACCAACATTTGACAAAACCAAACTGCTGAAACGCCTGTTCGTTTCACAGGAAGGTGGCGAGCTGGTGAATGATGCAGATATACAGAAATACTATGGCCGCTCCTTCCTCACACCGTTCAACAGTCTCGATGCTGCCCTCGATTATATCAATGAGGCAAGGAAACAGAAAGTGGCAGATGAAACTACCCATTTTGAAATTCTGATGACGGGTGGAACCTACAAGCCGGGCAAGATGCGAAAGAAAGAAAATATTTCTACCGGGCAAACTAATATAGACCGGCGTTTGCAGAGTTTCACGATTCCTGCGAACGTAGATATCTTCGGCAGTTTCTCTGTGGAAGACAATTACTCATCTGACCCTAAGGATGCTGTTCCTACAGAAAGTTTTACCAGCCTGGGTAATATAACCTTGCGTCCTGAAATGAAAATCAAGGATATCCTGAGTGAGCGCAACAAGAACCACATGGCAGACAACAACAAGAACGGATTGATAGAGCCATGGGAGTTCCAGAATCCTACGATTCTCTCCGGTGACATCAAGGCATCAGAAAAGGAACGTAATGTATATCATGTAGTTTACAGTAAAGCGGAATCTTCTCTGAACAACGAAGTTGTATTAGATGGTATTACCATTATGAATGGCGAAACCATGACAGAGCTGAAGACTATGGAAGGAGAAGATGAAGAAGTTGCCGAGATTGGTCGTGGAGGCGGTATCTACACCAACCGCATGAACTATACATTGAACCGTTGCCGACTGATGAAGAACTCCGGTCTGCATGGCGGAGCTATCTATGCCAACAATGCAAGTCTGGACATCATCGGCAGTACGATCAGCGGCAATAGAGACGTATCGGAAAAGGCAAGTCAGGATAAGATTGCCTTGCCTGGTAAGGGAGGAGCCATCTATCTCTATCTCACGAATTCAGAGAATGGAAACCTGCATATCATCAACTCGCTCTTAGCCAACAACGATGTGACCCATAATAAGTCCATGGGCACACAAGTTTCACAAGGTGGAGCCATCTATATCCGTAGAGCTGATGATGCTAGCAACATGAAGCCGGGCTATCAGGATGCCTACATCGTGAACAGCCTTATCGTGAACAACAAGGCAAATCAAGACGGAGCCATCCATGTGGAGAACGAGGTGAAAAATGGTACGATTACACCTATATTATATAATACCGCCATTTGGGGTAATGAATCAACAGTAACTGAGGGTGACAAAGTTCTCCTCAAGAGAGAGCACATGCGCAACTGCGCCTGGGATGAATTACCAGCTTCTACTGCAAAGGATGGTAACATCAAGCTGAACAAGGAGAACATAGCATCGGATGGTCCACGTTTCACAGAGCCTACAACCACAAAGGGTTACGAAGGCTATAAACTGGATGCCAAATGGAATCCTCAGGCTATCTCTGTGCTTACAGATGCAGGTGATGGTAGCAAGAATGCAAACGATGCAGACGATGCAAACGGGACTGGTAAATATCAGGATTGGTGGAGTATGCACAATACTCGCCTTGAGGAATATGGTTATCCATCTGAGTATATCCGTTCTGCCAACAGCAGCAAGGAATACTACAGATACGTTGGTCCGAAAGACGAGAATGGTAATGTAGCCAAAAAGCCTATCGACATCGGTATGTATGAATTCCAGTATGTACTCAAGTTTACAGACCAGGAAAAGGTTTATATCGGAATGACACAGGAAGGCGAAGGTGATGGTAGCAGTTGGGCGAACCAGAGCACCGACCTCCGCGGTGCCATCATTGCCATGGCTAACCCATCAGGTAACTCATCTACAGGTACTGGTACAGGAATTTCCAGCAAGAGACAGGTATTCGTTCGTGGCGGTACTTATTATTCGCCAACCTACTCTAGTGGTGATGCCTTCTCACTCTATGTGAATGCTGCCGATAAGGCTCAGTATATTGAATCGATAGAACTCGTAGGTGGTTGTACGGGCAAAAAGATAAATGGTAAAGAGGAACAAGACTTCAGTAACCCATCGGTACTCGTTGAGAACCCGACAAAGGTGAACGAAACCAAGAACTTGCTCAATATCACCACCAATGGTAAGCCGGTAACGATATCAGGATTCACATTTACCAATAAGAGCAACCAAAAAGACTATGGTGTGGGAATAAATGCAGTCAACAATCTAACAGCAGATGATAACACCGCAGCTACTCTTAAGGTACATCATTGCGCCTTTAGATACAACAACAAAGCCGGAATGCTCGCAGAGAACACAAATGCAAAATCTGCTTTGAAGTTATGGAACGTATTGTTTGCTGATGGCAACGGAGATGGAATTAAAATCACAGGTAACGGAAATCCAGATATTACGAATGCAACATTCGTCAATAATAAGGGAAATGCCGTAAGTACCAAGAGCGTCTATAATTCTGTGGCATGGGGAAATGGGACACAAGACTTAGAGCAAGATAATTCTAACGTTGTGATTGCTACTGGTATCATGAATGGTGACGTGCTAAATGGTCCGAACTTTGTAGATCCAACGCACGGTGACTATAGAATTCGACCTAGCCTCATGCTACTCGATAAAGGAAGCAACGACAAATATCAGCTAAATGCTGATATAAACTCAGAAAAGGACTTAGGTAATACAGCCCGTCTGATTGGCGACAACATCGATATCGGTGCATACGAGTGCGATACGGAGATGAAACCTATTATATATGTGAAGTCTGTTCTGACAAATGGAACAGGTGAAAGCTGGGAAAGCCCAACCAACGACCTGCAAGGTGCCATCAACCTTGCTGAGCTTTATGCCAACAAGCATGCAGGAGAATATGGTTACGTCTTCGTAGACAGGAATATGAAGGCTGATAACGTGAACATCAGCATGCCTGGTGTCAAGATGTTTGGTTCGATGCGCAAAGAAAAAAGTTCTAAAACAGAACCAGAAGCTATCGTGCAGGATCTCCTTACTCAGAGAAAAGGAATCATTGAGTTTACCAGTCAGTCTACCATCAATGGACTGACACTCAACAGCGGAACTACAGATACCAGAATGTGTCTTGTTGATGGATTCAAGGTTTCGGGCAACGTCTGCCTCCAGGGCAACAGCATGCTCTCCACCTCTATCCTCGATGCAAATGCAAAGGTAACAGGCGATGCAAGTGGTTTGCTCTATAACAGTCTGGCATTAGGAAGCGTGGAGAATGTGAAGTCCGTCAATGTAACAGCTGCTAGTGAATTACCATCAACAACGGGTAATGCTGCCAACAGATCATCTGTAACCACCTATAATAAATATGTGAAAGATGATTATTGGAAGTACCAGCTTGACGAGACATCTGGCGACATCAACGCCAATACAGACGCAACCAAAACCCAAGGATGCATCAACAAGGTGATGCACAGCCATGACCTTGCCGGCAACCAACGCATCAGAGACAAGGTTGACAACGGATGTTTCGAGACTTGGTATCTGACAAACGATGCTACAGCAAACCAGGACGATTATCCTCATGGTAAATCTGTGGTCTATGTCATGACAGAAGACCAGGAGCTGAAACTCGACAACACATTCTATACAGAGACGAATCCGTTCAGCCCAGGCTTCCTGCTCTTGAAGCACCACGCTGGTTTAAGAGGCAACAACAGTTATGTAAACCTCACCAACTTTGCCGTGGAAAGAAACTTAAAGGCAGGAACCAACTTCTTCTCCATGCCATTCAAGGCTACTAATATGGAGGTTTCGGGTACAGATAATCCTGCTGACGGTAGCGTAACAACCTACTACTATAATGCTGCTACTCGTGCCAAGTACGACTATAAATTCGAACCTGGTGAAAAGAGTGAAGCATAGGTTAAGGGCGTAGACAACCAGCGAAACTTCACCGCAGGTTTCAGAATGGATGCCAAAGCAGCCAAGACCGTCCGCTTCTATGGAACCAGTTACACGGAGAACGGTAGTCAGTTAGGACAGATTATCTTGACGCAGAACAACAACCAGCAGCCATGGTCGAGCAGCAATGGTGGCGGTTTGAAGTTCACCCATAAGGAGAACATGGGCTGGAACCTTTTCGGTTCGCCTTATCTCTGCGCCATGAACTATAGCGATATGGAATATGGCAGAGTCATCTATCAATATGATAATGATGATGATGATGACAACGGCAGCTACAAGGCAATCAATACCGATGGTGTAACAACCGGCTACATCCCAGCAATGGATGCCGTATTTACCCAGACTGCCACTCTGGATAATTCAGAAAGCGTGATAGTGGATAATAAGGAAAAAAGGGCAAAAACAGCCTATGCAGGAACCCGAGCCCTCGACATCGCCATCACACAGAGCAACAGAAACAGCAGAGCCGGCAACAGCACTCCTATAGATGACCAGCTCCAGTTGAACGCAGTTCCTGCACAGGAGGCGAAATCAGACTTCGACCTGGGAAGCGACGGCGTAAAATGGATGAATAGCCAGAATGCTCAGATTTATGCTACCCGCAACGGCGGACGCTACTCGCTCCTCTCTGCCATCAGCATTGAAGCAGAACAGAGCATCGGTATCAGTCTGCCAGAAACGAGTGAATACACCATCAGCATCCCTGAAGAATGCGATGCCAGCGAATACGAAACCGTATGGCTGAAGGACAAGGAAACCGGAAAGGCTATCGACCTGAAGGAAGGCGATTACCGATTCCATGCAAGCCAGGCAGGCGAGCAGAACCATCGCTTCACCATCAGTTTCAACCGCATGGCAACCGACATGAAGTCAGACATCAGCATCCAGGCTATCGGATTCAGAACCATCGTCCTTAAGGGACTCCAGCCGAACGACCTCATCAGCGTGTATGCTGCCGATGGCGTTCTCGCCCTCCAGAAGAAGGCAAAGGCTGAGAAGGAACAGGTTCGCACAGCCATCCAGGGCAACGTAATCGTAGAAGTGACACGAGGCGGCAAACAGGTGGCAGTAAGGAAGATTGCCCTGAAATAAGGGATGAGGACACGAACGAAGACTGAAAAGAATGAGATAAAAACCAGTCAAAACAGTCGGAAAGCCGTAAAAGAACGGAATAAATGTTAATAAAGCGCAGAGATAATCGCTAGTTTCAATAATTGGCATTATCTTTGCGCTTTGTATTTGCACAACAATTAGAAAATAAAACTATGACAGAAAAGGAAATGTACAATCTGATTAATAATCAGAATGAACAGCAAAGCAACGGCTTTGCTATCAATGAGAAGGAGCGTGGATTGAGCGGCGTGTTCTCCGCACTGATGCGCAAGGTTTATACATGGATGACCCTGGCTCTCGTTATTACGGGTGTTACTGCATACGGCGTGGCTGCCAGCCCAACCCTGATGATGACGCTGATGACTAGCCGAGGCCTGCTCTTCGGACTGGTAATCGCTGAACTCGCCCTGGTATTCATTATCACAGGTGCCCTGAACCGCCTGTCGTTAAGCACGGCTACCCTGCTCTTCATCGTCTACTCAGTATTGAACGGAGCGATGCTCTCTTCCATCTTCGTGGTTTACACGATGACCAGCATTGCCAAGGTGTTCTTCATCACAGCCGGAACCTTCGGTGCCATGGCTGTATATGGTTACACCACCAAGAAGGACCTGACCTCGATGGGCAAGATTCTCTTCATGGCTTTGATTGGTTTGATTATCGCCACCGTAGTAAACATGTTCCTGAAGAGTTCTGGATTTGACTACATCCTGAGCTACGTGGGTGTTGCTATCTTCACCGGTCTCACAGCATGGGATAGCCAGAAGATTAAGCACATGCTCCAGACACAGTATGACATGAGCGAAGGTGCTCAGAAGTTGGCACTCATCGGAGCCTTGACATTGTACCTCGACTTCATCAACCTGTTCCTCTATCTGCTTCGCATCTTCGGAAGCAACAAGGAATAAGATTTCAGTTATCTGATTTCTGAAGTTAAAATCAGAATATAGGAATCAGCAGTTTTTCTTAGTATATAAAAAAAGCAGAGGTTGGCTTGCCCACCACGGGTTAGCCAACCTCTTTATGTGTTCTATCAAAAGCAAATGATAAGTAAACCTAATCTAGAAAATTCTGATGCAAAGATAAGCTTTTTCTCCGAAAGTCAGGCTTCATTTGGTAAAAAAAAGAAGCCATTTGAACAAAAAGTATCTTTTTTATTGCCTGTTACCAAAACTCATTTCGTAAAAAACATGCACTCATTTCGTAAATTCAGTTGGTTTACAATCATTTACAGAGCATTTCTAAATTCATTAGGCGAACAGCCATAAGCAGAAGAAAAGACTCTTCTAAAGGTGGAAAGGGAATTAAATCCCGACTTCTCTGAAATCTCCAGAATGGAAGATTCTGAGTTTCGAAGCAGTTGTTCAGCATAACGGAGGCGGTAATTATTCACGAAATCATAGAATGTGCTTCCATTCTCCTGGTTGAAATACCTGCTGAGATAAGTGCGGTTGGTGCCCACCATGTGTGCCACATCCGAGAGCTTGAGTCGCGGATTGAGATAGATTTTCTCCACTTCAAAGAGACGCTGCACCTCGGTGGCGAGACCTTGCTTTTCCTCTTCACTCTCTTGCGGAGCAGCTTCTGCATGCGCTGCCTCCACATCCTTCAGTTCATCAATCACCGACTCATGTCGATACACAAAGTAACAGATGAACATCCAGATAGCCAGGGAGCAGACCATATAAAGATTGTCGAAGCCTACGTCGATGACAAAGCAGCTCAAGGTCCAGATAATCAGGATGAGGAAGAAACTGCCCAGGATGGCAAGGAGCCAGGAAAGGTTGATGTTCTCCTGATAGGAGAAACGCTCCTTGAGCTGGCGATGATACCTGCGGATGAGGAAGAAGAGTACAACGAAGGTGGTGACGCCATAAACGGCACCCCATACCGAGAGAATATAAAAATAGATGTTGGCACCCGAGATGAGAAACAAGAGCGGAAGCAGCACAAAAGGCAACTCCAGCACCACCGCCTTGGTCCAGGTGGTCCATCCCGGTTTTACCAGTTCCATCAGCACAAAGCTATAGAACGGAATGATAAACATATCGACAGCGGAGGTGAAATACCATCCCTCCGTACTGCCGAAACCCTTGTAGTAGAAGAGCACGAGGTCTTTCAGGCACTGTGCGTCCGCTATCAACATCAAAAGCATGATGAGGCGGAAGAGCCGTTCACTGCCCTTACGCCAAAACATCCATGCCATCATGGAAAAGAACATCATGCTCATTCCATAAATAAAACTCGTTACAGCATCCATATACTTATCTGTTAATTGATCTAGTTGCCAGGCTTACGCCTACAGTATTAATTTCTATGATTCTATTATTTCAATTCAAAAAGCAGTTGCCCTCCACTCACTATCTGCTGGTGAGAGAGGCGATAACCATTCAGTGGTTTTCCGTTAAGAGAGGTAGACTGGATGAGGTAGCTGCCTGCATCCTTTCTTCGGGCTGACAAGATGAACTTCTTTCCGTTTTCCAGATTCAGCGTCACCTTGTCGAAACCTGGCGTACCTATATAATAATAAGGTGTGCCAGGACAAACCGGGTAGAAACCCAGGGAGGAGAATACATACCATGCCGACATCTGACCCGCATCATCATTGCCCGACAAACCGCCCGGGGTATCATTATACTCCGTCTGCAGGATGTGGTGCACCCATTGCTGGGTCTTCTCCGGAGCTCCGGCAGCATCATAAAGATAGGCTATCTGATGGCAAGGTTCGTTGCCATGCCAGTACCATCCCTTGTCGAACATCCTGTCCAGGCGGTAGATGACCTTATCTTCTGCCTTCTTCTCCTTCTTATCCATCGGTTTGCTATGGCGGATCACATCAAACAATCCTTCCGGATTCTGGGGCACATACCAGGTATAATGACAGGCAGCACCCTCGGTGATGAAGCTCTGGCGATGAACCAGGTCTTTATTGTTCAGCCATTTTCCATTCTCATATCTGCCATCCGCCCAACCCGAGACGGGGTTGATGACATTGCGCCAATTCTCGGAACGGCGCATCAGTTCGTTGTAATCTTCCTGATATTTCTGTCGCTGCAAAGCATCCCTGCAGGAATCCATCAGTGCCTTCGCCATCTGCGCCACGGCAAAATCATCGTAGGCATACTCCAGGGTGCGTGAAGTCTGCTCGTTGGTATGATAAGCTTCCTCCACCATATCCTCCAGAGGAATGTAGCCATTATTGATATACGACTGGATGGCACGGCGTCCCTTTCCTTCCTGATACTCCTTATATATATAAGGTGTAGAGAAAGCATTCATGCGCATTCCCTCGTAAGCCTTCTGCGCATCGAAGTTGCGGACTCCCTTGACGTAGGCATCGGCAAGGGCGGCACTGGCATGGTCGCCTATCATCGCAGCCGTATAACTGTTCCAGCATGGGAAAGCAGGAAGCCAGCCACGGTTCTGATACATCCTGACCAGCGACTGCATCATCTCGCCCGAACGCTTCGGGGTGATAAGCGTATAGAGCGGTAATTCGGCACGATAGATGTCCCACATGGAGAAATCATCATATCTGATTTCATCACCCACATCACTCACCTCGTGAGGGAGGAAGGAACAGCGATACAGGGCACCATAGAACTGGTTGACCTTTGCCTGGTCGTGATGTTCCACATCGATGGTATGCAGACGGTCGCACCACAAATCGGCAGCAAACTGCATCATGCTATAGAAATCCAAGCCGCCATAGTTGTAGTTCTCGGCATTGAGATTTGCCAGGGCTTTCTCGCGGGAGGTGAAGGAAGTGCCCGACATCCACTCCATCGCCTTGCCCGCCTTTCCACGAAAAGTGAGCCAGGCACCGATGCGTGGCTTATCCTGCATCTTCAAGCCCTTGCTAATTCTGTTGTCACCTTCGAACACTCCGTAATCCACCAGGTCTCTGGCATCGTAAGCCAGCACGAAGTGACCGCTGAAACCAGCCGACTCGCCCCATCCCTGGTAAATGCGATGCACCGGATTATAGCCATACACCACATGATTGAGGGTATCAATCTCGATGTAGCCCTGCCCTTCATCACTATTCGGATTGATGACCAGATGCACCAGCTGGTCCTTTTCGGGAGTGACACGGAGGATGGAGGTATGGCTCAATGCCGTCATTTCTGCCTTGAGATGCTCCTTCTTCAGATTCACCGCATAGTAATGAGGATGCGAAACCTCATCGGCATGACTGAAAGGAGTGGCACGCTGCTCGGGCTGGAGCCTCAACTCGTCGCCCAGGGCGGCAACGGTAAAGGAACCGTAATCCTGCATGCAGCCACCCACTATCCAATGGCTACAGCGGAAACCCTGCAAAAGGGAGTCCTTATAATAATAAGGTGCGATGCACTTCTGTTCGGTATCCTGGGTCTGCGGAGTCCAGAAGTTCTGACCATTCGGAACGAGTACGGCAGGCAGGGTCTGGCCATGCTCCTCGCTGCCCTTGCCAAACAGGCCGGCACTCTGCGTGTTGGCCTGTGCCGTGCCAACCATCGTATTGATGGCATTCAGCTGGCGGATGTGCTCCAGGTCGTGGATACGTTCGCGCATCTGCTTCTTCCACTGGTTCCAGGGATAGTAGCACGTGCCATACTCCACCTGTGAGAGGATATTGATCTTGATGTCCTTCTCGTTGAGCATGAACTTCACCAAGACGGAATCCTGGGCATTCTTATAGAAAATCATCTGCAGATTCGCTGCCATCGGAACCACCCTATCCATCCTGTCCACATCATCACCCAAAACCACCTGTTCCTCATCATCCTTGGCACTTGGAGGAAGATGGGCGGTATTGAAGAGGAGAGAAAGCAGGCGATAGAGTGCCGTATCGTGACCGAAACGGAGGGTTGCCGACGACTGGCGAGCACGCAGGGCGGCATCAGCCTCAGCCTCGATGTTCTGCCAGAGCGGAATGGCACAACGTGCAGGAATCGACTCGTTGGTAGGTTCGTTGCCATTGACGATGGTCATGCGACGATTGTTTGCCTCATAGATGGCTTGGAACTCCTCATCCGTGAAGAGGGCATTCAAGGCTTCTTCTATGTCGATAGGATAAACCGGGAAATTCAAGCCCACATCCTGGATGGATGAAGTGATGGCATGCATCTCGACCATCAGTTTCATAGGGTCATCTATCTTCGAGATGTTTCTGAAGAGTTGACGGAGAAATCTGTCGGGAGAAATCAGAGGTTCCACCTTGGTTCTGCTTGCCAACGCCTTGATTTCGGGAGAAACGTGGGCTATCCATGCCATATCAGCAGAATCGGTCTTCACATCCAGGTTCAACTGGGGCTGGAGGAGCTGTAATTCCGAAGTAAAGGCTTGCATACTCCTGGCACAACGGTCAGAGATGCCGGAACGTGCCTTCACCTGATTGCCGGCAGCAAAGATTTGCGGAAAGTGGGCAAACATGCGTCGGGCGATGCCCTGATGCTGAAGTGCACCGAGACGGGTGAGCTTTCCACCATTCCCCCTGGCATTCTCCCACATTCTTGTCAGCATTCCCTTCACCTGCAGTCCGAGCGGAGTAAGATTACTCACATCCTCGAAATGCCTGCATATCCATACATAACGGTCGTCATGCGCCATCCATCGGGAACCGTGGCGACCGTAATGACTGACATAAAAAGGAGTAAATCCGGCTGGGATAAGACCCGACGAAGGAATCAGGGAATCCTTGAGAGCATGCTTTTGGGAATCTGGCAAAGCGCCTTTCAAGGAATCAGGCACGCAGCAGGAGTCTGTCCCGAAAGTTCCAGTCTGCGCTGACGGACCTCCGGGATAGGCGAAATAAATGCCCCCCATCTGATGACGGGTTTGTGCTTGCATGGAAAGGATGCAACCTAACCATATATATAATAATGTAACTATTCTGTTCATTGCAGTTTACTTACTCATTGCATCAATGAGGAATACTTTGCAAATATAAGCAAAAAAATCAATATCTGCAATTTTTCTACAAAGAAAATACACTTTGAAGACGAAATTTCTACACTTTTCTTTCATTATCTGGAAGAATGAGGAAGAAGAAGACAGAGTGCAAACACGCCGTATGCATAAATATACTGCATAAAACATGCATAAAACCTAACTTTTAAAACATTTTATCGCTTAAAATGCATTTTTCCTAATATTTATTTGGCAGTTTCGCATATTTTGTGTAATTTTGCAACCGCAAACGAATAAAAATACAACGTATGAAGGTAAAAAATAGCAGATTGGAAACATTGAAGATGCTCATCTCTAGTCAAGAGTTGAGTTCGCAGGATCAACTCTTGCAAGCGCTCGCCCAGGAAGGATTTGAGATTACGCAAGCCACATTGAGCCGCGACCTCAAGCTACTGAAGGTAGCCAAGGCAGCTTCATCCAGCGGCAAATACACATACGTACTTCCGAACGATGCACTCTACAAGCGGGTTTCCAACCATATCCCGATCAGCAACATGGCAATGGGAACAGGATTCCTCTCCATCAACTTCTCGGGCAACATGGTGGTTATCAGAACCCGACCGGGATATGCCAGCAGCATTGCCTACAACATTGACAACAGCGACATCACCCAGATTCTGGGAACCATCGCAGGAGATGACACCATCTTCCTCGTCAAGAAAAAGGGAATTACAGAAGAAGAGATCATCAATGCACTTTCGGTGGTTATTCCTGAACTCAGTCTGCACGACTGATTCAACCCATAAATAAGAAATAGAAACAAGAACATTATTAAATATTTAAGAGAAAATGGAAGAAGTTAAAGTAATGGTGGCTGACGAAAGTCACATCAAATACATCGACACCATTCTGACTACAATCGCAGAAGCAGCAAAGAAACGTGGTTCAGGTATCGCCAAGCGTTCACCTGAGTATGTGGCTACCAAGATGCGCGAAGCCAAGGCTGTCATCGCACTCCAGGGCGATAAGTTCGCAGGTTTCAGCTACATCGAAACATGGGGCAACAAGCACTATGTCACCA
>ERZ773178.3161-NODE-3161-length-14276-cov-14.644821_pt1 | contig 14276 bp, 17 predicted proteins | sample MGYA00580533_ERZ773178 | MGnify/ENA primary metagenome ERZ773178 (study PRJEB29015, sample SAMEA2737859) | human gut metagenome | biome: human gut; feature: human-associated habitat; material: faeces | place: China | collected 2012 ...
GCTGGCGGCTGCGCTCGATCGCGGCGGCGACCGCCTTGTCGTGGAAGTACTGCTTGCGCTGCTTGCGCTGCTGCTCGGCCGCCTGCTTGCGGGCGCGCAGGCCGGCCTTGACGGGGTCGTCGTTGCCGGAGGGCTTCTTTTTGGCGGGCTTTCTGGCCGCGGCCTTTTTCTTTTCCTGCGCGAGCTTTTCCGACTTGCGCCAGATCACGAACTTCGTGCCGACGCAGGCGATGCCCTCAGCGCCGAGCGCTTCGCAGAGCATGTCGGACGCTTCGCGGGCGGTGAGTCCGGCGGTCTCGAGGACGCGGCCCTTGACGAGCTCGTGGCTGTCGAGCAGGATGACGGCCTCGTCCAGAAGGGTCTGGGAAATGCCGCTCTTGCCGACGATCAGGGTGACCTCCAGCGGATTGGCCTGCGCGCGCAGCGCGGCGCGTTCTTTACTTGTCATCATGTTCCAATTCCTCCTGATAGATTCTGCAGAAGGCCTGCAGGGCCCGTGCGCGGTGCGAGATGGCGTTCTTTTCCGCCGGGGTGAGCTCGGCGTAGGTCTTGCCGAGCTCCGGCAGGAAGAAGACCGGGTCGTAGCCGAAGCCGCCGGTCCCCTGCGGGGCAAAGAGGATCTCGCCGGGGCATTCGCCGCGGGCGACGATCTTCCGGCCGTCCGGCCACAGGCAGGTGATGACGCAGACGAACTTCGCCGCGCGGCTGCCCGCCGGAACGTCCTTCAGGTTTGCAAGCAGATAGTCGATGCTTGTATGGTAGAATCCGGCGAGCTGCCCGGCGTATTCCAGCGGAAGCGCTCGCTCGCCGCGCTCGTATTTGGAATAGAGCGACTGGTCGCACATCAAAAATTCTGCGATCTGCTTTTGCGTGAAGTCTTTATCCTCCCGCAAATCACGAATCCGTAACTTCATTTACATCACCACTGCGATTATATCGTAAGACAATATGTCCTATTGACTTTTTGGACATATTGTCCTAAGATGAGCATTGAGGTGATTTCATGGAAAAGCAAACCTGCAATGATTGCGAGCATTTTCGCAGACATTATATCTTTACCGATGGAGAATACAGAGCATTGTACTACGGTCACTGCACCAGCAGGCGCTGCAAAAAACGAGAGGCGGACACCCCCGCCTGTGAAGATTTTACTCTCAAACCACCCCCACCCAAAGACCCCGCCAAATACTACATCGCCCACATCAAACTAATTCCAGCAGAAGACTAAACAGCGCGGCGAGCGCAGCAATGCCGCGCCCGCAGGCAGTCTGCCGCCGGTCCACCGTCACTCGCGCCTCACGATAGTAAGGCGCGGTTGCTGAATGAACCGACTCGCAGAGACTCGTGGCGAAGCCACGTACACCGCACCTGATTACCCGCAAGGGGTATGCCACATCCGTAAGGCAGCAGAGCTGCCAACGGCTGTGCAATGCGCAGCGCGTGCAACTCTTCAAGCCCCAGACCGGCAATGTCGGGGGGGCGAGGGGAGCTCCCCTCGCGTTCTCTTGGGGGTCAAAGGGGGCCATTCTCTCACGTGAGAGAATGGCCCCCTTTATTCAACGCAGCCCTTGGGCTGCAATATTCTTCCCTTAAAAGGGAAATTTTCCAAAATCAAATGAGATTCTTTTCAGAATCAGCATCAAACAAATGCACCAGTTTGGCATCAAAGCCAAACTTCACCGCCGTATGCCGCGCATACGCCATCGGATCAATATTCGCGGTGGGAATGACCGCCACAACATCCTGCCCGTTCGCGGCAAGGTGCAGATGCAGCTCGCTTCCCATCAGCTCGCTGACGTCGACCTCGGCAGGGATGCCGCTCTCGCCGAGCGAGATATGCACAGGGCGCACGCCCGCGGTGACGCTGCGGCTCTCGACGCCTGCGGCGGCGAGCTTTGCGCTCTGCTCTGCGGTAAGCGTGACGGTCTCGCCCATGACGGTGAGCGTATAGCCGCCGGCAGTCTTCGTGAGCTGGCAGTTTTCAAAGAAATTCATCTGCGGCGAGCCGATGAAGCCCGCGACGAACAGGTTCGCCGGATGGTTGAAGACCTCCTGCGGCGTGCCGATCTGCTGGATGTAGCCGTCGCGCATGATGACGATGCGGTCGCCGAGGGTCATGGCCTCGACCTGATCGTGCGTGACGTAAATGAAGGTGGTGTCGATCTTCTCGCGCAGCTTGATGATCTCCGCGCGCATCTGGTTGCGCAGCTTTGCGTCAAGGTTCGAGAGCGGCTCGTCCATCAGCAGCACCTTGGGGCTTCTGACGATGGCGCGGCCGATGGCCACGCGCTGGCGCTGGCCGCCGGAGAGCGCCTTGGGCTTGCGGTCGAGAAATTGGGTGATATCAAGGATCTCCGCCGCCTCGCGCACGCGGCGGTCGATCTCGTCGTTGGGCATTTTCTTGAGATGCGTCTTGCCGTCCGCATCCGTCTCCGCGATCTTTTTGAGCTTGAGCGGGAAGGCAATATTTTCATAGACGGTCATGTGCGGATAGAGAGCATAGTTCTGGAAGACCATCGCGATGTCGCGGTCTTTGGGCGCGACGTCGTTCATCTGCTTGCCGTCGATGAAGAGCTCGCCGCCGCTGATCTCCTCGAGACCGGCGATCATGCGCAGTGTGGTCGACTTGCCGCAGCCGCTCGGGCCGACGAGCACGATGAACTCCTTGTCGGCCACGTCGATATTGAAGTCCTGCACGGCGACAACGCCTTCGTCAGTGATCTCCAGATTGTTCTTCTTTTCGACGGCCTCGTCTTTCTTCTTTTTCTTCTTGCTTTCGGTGTTGGGGTAGACCTTTCGGACATTTTTCAGAATGACCTCTGCCATAATCGTGAACCGCAGCCCTGCCGCCTCCGCGATGCAGGACCTCGCAGCCGCCTGAGCGCGCCGCTTTACGGCAGGTCTCCACACTGCCGCACCGCCGGTTCGGCGGAAAACGTTCCTCCTTTTGTATTTCCCGCGGGCGGTACGTAGAGGTGGAGTAGCGCAGGCGGGAGGGAATGGAAGTGAGCAAAACTGCTCGAAACCAGTATACGGCAAAGCGCGGCTTTCCACAATGGAAAACCGCGCTTTCATACTGCATTTTGGTAAGATAGATAACAAAAAGAACCGAAATTTATGCCTTTTTACCACGGCGGCGGCGATAGACGACCGCCAGCCGGTCGATGAGCAGATCGTAGACAAAAAAGAGCAGAAGCCCCATCGCTGCCGTTGCCCACAGCAGCCAAGTCGCGCTCTCGGAAAACTCCTGCACGACGGCGGGGAGCTTGAAGACAAAGATGATGAGCGCGTACATGACGCCCATACTCACGGTGCAGAGGCCGAGCTTCGCAAAGAGCCGCAGCGCTTTGGACGAGATCGCGTCAAGATTCGGCTTCACGAGGGGATAATAGCCGAGAAAGCAGAACACAAGCGCTGCTTCCTTGTCCGCGCAGAGAAGAAGTCCCAAGACCGCCGCCGCGGCAAAGCAGCTCCATGCGTAGCTTTTGCGGCATTCCTCGCGCGCGGGCAAAAGCGTAGCCGATGCGAGGATCGGCCAGGCGTAGGTCGAGAGCGGGATGACGCCGCTGAGCCAGAGAAAGGCGACCGCGAGCGCGCACAGTACGCCGCACAGCGCCAGTTCATGTGTTTTCTTTGCCAAAGTTCAAATCACATCGCTTTTACAGATATTCCGGCTCCATCGCGTCGTGGAGCACGGTGGTGATCGCGTCGGAAAAGACGCTGTCGGAGTGCGCGTGCAGGGCGTTGAGCGTCTCCGCCACGGCGGCGACCTTCACCTTGCCAGTGGAGTACACATCCTGATCGAAGATGAAGCGCACTTCCTTTTCCTGCACCTGCTGGACCTGGTTGCCGCTGCGGATGTTGCGCTGGACAAAGCCTGGGCCCGCGTGCAGCTTGAGCGCCGCGAGCGCATCGAGCTTGCGCTCGACGTCGACCGAGCACTTGGCGACGCTCGCTTCGTCCACGCCGTCCTCGTCAAGAATGCCGAGATACGGCGGCTGGAGCAGATCGTTCCAGCGGCGGCCCGTGAGGCCAAGCTGCTCGCGCGAAATGGCGTTCACAAAGCGAAGCCCCACGCGGTCAAAGCAGTTGGGACGGTAAATCTTGATAAACTGGCCGAGCGGCTCGTCGAGACGGGCGGCAAAGTCCTCCCAGTGCGTGTAGCGCATGGTGGAAAGGGCGATAAAGTCCTTCGTGAGGCTCAGCTTGTAGCCGCCGTCTTCGGAAATGAACGTGTGGTTGTTGACCGTCCGCGCGGGCGCGCCGTTCACGCCGGGCAGCTTTTCCACCTGGCACTGGTAGCGCGGAAATGCCGCGCGCACGGTCTCCTGAAAGTCGGCGGGCTCGCGCGTGTCGATCGAGAGGATCGTGGGGAAGCGCAGCTGGCAGATGACTTCGATGAGCTGAGATTTGCCGTAGGCGTAGCGGCGGTTATCGGAAGAGATCATAACGTAAATACCTCCGTCATGTTGCAATTTTGATTATAAATTATAGAGGAAAGAAAAGCGATTGTCAAATCAGCGTTCGTGCGCGAAGAAGCGCTGATAAAACTTACCAGCAGAAAAACTGCATATCCGATTTTTTATGAGTCAAACTACCCTTGCGATACCCAAACAGCAAAACTCTTTCAAACAGGTGAAACCAAAAACAATTGTAGGAAAAGGAGAAAATCATTATGTCCAGCAAGAACAGCAACAAGCTCAACATCCCCGAGGCCAAGGCCGCTATGAACAAGTTCAAGATGGAAGCCGCCAGCGAGGTTGATGTACCCAGCACCTATTAAAACTTTTACACAGACGAATTAAGACCCACTACTTACGACAATACTCAGAAAACTCTTATATGTATGAACTTGCTGCATGTAAGGAGAAATACAATGGCGTTGCTCGAAAAAGTGTGGAAGCCATTGAGCTGAAGCTGAAGGGCTATGAGTCCACGGAGATCGCAGAACACTATGATACAAGCGTAAATAACGTCAACGCATGGATCTCGCGTGCTCGCAGCAAACTCCGCAATGAGCAGGCATTAGACTGGGAGGTAACGAATCAGGAGAAGAATAGCCGCAATCCACCGTCTGAGACACAATCCGGAAAGGAGATAAAACAATGACATCAGATATCTCCTTTTAATGGCATATCCGTCTTTACAGGCGGTAACATTTTCCACTCCAAGGTATAGAACGGAAATGTGGAGACAGCGTTCATCTGATGGTTTGCGCCGTTCATCACAAACTCAACTCCGGCGGCGATTTGACCGAACTTTCCGATGATGAGTTTATCGTCATTCCACTCGGACAAATGTGAAACATGACTTTCAAAATCCAAATCGGCAATATATGTAAAGTCTCCGACAATAATGTTCGGATTTGTAATTGTCGGCTTCACATATATTTCTTTGTCATACCCTGTAATCGGATGTATTGTATTTGGATGCTTTCCGTCTTTCATCTTAACTACCTCTTCAAATTTAATTTTGTTAACATCTTATCACGTCGATATATTGAGCGCAAGGATTGGCATGTCCGTGGGAGAGATTCAATGGAGCCTACCTGAATAAACGAAATCATACATACAGAAGAAAAGAGCATGCAGCTCTCGGAAAAAGGCGCATTCGTGACTATGACAACATTGAGGCCAAGCGGTATCTGGATGTCATTGAATCGATGCTATTAACCAATGATAGCGGTCTACTGTGCACGGCCCTCCAGACGACACAGATGTTCGATCGGGACAGCACAGAGTTCTACCTGATGAGACCTGAAACGCTTTCATCCTAGGCTAAAAATCACATAAAAACAACTACCAAAACCTGCTCCGAGTGAAGGGCGGAAACTGGTAGTGATTTCGTACATACGAGCTGTCCCCGCTCAGGGAGCGCAGAAATAGGTAGTGTTAGGCAATACAAATTCTGTCTGGGTGTTTTTTGCTTGGTCAGTTTTGCGCTTTCGGGAGTAGCTGTATGCCGCAGCCTCGGGTATCGAATTGCCCCACCTATAGTCCGCCCAGCACAGCAATCCATTTTAGCTCGAGTGAGCGCAGGGCAGAGAGGTTGGAAGATAGAACGCGGGCGTCCAGCAGTTGAATATAGACAAAGCAGTTTACCACAAGTCTCTCCGCCAGATGTCCCGCAGCGTTCACTGCACAGTATTTTTGATAAACCAACTTTTCCCTCTTTTGCTGCGAGTTGGATTGTGATATATTGAAAAATACTATGAGATGAGCAAAACAGACGGAAGGAGCAGCCCGCAAACAAGGCAAATGGGGAAAAATAGTTTAGGGCATCTCAAGGGCGCAAAAACCATAGCGCGGTAAACCCCGCGCCTGCAAAAGGTATGGAAAAGGCAGATCAGGCGGAACGCCGAAGCTGTTTGGCAGAACGGTAGGAGTGAGAACCGTGCAGAACAGCGGCCAACGCAACCGCCAGGGCGGAGATGTGGGCCAGCGTGTTGAGGTTCGCCGCGCTTGCGCCGCTGCGCACCCACAGCCGTTCCTGACCTGTGGATTTGAAGCGGGAATTGTAGCGCTCGCACTCTGTACGCAGGGCGTAAGTCCGTTTAAAATAGAGACAGCTGCGGTCAATGGAAAGTCTGTAGTCATCGGGAACGGTCTTGTATTTCGTGCAGCCCCGGTTTTTCTTCCCATTGTTCCAGTTTTTGTGGCTGCAGGGGCAAACACCAGTCTTAGACTGGCGGAAAGGACAGCAGTATTTCTGCCGGGTACGCCCATTGTCGGTCGTCTTGCCGTCCTTGTGCATGGTAAACCCAGCCTCGCAGACCGGATTACCGGCAGGAAGAGTTTTCAAGGCTTTCGTGCCGCGTGGATTGAGGGGGATAAACGCCTCGCCCTCATAGACCGTTTTACGGTAGCACAGGCTTTGGAGCCACGAGTTGCCAACTGCTCGTTGTCGCTGACTTTTGATGGAACAACCGCCATTTGTGAAGCAATCTGCACTGGGAATTCTTCGACGTATCAGGTGAAGGCAACGATAGAACTCTATCAGGGGAACACCTATCTGGCCTCATGGAGCAACGAAGAGACCTATTTTGTTGCAGTATCCGGACAGCGTGGCGTGACACGTGGAAAGAGCTACACGCTGAAGCTAACCTATACCATCAACGGGGTGGCGCAGCCAGAGCAGAGCGTGACAAAGGTTTGCCGATAAACAATGCGCCCGTGGATCGTCTACATATATGTAGACGATAAGGGATATCCCTTATCGAAAAATTTAGAACAAAAGAAAGTAGAGGAATCATGAAGCGGGAGATAAAGTCGGTTGCGATGGCAACTTTGTGTTGCCTGATGATATTTACATCTTGTGCAAAGACCACGCGAAATGTAAATAATGACGAGCAAGTTGTAAGTAAGGAACTTTCCACTAAAGATGCAACGGGAAAAGATATACCAGAGTGGGTAAAGGGTAGTTTAGGTGAGGGAACGCTCTTTGAGAAAGTTGACATAGATGGTATTGGTGGGGCTGACGATGAAGTGTATATCATTACTGGTCGATTCGATGACTACGGCTCTGATTATCGCAACGGCCTTACCGTAGTTTATGTGCATCTCGGAACAGGAGAGGTCCTTGCGCAAGCCATTCTATGCAAAGGAAACTATGAAACTCGCTTTGCGAATTTGATTCCCGGGCATGAAGGAAATCAAATCATTCTAGAAATTACAGATGGAAACAGCACATATTTGGCAACAAACATTTTTGTTATTGCTGTTTCCGTTGACAAGTGGCAAGTGGGGGAAAATGATGCAGATGTGATGAGAGTTCCAGTTATCAGTAAGCTGTTGGATACTACTGACTATGACAGACCTGTTGGCGGAATAGAATGGCGTGAGGGGATATCTTCTGGCAGTATCTCATACGGATTAGAGATTGTTGATATTGAAGGGCTGGAGCAACAGGGACTACAAATATGCTATCTTGCACCGCAGGAGATTGCTGGTCAAAAGAATTTTAAGACAAGGACGATCTACTGGGATTGCGGTGTTTGGAGGGGCTGCCAGTAGAAGCTAACAAAGGCCGTTAGAAAATTTACATTGAAGCAGATACCGCATTGCAATGGAAGAACAACACTACCGCAGCGGCAACACTCGTGTTTAGTGGCGCAGGAAACCCACATAATGAAAAGCCATATTCAGCCCAAATTTACTATCGCGTGAAGGGATCAACTATCTGGATTGGTCCCTATAATATGACTAATTCAACTGGATATGTTTATTCTTATGATTTTAGAAACCTTGTCTCATCAGGAACTGAGATTGAGTGGGTTGTGCGTTATAGGCGGTCAAGTCCTTCGGCATATATGTGGGCTCCAGCCAAATTCTACAATCCGGCTTCTGACCCAAATGGCTCGACTCAAAAGTGGGCTTACGCGACCAATACGGTCCAGTATTAATGACAGATACTAATTGCGCCTACTGGAAAGGTGCTCTATAATTTGTTAGCGCCGGGCGAAAACCGAATGGCTAATTCCGCCCGGCGCTAACAAATACAATATGTTCTCCAGAGCCATAGTGTATGACATATTAACACAAGCGCTATAAAGCTGCTTTTGTTAATATGTAAGGGTTGAGCAAAACGCGAGTTTTGCAAAATTGAGTAACAATATATAGCGTTCAAACGATATGAATAGCACTATTTATTGTATAGCCTTATGAGCAAATCGCTGTTTTGCTCAACCCTATTAATATGCTAAATTGGAGGTTTTATGAAAAAAATAATTATAACGCTTGTTTCAGTTTTTTTACTGGTACTGACTTCGTGCCAAACCGTGGGGGAAGGTTCTGCTGAAGATGCGTTCAATTTTAGACAGGATAACTGGAGTCTTGTGCATGATTCGGACTTTAGCGCGATCAAGGAAGTTTATGTACCTGAAAGCTACAATGGCTATACTTACCAAGAAGTTTTAGCGCTTGCGTTGAGCAAAATAGATGATCCGTATTATGAGTTGGTCTGGGGTGAACCAACGGTTATTTCACCGAATGGTGAATATGCAGTATATATTTCCAATAAGCCAGATGTCGTAAACGGCGTCTTTTCTTTCATGTTGCTGAAAATAAATTTGAATCAGGAGAGCGTGCTATTCAATCTTGGCTCTAACCGAACGCCCGCTTATCCGCTGTGGTGGGTTGATGATAGCCGCTTCGTTTATGAGTATAACGGCGCTTATTATATTTGCAGTATTGAGTCGCCAACAGAACAAATTCTGCTTTCCTTAGAAGGTGAAGAACCGGTCATATTGGCGTATGATGGCAGTACCTTTCTATATGTTAAAAATGCAGACAACATTGGAGACGGAACAAGACAGATTGCTGTAATCACTGCGGACAATCAATGTGAAGAAATTGCTGATTTTGCGGAAGAACAGGGCACTCTGATGCGTGAAAGTGCAATCAACGAGATGCTTCATCTGGCCGTAATGAAAGGACGTTTATCGGCGGATACCGACGAAAGGTATATCAGGGTTTACGACTATGAGAGAGACGAATATGCTCAACTCCCAAACCCGCTGATTGATAACGCCAAGAATGTCAACGCTGTGGATTTCTATTGGGAAGGGACAAATCTGGAGGTTCAATATATTGTTGATGATCTGGTGCAGGAATGGTCATATCACTTTTGAATCACATGTAAACAATAAGTCGCCATTAGTCACAATGGTCAGAGTATGCGTCCGAAGATTTGGCAGTTACCTAATGCTATGAAGACAGAGCTGGGGAGTTATAGCTCCAGCTCTAATGTAATCAACCGCAATTAATAAAACCCCTCCTATGATACAGATTTCCTACAAAAAAATTAGCAAAATAAGCAATAAATATTCCTCGGCGAAAGCCCAATGTCAGTAAGTTAAGCTGACAAATCCTCCTACCCTCAGAAATGAGAGGGTAGGAGGATTTTTTTCGTAATAATTCAAAACAGGGCTTGACAAAAGCATCATTTCGTGCGGCCATTTTGCTAACTTCGGTTAGCAAAATGGCCTTTGTAGTTAGAAGCGTGTCCCGACACGCCAAACTACGAGGAGGCTTACTTATGAATATTAGCGTCCGGAAGAAATAGCCCTCAGGGGCCCGGCAGATAAAGCTAATTGCAGATCAAGAGAAAAAGCCATTACCGAACCCTTTCAAATCCTTTATACTGAATAGTGACCAAACAACCCAGTAGAAAGGAATGATATGAAAGGAATTCAGAGTAATGGCTTCCTGCCAATTATAGCACAAGCCATTGCAGAAATGGAAGAACTCCACGGTGAGTTTGCAAGTATAGACGAAATCAATCTGGCGGAGCTGGGACGCAGGACCGGAATCTCTCGGGCAAAGCTGCGCCGACTAAAAGCAAACGGATTTTGCGAGACCCCGCATGGTCTCACAGGACAGCCAAAGGAGCATTTGCTGGACGGATACAGTTCGGTTTTGGACAACTTGCTGCGAAGCGGAGTCAGTAATTCTACTGTTTGCCTGGCACGTCTGCAAGCAATTGGCTTTTCTGGAAGCCGCAGCACAGTGAAACGGTACATTGCCTCTCACAAACATCTCATCCCCGCCAAGCGTCAGCAGATCGCGCCGCAGGGCAACCGCGGGCGCCGCTATACAACTGCCCCCGGCGAGGCCTACCAGATGGACTGGGGTTTCACGGATGTTTTGGATTACAATGAACGGGTTTACCGAGTGGCTTGCTTCGCCATGATCTGCCACCACTGTGGTGAATGCTACATTGAGTTTTTTCCCAATGCCAAGCAGGAAAACCTATTCATCGGTATGGTCCATGCCTTCCAATACATGGGGATCCCCAGGTTCATTCTTACCGACAACATGAAAAGCGTCGTTCTCCATCGCGACTTGGAAGGACGCCCTGTGTGGCAGAAGGATTACGAAACCTTCATGAAAACCATTGGCTTTGAAACAAAGCTCTGCAAGCCGCGGCATCCGTTTACCAAGGGGAAAGTGGAACGGCTCGTGCGGTTCGTGAAGGAGAACTTCCTCGCCGACAGAGTTTTTTATAACATTACCGATTTGAACTGGCACGCATTGGAATGGTGCAATTCACAGAACGGTACTTACCACCGTGCCTTGGACGGTGTGCCTCAGCAACTTCACATGGAGGCCTGCAGCGAAATGCTTCGGCCGCTTCCGGAGTTAGATGCTGTGCGCTTTTATCTCTGTCCGGAGCGAAAAATCTCTTTTGATGGATTCGTAAACTACGAAGGAAGACGGTTTGGCGTGCCCTATAGCTATCCTGGCACAACAGCTCGGATTATGCGCAGCGGAGATACGCTCTACATTTACTCCGCAGATCTGAGCTCTCTTTTGACGACCCACGATGTGACCTGGAGCCGCAGGGACAGCTTCTGTGAGGGGCAGTATGAGGCACTTCAGCAGCCTGAGGAACTGCCGACTGCTCCTGTAACAATGCAGATCCGCCAACTTCCAAAGCCATCTGGCGAACTATCCTTTGCCAAATTTGATTTTGACGAGGAGGAGCCAGTATGACACAGACCGTTTTTGAAAAGATGAAGACCGCGATTTCCGTGCTGAAGCTGGACTTCACCACCGAGGAATTCGCCACCTTTGCTGATGACCAGGAACTCTCAGAAGAAGCCATTGAGGCGGTACAGGCTGTCTTTTCTTACATCAGTGAGAAGAAACAGCAGACGACCGTCCAGACACTGCTCAAACTGAGCCGGCTTCCTAAAAAGGAACCGAAAACCTTTGAGAACTTTGATTTTTCTCTGCTGAAAAGCAGGGACTTGGACCGGATACGGGCGTTGCCCTCCTTGGGCGCGGTTTATTCGCACCGCAACCTGGCCTTTATTGGACCGCCCGGAACAGGAAAAACGCACTTGGCGCAGGCATTTGGCTATGCCTGCTGCCAGCATGGGATGAGGGCTTATTTCATTAAGGCTTCCGAACTGCGTGACCGCTTTACAGCCGCCAGACGCGCGGGAAAAACGGATTCCTGCCTCAAGAGCTTAGTCCGCCCGTCCTGCTTGATTATTGATGAGATTGGCCATTGCGAATTCGACAAGGAGAATACGCGGCTGTTCTTTGATCTGATTGACCGACGCTACAACAAAGAAGGCAATTTCAACATGGTCTTCACCAGCAACAAGAATCCGGCTCTCTGGCGCGAGGACTTTAATGAAGACTCTACGCTCCTATGCGCTTTAGACCGTATCTTTGATGAGGCTACGGTATTTAAGCTGCGTGGTGAGAGCTTCCGTGGAAAGAAACTGGATACAGTTTCTGTACAGACTGGCAAAGTAAAGGCCGTTGAGCCGATGGCTGGCCAGCAAGAATAACTTTTGCCAATCTGGGTTGTTTGGTTTTTCTATCTGAGCCTTAATTGGCGATTTCAGTTGAGCCCCCAGTGGTTTTCATGGCGGACGCTAACATGAATCCAAAAACCGTAAAAAAAGCACTGAAAGATGCAATTCAAGCTATGACAGACTACAAATGGCTCTTCTCCGCAAGACCCGGCAAAGACAATACCAGGAACAGGAAGTTTCCCTTTCAAAAAGTGATTCCCTTCATCCTGGCCTTTAGAGGCGGAACGCTTACCCACGAAATTATGGATTTCTTTGGCTTGGATCCCTCTACGGGAACTTCTTCTGCTTTTATCCAACGACGATCTACAATCCTTCCAGAGGCGTTTGAATCCCTATTCCATGACTTCTCCAGAAGTGTCGACGAAAACAAGCTGTACAGAGGCATCCGTCTTCTTGCCGTTGACGGCTCCGATTTACAGATTGCAGCCAATCCCAAAGACCCGGATTCCTACTATCCGGGGGTAAACGGGCAGAGAGCATACAACCTGCTGCATATCAACGCTATGTATGATTTGCACCAGCACATTTATGTGGATGCTCTTGTTCAGAAAAGCAGAAAGGCTGACGAATCCGCTGCATGAACTGCCATGGTAGATCGCTCTGCTATTGAAAGTGCTTTGCTCCTTGCGGACAGAGGCTATGAATCCTATAACAATCTTGCTCACATTCAGGAGAAGGGCTGGAATTTCTTGATCAGAATTAAGAACGGCACAGCCGGTATTGCATCTGGCCTTGCTTTGCCAGCCACAGATGAGTTCGATGTTCCTTTCCATTTGAAACTGACAAATAAGCAGTCAAATGAAGTAAAAGAACTGCTTAAAGACAAAAATCACTATAGGCATATCACAAATACCATCCGATTTGATTATCTGCCACGCACATCAAGAAAGTACGACCCTGCTGTATTCTTTGAACTGCATTTCAGAATCGTTCGCTTTCCTATCTCAGATACCGCGTGTGAAACCATTATTACGAATCTGGATGCATCCGCTTTCCCTTTACATGATATTAAGAGGCTTTATGCGATGCGCTGGGGTATTGAGACCTCTTTCCGCAACTTGAAACACACTCTGGGACTTCTTCATTTACACGCAAAAAAGGTGGAGTTCGTTCTCCAGGAGATTTTTGCCAAGCTCACCATGTACAACTTCTGCGAATTGATTACACAGTCCGTAGTCATCCGGCAGGCACAGAAAACGCATACCTATAAGGTTAATTTCTCTGATGCAGTACATATTTGCAGACAATTCTTCCTTGGAGATGTCCCTCCACCCATTCTTGAAGCCATGCTTATGAGATATATTTCGCCCATTCGCCCCGGTCGAAAAGATACTCGTAAGCTAACGCAGAAATCTTCTGCCAGCTTCACCTATAGAGTAGCATAATTCTTGTGATTTGAACATTCTTTTTAAAGCGGATTTTCCGATCCGCTTTGTTGTCATGCCCTAATGTCGCAAAAAACAGCACACAGCTTGCTTTCGCTTTGCTGTGTGCTGTCTTTGTGAGGTTCCTTCCTTGCTAACTAAGTGGCATTGGCTGCAAAGCAGGGGAGTTTTTTCTATGATTTTTTCCGGAAGTCCTCCGTCCCGTCATATTCCGTTTGCTCCAAAAACCGCCCGAAGGCTTCTTCGTAGTCGTTGCTGTGCATATGGCACACCTCTCATGTATATAATACAATTTGATATCTTATTGTAATATATATCGAATCTACTTGTCAATCTATAATTTAATACAGATTGAGAGGTACTGTGCAATGAAGAACGATCCTTTAATTATCAAGAAGCGCGGAGACGATGGAAACCGTATCATTACAGTTCGCATCCGCGAGGATACGCTGGCGGAACTTGACCGGCTTGCCGCGGAAAGCAACCGCTCCAGAAACGAGCTGATCAACCTCATTCTGGCGCATGGCGTGAAAAATATTGAGATTGAATAACGCGCTTGCTGC
>ERZ773178.3191-NODE-3191-length-14173-cov-6.337512_pt1 | contig 14173 bp, 10 predicted proteins | sample MGYA00580533_ERZ773178 | MGnify/ENA primary metagenome ERZ773178 (study PRJEB29015, sample SAMEA2737859) | human gut metagenome | biome: human gut; feature: human-associated habitat; material: faeces | place: China | collected 2012 ...
CTCTCAGTCACCTTCGGTGACAGCTCTCCCAGAGGGAGAGCCAAGGGGCTGTACCCCGGCACGAGAAATGGAGCGTATCTGTACCGATACGCTCCATTAACTATTTTACGATTCTTCCATCTGCCCCGCAATTCTGCTCAGCAGCAGCGCTTTTGCAAAGTACATCGTCTCATAGCGGATGTACTGGTCGGCGTTCTCATCCCACAAAAAGCGCAGATTCGGCGGGAACTCGTCGTCCCCCAGCCACAGCTGGACGGCGACGCCCAGACCGTCGAAAATCTCAAAGGCATAGGCCGCGTCCCCCACGGGAAGGGGCTTGCCGCCCAGCGCCAGACACGCCCGGCGGAAGGCGGGAAGATCGTTCTGGAACCGCTCCGCCCAAGGGTCGTGATCGTCTTCCAGCAGCTTCTGGTGAAATTGCAGGCCGAAATCCTGCATGGCCTTCCACCGTCCGCTGACATGCCGGTCTTCCCGGCTGTCGCAGATCAGGTCAAGCAGGGTCATGACCTCCTCATAGCTGTTTCCGTCCTGCCACGCGCCGTTTTCCAGCCGCTGGATATCCCCGGTTTTCCGGGAGACCCGGTAGCTCTGGCCGAAAAATGTGGTGTATAGAAAATCCGCGTCCAGCTTTGCGTTCAGCTTTTTCGCCAGCGCTTCCGCGTCGTAGGTCAGAAAGCAGCTCTTTGCCTGCTGCGCCTGAATGAGATAATTGTCCGTTCGTGCCATGGGCGTACCTCCCTCTCGGATTACGGAAATTATACCATCTTTCGTTTCATAAAGCAAGGAAACCTTAATGACTTTGCGTGTTTACTTTCCTGACTTTCTATGGTAAGATAAAGGGTACTTATCCATATGCTGGCAGGAAATCACAAAATTCCGCCGCTTATGCACGAAAGGAACCTGATGGATTATGTCCCACGACTGCACCCGGGCGATCATTGACCTGGACGCTGTTTCTTCCAATTTTGACGCGGTCTGCCGCAAGGCCAAAGTGCCGGTGATGGCGGTCATCAAGGCCGACGCCTACGGCCACGGCGCCGTGCCGATCGCCCGGCTGCTGGAAAATCGGTGCGCTTTTTTCGGCGTCAGCTCCATGTCCGAGGCGCTGGAGCTGCGGGACGCCGGAATTGCCCGGCCGATATTGATTCTGGGCTACACGCCGCCGCAGGCTTTCCCCGACGCCGTTCGTCTGGGTATCCGCCCCGCCATTTTCCGCCGGGAGGACGGGGAAGCCCTGTCCCGGGCTGCCGTGGAAGCGGGGGTATCCGCAGCCTTTCACTTTGCCGTGGACACGGGCATGAGCCGCATCGGTTTTCAGGTAACGGAAGCCGACGCCGACATCTGCGCTGAAATCGCCGCCCTGCCGGGGCTGACCGCAGAGGGGCTGTTCAGCCATTTTGCCACCGCCGACAGCTATGACCTCAGCCGCGCCCGCGCACAGGCGGAACGCTTCGACGCTTTCGACGCCATGCTGAAACGCCGGGGTGTCCGCATTCTCATCCGCCACCTGAACAATTCCGCCGGACTGATGAACTTCGACCACCACTACGAGATGGTTCGTTCCGGCATCGTCACCTACGGCCTGTACCCCAGCGACGAGGTGGACACCGGCCTTCTCCCCCTGACTCCCGCCATGCGTCTGCTCAGCCGGGTCTCCTACGTGAAAGCCCTGCCCCCCGGGCGGGAGATCAGCTACGGCGGCACGTTTGTCACCACCCGCCCCACTGTCGTGGCCACCGTCCCCATCGGCTACGCCGACGGCTACCGCCGCAGTCTGTCCGGCAAGTTTTACGTCCTGATCCACGGACAGCGCGCCCCCATTCTGGGGCGGGTCTGCATGGATCAGATGATGGTGGACGTTACCGATATCCCCGGCGTTCAGGCTGGTGACACCGTCACCCTGATCGGGACGGACGGCGATGAGACCATCTCCATGGAGGAGATTGCCGCCGCGGCCGGAAGCTTCAACTACGAATTTGCCTGCGGTATCAGCCGGCGGGTGCCCCGCGTGTACCTGCGCGGAGGACAGGCCGTCCATACCGTACATTACCTGACCGATGTCTATCATACGATTTCTCGATAAAATGGTTAACACCATTTTATCCTGCGAATCCTTCGCAGGCCGCCGGTGGCGGCGAGAAATGTATGGACTTACGTTTTTTGCGGCTACGCCGCTGGCTGCTGAAACAGCAGCCGGATAAAACGGTTTTTAACCGTTTTATTAAAAACTAGTATCAGGAGGAACCCCATGGCACATAAACCGAAATACGCAAAACAGGAACCCCGCCGGAATACCGCGCTGAAGCTGCTGCCGCTGGTGCTGGTGGCGGTCGTCGCGGTAGTCCTCATTGTCCGTTCCGTGGGCAAGGGGAAGCCCGACGACGCCCCCACCACCCCGCCAACAACGGAAGAGACTCCGCCTCTGGAGCCGGTCGCCTCCGCCACCGTAGGCGTTCAGGGCGATCTGCTGATGCACAAGCCCGTGATCACCGCCTGCACCACAGAGGATGGCGGCTACGATTTTGAATCGATTTTCCGCTACGTGGCAGAATATACTGCAAGCTATGACTATTCCGTGGCCAATCTGGAAACCACCCTGGGCGGCGACAATTACGTGTATCAGGGCTACCCCAAGTTCAACTGTCCTGACGGGATCGTGGAGGCGGCAAAGGACGCGGGGATCGACATGCTGCTCACTGCCAACAATCACTGCTCCGACACCACCACTGAAGGCGTCCTGCGCACGGTGAAGCGGGTGCGGGAAATGGGTCTGACCCCTCTGGGGACCCAGCTCAGCGACGAGGAACCCAAGTACGCCGTAGTGGACGTGGGCGGCATCAAGGTGGGCATGGCGGCCTACACCTACGCCACCAGCGAGGTGAACGGGCGTCCCTCCCTGAATTATGAGCCGGAGGTCGCCCAGGTGGGTCTGGTGAATTACTTTGTGGAAACCAATCTGGACGCCTTCTATTCCGAGGTACAGTCTCTCCTGTCCCAAATGCAGGAAGACGGCGCGGAAGCTACCATGCTGTACATTCACTGGGGCACGGAGTATTCCCTTCAGGCGGATTCCTCCCAGCGGATGATCGCCCAGAAAATGTGCGATATGGGTGTGGATGTCATTGTCGGCGGACACCCCCACGTGGTGGAGCCGATGGAGCTGCTGACCAGCAGCTCCGATTCCCGGCACAAAACGGCGGTCATCTACTCTCTGGGCAACGCCGTATCCAACCAGCGCCGGGACCTGATGACCCTGAACACCGGCCACACCGAGGACGGCGCGGTGTTCACCGTCACCTTTGAAAAATACGCCGACGGCGGAGTATACGTTGCCGATGTGAACGTGATGCCCACATGGGTCAACCTGCACAGCGTTGACGAAAAGCAGGAATACAACATCGTCCCGCTGGAAGACGCCCGGCGGACGGAGTGGCAGAATCTGTATGGTCTGGACGCCGCCGCTCTGGCGAACGCCGTGGCATCCTACGACCGCACCATGAACATCGTCGGCCCGGGGCTTGAGCAATGCCGGAGCTACTACGCGCAGGAAAAACAGGCGCGGGAAACTCCCGTTGTTCCGACCGAAGAGGCAGCCTGACAAGGAGGAGTACCCATGTCCAAAAAGCCGAAGGGAAACAACACAGCAGTCGTTGTGCTGCTGACCGTATTGATTTTCGTCATGATCGCGCTGACAGGTCTTGTAATCTGGATGTGTGTTAATCTGGTGAACAAAACGCCCCAGACTACCGTCCGGACGGAGACACAGGTTTATACCCTTCCCACCGTCATCCGGACAGAGCCGACGCAGGCCGAGACCCAGCCCCCGGAGACCACCCTGCCGGAACCGGAGCATGTGGTGGCTACCGCTTCCATCGGCACCATGGGCGATCTGCTGATGCACAAGCCGGTGTTTGACACCTGCCTGCAAAGCAACGGCACCTACGATTTCAGTTCCATTTTCCGCTATGTCAAGGATATCGTGTCCGGTCTGGACTACGCCATCGCCAATCTGGAGACCACCTTCGGCGGCGACGATTACCCCTATCAGGGCAATCCCGCTTTCAACTGTCCCGACGCGCTGATCGACAGCGTAGTGGACACGGGCTATGACATGCTGCTCACCGCCAACAACCACGCGGGCGACACCATGGCGTCGGGCATCACCCGCACCGTGGAGATCATCCGCGGCAAGGGACTGACCGCCCTCGGCTCCCAGCTGAACGCCGACGAGCCGAAATACGCCGTGGTGGACGTAAACGGCATTAAAATCGGCATGGTGTGCTACACATGGGCATACAGCAGCAACGGCACCTCCTTCTCCCTCAATGGTCTTACCCCCATCAAGGACGAGGGGCAGATGAACTACTTCCTCAACAACGACCCCGGCAAGCTGTACACCGCGTCGGAACAGATTCTGGAACAGATGAAAGCGGACGGTGCGGAAGCCACCATGATGTTCATTCACTGGGGCGTGGAATATAACATCAAGGAAAATTCCCTTCAGGACACCATGGCGCAGAAGCTGTGCGATCTTGGCTTTGACGTGATCGTGGGCGGGCATCCGCATGTTGTTCAGCCGGTGGACCTGCTTACCAGCACCGTTGACCCTGACCACAAGACCGTGGTCATCTACTCTCTGGGCAACGCCGTATCCAACCAGAGAAACGGCTATATTCAAGCCGCGCCTCCCTACTATACGGAGGATGGCATTCTGTTCACCGTCACCTTTGAAAAGTATTCCGACGGAGCCGTGTATCTGCAAAGCGTGGACGCGCTGCCCACATGGGTGAACATGCGCACTGACGGGGCGAAGCAATATAACATCCTGCCGCTGGACGAAGACAATCAGGATCAGTGGGCGGAGCTGTTCAACCTGAACGACGCCATGCTGTCCTCCGCGAAGAAGTCCATGGAGCGCACGGACTCCATCGTCGGCGCGGGCATGGAAAAATGCCGGACGTATCTGGAACAGCAAAAGGCCGACCGGGAAGCCTACTATCAGGACCTGGCCAGCCATCCGGAAACCTACGTTCCAAGCACCGTTCCGGAGGAAACCGCCGGGGAAACCATCCCGGAAACCACCACCGTCACCGCCCCTGCGGCATAACAAGCCCTACCCAAATACCGTGCCGCGGCAAACGTCAGTTCTGCCGCGGCACGGTTTTCGTCTGCCGGAACGGAAAACGAAACTTTCCCGGGAAAAAACGGATATAATCCATTGACATTGCAAAAATTTACGGTATAGTAGTATCTGTCGTATTTCGGCGTAAACACAAAAAACAGAAACGGGGGAGGATAATGTCCAAGGAACTCATCAGACTCCAGGACCTGACCATGGAGTTCGACGGGGAGCGTATTCTCGACGGCATCAATCTTTATTTCAACGATCACGAATTCCTCACACTGCTCGGCCCCTCCGGCTGCGGCAAGACCACAACGCTTCGGATCATCGGCGGCTTTCTGACGCCTACTTCCGGCACGGTGACGTTTGACGGGAAGGTCATCAACGACGTCCCGCCCTACAAGCGGCAGATCAACACCGTGTTCCAGCGTTATGCCCTTTTTCCGCATCTGGATGTGTACGACAACGTCGCTTTCGGCCTGAAGGTAGCAAAGCTGCCCAAGGACGAAGTTGACCGCAGGGTCAATGAAATGCTGGAAATCGTCAGCCTGAAGGGCTACGAAAACCGCAGCGTGGACAGTCTGTCCGGCGGCCAGCAGCAGCGTGTTGCCATCGCCCGGGCATTGGTCAACCAGCCGAAGGTGCTGCTGCTGGACGAACCGCTGGCAGCGCTGGATCTGCGCTTGCGCAAGGACATGCAGATCGAGCTGAAACGCATCCAGCAGACCACCGGCATCACGTTCATCTATGTCACCCACGATCAGGAGGAAGCCCTTTCCATGTCCGACACCGTGGTGGTCATGGACAAAGGCCGGATTCAGCAGATCGGCAGACCTGAGGATATCTATAATGAGCCGAAGAACGCCTTTGTGGCGGACTTTATCGGCGAAAGCAACATCCTGGACGGCGTCATGCTGGAAGACTTCAAGGTTCGGTTCTTCGGCCGGGTCTTTGAGTGCGTGGACAAGGGCTTCGCCCCCAACGAGCCGGTGGACGTTGTCATCCGCCCGGAGGACATTGACATCGTGAAGCCCGCGGAGAGTCATCTCGTCGGCACCGTCACGGGCATTACCTTCAAGGGTCTTAACTACGACATCATCGTGGAGTTCAAGGGCTTCAAATGGCTCATCCAGACCACGGACTACCACGGCGTGGGCGAGACCATCGGCATCCGCCTGAACCCGGAAGACATTCACATCATGCACAAGAGCGAATATTCAGGTCTCTTTGGCGACTACAGCTCCTACTCCGCCGAGTATGACGAGCTGACGGAGGATGCCGAAGATGAAGAAGAATAAGTCTATCTTGCTCAGCACCCCGTATTTGATATGGATGGTGGTATTCACGCTGATCCCTCTGGGTGTGGTGTGCTACTATGCCCTTACTGACCCGTCTACAGGGGAATTCAGCCTTGTGAACCTGCGAGGTCTGAACCTGTACTGGGGCGTTCTGTGGCAGTCCATCTTCTACGCGGTGGCGTCGGCTTTCATCTGCCTGCTGCTGGGCTACCCCATGGCCTACTACATCGCCCACCGAAGCCAGACCGCTCAGAAGTTCCTGTATATGCTGGTGATGCTGCCCATGTGCATGAGCTTCCTGCTCCGTACCCTCGCATGGGTCGGATTGTTACAGGACACCGGCATCATCAACAATATTCTCGACGCCATCGGCATCGGCCGGCTGCGGCTCATCCGTACCCCCGGCGCGGTCATTCTGGGCATGGTGTATAACTATCTGCCCTATATGATCCTGCCCCTGTACGGCGTCATCGTCAAGATCGACCCCCGGCTCATTGAAGCGGCGGAGGATCTGGGCTGCAACAGCACGCAGGTGTTTTCCCGGGTGGTGCTGCCGCTGAGCGTTCCCGGCATTCTCTCCGGCATGACCATGGTGTTCGTCCCGGCGGTGTCCACCTTCTATATCTCCCAGAAGCTGGGCGGTACGGACACGGTGCTCGTCGGCGACGTGATCGAGCGCCAGTTCAAGCAGGGCAACAACCCCAATCTGGGCGCGGCGCTGAGTCTGGTGCTGATGATTCTGGTATTCATCTGCACCGGCATCATGAACCGCTTCGGCGGCGGCAATGAGGAAGGCGGTGTCATCGTATGAAAAGAGCCAACCGCATTCTCACCGTTCTGATTTTCATTTTCCTGTACGTCCCCATGGCAGTGCTGATCGTGGCGTCGTTCAATACAGGCAAGGACGTTACCCAGTTTGAAGGGTTTACCCTGCGGCAGTACGCCCGTCTGTTTCAGGACAGGACGCTGTTAAAGCTGCTGGGCAACTCCCTGCTCGTCTCGGTTCTCGCCAGCTTCATCGCCACGGTCTTCGGCACGGTGGCGTCACTGGGCATCTACAACCTGAACCCCAGACTGCGCAAGGCTGCCATGACGCTGACCAACATCCCCATGACGAATCCGGATATCGTCACCGGCGTGTCCCTTTCCCTGCTGTTCGTCTTTGTGGGAACCCGGATGCTGGGGCAGCGGAACAGTCTGACCTTCTGGACGCTGCTCATTGCCCACATCACCTTCAACCTCCCCTACGTCATCCTGAACGTCATGCCGAAACTCAAGCAGACGGACAGCTCCCTCCGGGACGCGGCCATGGACTTGGGCTGCACGCCCCTGCAGGCGTTTTTCAAGGTGACGCTCCATGAGATCGCCCCCGGCATCGTGTCCGGCGCTATTATGGCGTTCACCATGAGTCTGGACGATTTTGTCATCAGCTATTTTGTCAGCGGGCTGGATTTTGTGACCCTTCCCGTGGAAATCTATTCCTACACGAAAAAGCCCCTCCATCCGAAAATCTACGCCCTGTTCACCCTGCTATTCCTGCTGATTCTGGTGCTGATGGTCACCATGAACCTCATTCAGCTCCGCGGGGACAAAAAACGAGCCGCTGCCCACAGCGGGGTATAAAGGAGAATTGTCATGAAAAAAGGGATTTCCGTTATTCTTGCCGTCTTGCTTGCCGTGAGCTGCCTGACCGGTCTTTCCGGCTGCGGCAGCAGTAAAAAGACCACCCTGTACGTCTACAACTGGGGTCAGTACATCTCCGAGGGCGACGACGGCTCTCTGGATGTGATCGCCGCCTTTGAGGAAGCCTACCCCAACATCCGCGTGCAGTATTCCACCTATGACTCCAACGAGATCATGTACTCCAAGCTGTCCAACGGCGGCATCACCGTGGACGTGATCATCCCCTCCGACTATATGATCGGCCGGATGGTGCAGGAGGGTATGCTGGAGGAACTGAACTTCAGCAACATCCCCAACTACCAGTATATCGACGACTCCTTCAAAAACACCTCCTACGACCCGGAGAACAAGTATTCCGTCCCCTACACCTGGGGCACCGTGGGTATCATCTACAACACCAAGTACGTGGACGAAGCCGATGTCACCGGCTGGGAACTGCTGTGGAACGAGAAGTACGCCGGAAAGATCCTGATGTTCGACAACTCCCGGGACGCCTTCGGCATTGCCGAGTACCTGCTGGGTTACGACGTGAACACCACCGACGAGGCCGAGCTTCAGGCCTGTGCCGCCAAGCTGGCGGAGCAGAAGCCCGTGGTGCAGCAGTACGTCATGGATCAGATTTTTGACGCCATGGAAAACGAGGAAGCGTGGATCGCCCCCTACTACGCCGGCGACTATCTGACCATGGTGGAAGAGAACCCCGATCTGGCCTTCTACCGTCCCACGACCCAGGGCTACAACATGTTCATCGACGCCATGTGCATCCCCACCTGCTGCCAGGAGAAGGAGGCGGCGGAAGCCTTCATCAACTTCCTGTGCAGCCCGGAGATTTCCTCCGCCAACATGGAGTTTTTGGGCTACAGCGTCCCTTCCACCGCGGCGAAGGAGCTGATGGATCCGGAGGTCGCGGGCAGCAAGGTCGCCTACCCCGACGCGGACACCCTCACCACCGGCACCAGCTTCAACTTCCTGCCGGAGGAAACCTCCCGGTATATGGAAAGCCTGTTCATGGAAGTCCGCAACGGCTGATGGGCTTTTGACCTGCCGAAAAAAGTTCGTATAAACAGAAAGATTCCCGTCCGCAGATTGCGGACGGGATTTTCTATTTTCGATTAAATCGCATTTCCCGGCTTCGCGGGCTGTCCAAGCTCGCTTTGAATCGGGCGCACCATGCAGAACTGTTTCAGATGAAAATGCTTTTCCAGAACCTCGTAAATCTCAAACCCCAACTGCTGGTATAGCGTCACGTTGTGGGGGTTGTGGGTCTCCAGCGACATCATCATGTGATGCTTGTCCGCGTAATCCACCGCCGCCTTCAGCAGCTTCACCGCAATGCCGTGGTGCTGCATCTGGGGGTCCACCGCCAGATAGATCACATGGAGACGGTTGTCCTCGTGGAGCTGGGTCGTCCAGTGGGAGTTCAGGTAATCCCGTGCGGCAAAAAAGTGGAACAGGGTTCTGAGCGACGGGTCTTCCTTGATCAGCCATGCGTCCGTCTGCAATTCCGCTTCCAGCTCCGTAAAGTAGTATTGGAGGAAATGGTACGGCTCGGTCTCGTCGGAAACGACCAGAAGGCCGTTCAAATCCGGGCTGTCGGCAAAAATGTCGCAGTTTTTGTAGAATTCCTCCATGTCGCAGGCAAAGAGCTTCGGCAAAAGCTTCTTGCGGATATCCTCGTTGGGAATCAGGGTCTCGTACAGCGGGTCGGAGGCAAAGCACTTGTTCAGCAGTGCCTGAAGCTTTGGCAGGTCTTTTTTTGTAACTTTGTATAATTCGCTTTCCATATATTCGTTCCTTTATCCTGGGAGGCAGTCGCGGAGCATCCGCTTCATTTCCTCCACACTGATGTTCAGACTGCCCACCAGATCCCGGTAGGCGCCCTCCTGCGCGGCGGCCGCGCCCTGCAGGAAGGCCGCTTCCGCGGTGTAGTCCGTAATGCCCTTGGCTTTCTTTTCCAGCAGACTCTTGACCGTGGCGTAGAGGTTAATATACCCCACGATCCGGCGGTAGCCCCATTTCAGGCGCTCTTTGGGCTGGGAGAATACGTACTGGGTGAAGTGACGGTACACCCGCTGCTCAAACAGGAAGGCATACCGGTTATTGTCGATCTCATAGAGCTTTCGCAGTGCCGCAGAGAGATTTCCCGCCGCCAGGCTGTCCGCCGCGCCGTGGAGCAGTTCAAGGCTTTGCTGCAGGCTTTCCTGGGGGAACTGGACGTTGCCGTACCAATCGATGCGGACAAAGGTGTCCTGGGTGCGCTGGAACAAATCCAGCAGCTGCCGCTCCAATCGACCGGCGTCCTCGCCAGGTGCCTGCCCCCGGTTGATGGCCGCCGCCCGGTCATAGACCTGCTGTGCCAGTTCCGCGGCTTCGTCCAGCGCCTGAGCAAGGCTTTCGCCGTCAGCTTCCGTCCGGGCGCACCAGTCCAAATCCAATGCTTCCTTGGCCTTTTGAAAGGTTCCAGCAAAATTCAGTGGAACGACTCTAGTCCTGTCAATGGCCATCAGCAGCAGACCGAACAACTCGTGGTGAAGGCGGTACACGTCCTCGTCATAGTAGGTGTCGTTGTCGAACTGGGAATGATAGTGGGTCTCCATAAAGCTGCCGCCGGTGAAATCGTTGACCATGGAGGGAATGCCCGCAATGGCAATGGAAAAGTCGTCCGACCATGTTTCAATGGGGGCGGTGATCCGGGTTTCCTCGGGATAGCCCTGTGTCAGCTCCGGGAGATTTTCCAGAAATTCCTCCAGAAAATCCACATATTCGTAGGTGCTGCGGATCCGCGCCCGGGTGCCGTGGGCAAGGGCGGGCAGCTCAAAGTTCAGGTCGGCAATGACCTGCCCCCGCCACTCGGGATGCACGGTGAACACCTGCTCGTAAGCGCCGGTGGACCAGTCGAACTGGGAATCTGCCACGCCCCATTCCTCCGACGCCATGGCGCAGAAAAGGATGGTGTTCTCCGGCTGCCAGCCGGTCTCTACCAGTGCTTTGCCCATGCCCAGCATCATGGAAATGGCGGTGTTATCGTCCTGAAAGCCGTCAAAATAGGAGTCGTAGTGGGCGGAGAGCATGATCTTCCGGTCAGGGTTCCGGCCGGTCAGCTCGCCGATGATGTTGTAGGTGGTGCGGTCGCGCTCCACCCGGGTGCAGGCGTCCAGCGTAACGGCCACCGTCGCACTGTCCGCAAGCAGCTCCTTCAGCACCCCGGCGTCCTTCCGGGAAATGGAAAAGGCGGCGGCCTCGGGAGGGCCTGCGATGTCCTGGGCGTTCAGCGCGGCATCGTCCACCTCGCCGTAGCCCCCGGTCTGCACGGCGATCAGCGCCGCCGCGCCCTTGAGGTACGCCTGATACACGGGGTAGTTGATCCACCATTCGTTCCGCTGATTGATCTCCACCAGCACCAGCTTCCCGTTAACGTCCAGCCCCTCATAATCCGCTTCCGTGCCCTTGCCCGCATAGACAAGCTCGTAGGCGGTAGGGCCGTCCGTGACGAAATTCGTCTGATACGCCCCCAGCTGGACGCGGCGTTCCTGTCCCTCAGCGTCGGTGAAGGACAGCTCCGCTTTCTCAAACTCCCACGCGTCCACGGTGATGGCGTCCTTCCATACTTTGGAAAAGCCGATTTTCTTCATCTCCGCCGCCAGCATGTCTCCCGTGGCGATCTCCGCCGGGGAGCCTGCGGTGCGGTAGCCCAGCACGGGGTTGGTGCAGTGCTCCTCCATCCGCTTTGCAAGGCGGTAGGAATAGCCGATATCCAGCTTTTCCAGATACCGCTGCGCCTGACTTGTCAAGGTCATCATCTCCTGTTTTCCCGCTTTTGGGAATTGTAGCATACTTAAAAGGCGTTGTACAGTGCCAATTTGTCTAAAAAAACGCGGCTTTGAAGCCGCGTTTTTTTCGTTAACTTTCAAGAGCCTGCAGCCGTCCCTGAATGATCTTCCCCACGGTCTGGGCAAACCAGCCCACGGAGGGCAGCCTGACCACATCCCGGCCGTAAATGGTGCGGGCGCTGCTCAAATCGCCCTCCCGGCCGGAGAACAGGCACAGCGGCGGATTGCCATGCCTGCGCAATGCCGTCGCTTCTTCGGCGGCGTCGGTCACGGCGGGCTTGCCGCTGTAGTCCCGGCTGAAAAGCTGGTTTCCCGTGCCGGGGAGGCGGGTATCGTCGTTGGGGTTCGCGTCGGTGAGGATCAGCAGAAGCCGCTGCTGTTCCCCCGACCGGCGCAGAAGCCAGTCCACTGCCCGCAGGGCAAGGCCGTCCCGGTTCCACCCGGCGGCGGCGAACTCGAAAATCCGGTTGTTGCCCTGATTTTCCCGGTAGTCCCGGTACTCCCGCAGCACCGTACAGCCGCTGACGGAGCAGTAGGACAGCACCCGGACAGGAATTGCGCACCGGGTCAGCGCCTCGGCCAGAATGTAGCCTTGCGTCGCCAGCTGCTCCTGCCGTCGGTTCTGGGAGGCGGAAGCGTCCAGCAGAATATCCACGACCAAGTCCCCCAGGGTATTGGGCTGCTGCCGGTCGAAGACCCGGCCGTCCCCCAGCGAGGGGGCGCGCCAGGCAAGCGCCGGATCGACCCGCCCCGCACGGCACCGAAGGCTCCCGTCCTCCTGAAGCAGCAGGATGGTATTTTGCAGCTGCTGGGCAAGGCGCTGGATCTCCAGTCGGTTCTGGGCAAGATGCGCCTGAAAATAGGCGCGGTTGCGCTCCGCCTGCTCCTGAAGCTGCTCCCACTCCCGGGTGGGCGCTTCCCCGTTTTCCGGTGCTTCCCCGCGGGTGAAGTGCAGCACGCAGTTGCGGTGATGGCCGGTGCAGCAGGTTCGCTCCGCGTCCACCAGCTCCGCCGGGGTCAGCATGGACTTGCCGAAGCACGCGGCGGCGTATTTCCGAATATCGTCCTTCCGGGCTTCCCGCCAACCGAAAATGCGCCGCGACAGAGCGCGCAGTCCCACGCCGCCCTCCGGCGCGGCCTGCCCCAGACGGTGCAGCCCTCCCGGGCGAAGCATCAGCCGGGCAAAGAAACCCAGATCCACCCGGTTGGAATTGAAGTGGTCAATTTCGTTGCGGAGATTCCGCCCGAAAAATTTGAGGACGATCTGCTCCATCCGCGTCTGGATGGCCTCGGCGTCCCAGTCGGGGTCAAATTCCAGCGCGTCCAGAATCTGCTTTTCCCGGTCAGATTCCTCGCTGGGCAGCCCCAACGCCCGGCGGAACCAGCCGATTTTCAGCCGGTCCTGCTCGCTGTTCACGGAAAAATCCTGCTGTAACTGCCGCTGGGCATAGTCCCGCCGCAGAAAGGTCAGCGCCGGACGGGCGTCCCGGCACCTGAGATAGGCGCACCGCTCCAGCCCCAGCCAGAGCAGCTCACTTTGCAGCTCTCCCCCGGAGTGGCGCTCCAGTGCGGTGAACAGCAGCTCCAGCTTCTTGTAATCATACAGCCGCCGCACAAGGCCGATGGCGGTGTTGAAATACAGCGACGCTTCCCCGTTGGGTTCATAGCCCCGGCTGCCCGTGGCAAAGCCATAGATTCCCGCAGCGTTCCAGATCTGGTTGTCCGCCCGGCGGGCTTCCTGTTCCCCGATGTCCATATCAGTCTCCGAAGAACTCGTCCGCTTTTGCCGTTCTGGGCACCCGCGCCCAGACCACGTCGGCGGTGAGCTGCCGTTCGAAGGGGTCGAATGCCTTGTTGATGATGCCCATTTCCAGTGCGGCTTCCGGGGAAAGTCCCCGTTCCATCAGCCGCAGGGCAGTCAGCAGTCCCCGCAGATCCAGCGCCCGGGCGGAGATCTCCCCGCTGCTGCACTTGGCGCGCAGATCGTCGAACAACGCCGCCAGCTGCTGCGCCCAGCTCTTTTTCAGGCTCGGGAAGCCCCGCAGCAGGAGTTTGCACAGATCGTCCTGCCCGATTACCGGCATATCCACCACCACGAACCGGGAAACCAGCGCTTCGTTCAGCTCCCGGGTTCCGGCATAGCCGTAGTTCATGGTGCCGATGAACCGGGTCGCGTCGTCCAGCATTACGCGGCGGTAGCCCGGAATGTCAATGACCAGGCGGAAATCCAGGGTTGCGTG
>ERZ773178.3193-NODE-3193-length-14173-cov-3.350191_pt1 | contig 14173 bp, 10 predicted proteins | sample MGYA00580533_ERZ773178 | MGnify/ENA primary metagenome ERZ773178 (study PRJEB29015, sample SAMEA2737859) | human gut metagenome | biome: human gut; feature: human-associated habitat; material: faeces | place: China | collected 2012 ...
ATATTGAACCCCCGCTCCTTTCATGGTATATTAAATGATAGTTTTGTTAGGCGAATCTAACCTAGGTAGCACAATGCTACCAATATTTTCCTGCCATGTCAATCCAAACTAACACTGTTGAAAATTTTTCACCAATTATAGTCTGAGGAGATTTTGTTATGAAGAAAATTTTATCAATAATACTGATCACTGCCTGTCTGGCGTGTGGATGTTCCAGTGCTTCCGACACCGAAAAAAACGCCTCAAAAAGTACAGCCAGCGAACCGGAAAGCATTGATTTTTTTGCTATGGATACTACCATCAAATTCAGCGCATATGGGGATAAAAAAGTACTAAAAGGTGCAAAGAAAGTACTGACGGATCTTGAAAAGAAAGTATCCGTCACAGATTCCGGAAGTGAGATATATCATATCAATCAGAACGGTTCCGGAACCCTTATCGGCGATGTCTCTGACTTAATGCAGAAGGCACTTCAAATGTGTACCCAGACAGACGGTGCACTCGACATCTCTATCTACCCGATCGTCAAGGCATGGGGATTTACCACCGGTGACTACCAGGTACCGGATGAATCCACGATCCAGTCATTACTTCCTATGGTAGATTACACTAAGGTGGAATTTGATAAGACAACCGGCAACGTAACCATTCCTTCCGGAATGACCATCGACCTCGGAAGCATTGCCAAAGGATATGCCGGTCAGCAATCTGCCCAGTATCTTCGCGATAACGGTGTCAAATCCGCACTCTTAAACCTTGGAGGAAATGTACAGACAATCGGTTCCAAGCCCGACGGTTCTCCATGGAAAGTCGGAATCAAGGATCCGAATGGCGATACGCCTATGATGGTTCTTTCTATCACAGACCAGGCCGTCATTACCTCCGGCGGATATGAACGCTACTTTGAGCAGGATGGGCACACCTACTGGCACATCATGGATCCGGCAACCGGACATCCGGCAGACAGCGGCCTTTGTTCCGTGACAATTGTCGGCGATGATGGCGGAACCTGCGATGCGTTATCCACTTCATTATTTGTTATGGGTCTTGAAAAAGCGGCCGATTTCTGGGGAAAGAGTAATGATTTTGAAGCGGTCTTCGTAACGGATTCCGGTGAAGTCTATATTACAGAAGGCCTGAAAGATAAATTTGCACTAACAGATGATCATACCGATACAACTGTTAAAGTTATCAGCCGTTAACAAAGAAGGCAGTGAATCAGTTTTGATTCACTGCCTTTTCTATATCGCCATGCGTTCGGAAGAAGCTGCCGGTGGCAGGCTCTGTAGATCAATATCCCATAAATCCATTCTTCCGAATCTGCTCTATGTTATTATCATGCCTTATGTTTCGCAGCCTTCTTTTATCTGCTTCTGTATCATATGTGCTGTTGCCTTGCCACAAAAGCATATAACTTGCTCCTTCCTGTTATCTCTTGTTGTTTCTTGATGCTTCAAGTATAATGAAATTCATAAAGGAAATAGACGTACAGCATGTGGACTTACCACCCGATAATCCTCATGTTTTGCGATATACAGGGAGGTTATTCTCATGGGGAAACAATCTACAAGAGAAAATAAAACAATTTATCAGATTTGCCGGGAAGAAGCCGGTCTTACAAGATCAGAAGCCAGTGAAAAAATGACTGCTGTTTCTGATTCTAAAATTGAAAAATTTGAATATGAAATACAAGAGCCTACACCTTACGATATTATCCAGATGGCCGACGCTTACAGACGACCGGATCTCTGTAACTATTACTGCTCTCATAAGTGTGAAATCGGACATCGCTATGTTCCGGAAGTCGAAGTTACCGACTTATCCAATATAATCCTGGAAACCATTGCCAGTTTAAATGAAATCAATCCTCTAACTACACGCCTGATCCAGATTGCCCGTGACGGTAAAATCAGCGACGATGAAATCAGGGATTTTGCTTTTATCAGCAATAAGTTGGATGAGATTTCTCTGGCAATAGATTCCCTGAATCTCTGGGTTGATAAGACAGCCGGAGAACAGGGACTGAACATTGAATTGTTCCGAGAAGAAAAAGAGAAACAGAAATAAGTGCGAAAAAGCAAGGCAGCGAACCTATTTATGGTCCACTGCCTCTCTTCTTTACATACACTGCGATGACTCCACCGATGATCAGCAGTGGAAATGCAATATACATCAGTCCACCAACAACCATACCAATTAAGATAACGGGAAAGAATACTACTGTACAGAGCAATTTCAGAATTCCCCACGATGTTTTTATACCAAATATAAAGAATTTTCCAATAAACCAGATCATACAAATTGCAAATAATAATGATAACATATTCTACTCCTTTTAGCTCCTGTTCTGATTGGTGCCATTCATTTTTTCTGCCGTTTTTCTGCTATAAATTCAGATGCATTTCTCACACAAATTTTACTACTGAATTTTGGATTTTTCTCTATCTTTTCAATCATCCGAATTAACTTTATTCTCCGTGCTGTATCCATCTGCTTACCTCATTCTAACAGTTCTGCCTTTTGATATTGTCAGTATAACCAGATAACTTTTCAAAATATATACCTGATGCAAAGAATTTAACGTATGTAATTCTCAATTTTCGAGGAATTCCTTCGTTTTATTTTTTTCTCTCTTATAGTGGTTCAGTTTCATACCAGCACCTTTCACCATCTGATTTCCTTCATCGTCAAAGGATAAAAAAGACCATCTACGATTTTACGGTAAATGATCTTTTCATCGTTAATATTCAATTTATATCATTCTGTTTTCATAATCTTGTAACTCATGGAAAATGTCATCCACATATACAACATCATCTTCTATTCTGTACAGCATGAAATATCTGTGCTTTTGAAAATTTATTCGATGGTATCCCAGACTCTGTAAGCGTGGATTATCACATGTTTTCATACTTCCTGCTACATGTTTTAACAGTTCTACAGTATCCTCAAAATCATCAAGCACATTCTTCGCCGCTTGCTTATTTTTCTCTCATATCTGAAATCACATCATCCGCATTTCTATAATTTCCATTTTTTGAAGATTCTCTGGATTGTTCCAGTCTTTGAAGCATCTCATCTTCTATCATAGATGTATATGGATTATGCACTGTTCTTTTTATTTCAAATGGGAATCCGTTATATGCAACAGCCTGTGTTAAAAACATTCTTATTGCAGACGTTGTATCTGTTCCAAGATCCTTAAAAAGCTGATCTGATTTACTCTTTAAATCATCGTCTACCCTGATTTGAATTGTACTTGCCATTTTAGATACCTCCATTTCTTTTTCTTTTATTATAATGCCATATCATTGCTAATTCAATACATTTGTAACGATATTCATCAGGTGTAAGCGGTAAATTCTTTTCCGACCATTCCGAAACAAGCTCCGGGTGCAGTTTCCCCGTCCCGATTTGTAATTGACACAGCGGAAATGCTCCTGATTTCACATCATGCTTTTGGCGGCTGAGAAATGCAGTTTTGCACCGCAGTCGGGACAGTATACCAGCCCCGAAAACAGGCTCGTCCTTCCGGTCTTGGTCGGCCTGCGGCGGTGTGCGTTGCAGCATAAGTGCAGGGGCGATATGACGGGGATATAAGTCAAAGCACACAAAAAGCGAGCTGTAACTCACTTGCATAAGTACAGCCCGCCTCCTGTGTTGCTATATACCTTTTTGTCTTTTGAAAACCTCCGGAAGCATTTTTAATACCCTTTTCATTTTGATCTCCATACCATAATTGCGTTCATTTTTAATTCTTTCTCCTTCTCAATATGATTAGTAGCTCAGCCGTCTTTTTCTAACAATATTCAATGATGTAAAATCTTTGCTGATTTCCCTATCGAAATCAGTCGGAACGGCTTACTTAGAATACTTTTTCTTCTTGGAATACGCACTTGTTCCGATCAGCATTCCAGCAGATAGGAACAGCACTGCAAACCACAGCCACAGATTACTGTTATCGCCTGTCTGAGGACTGTTGGTATTTCCATTCCCATCTCCGTTAGGATTGGTCGGCTCTGTAGGCTTTGTCGTTCCTGTAGCCGGGATTTCCTCTCCCTTATTTCCATCCGGTTTTGTCGGATTGGTCGGCTTTGTTGTTCCCGAAACCGGAATCTCTTTGCCCTTTACAGTATAACCGCATACTTTGCACACTTTGTCGCCGGTGTAGCCTTTTTCCGTTGCAGTTGCGTCTTTAGCGTTCTTTGTTTCCATATCGTGAGCTGCTTTGTCTGCGATGCTGCCGCAGGAGCATTCGTGCCAATGGTTGTCTGAGTCTGATTTCCACTTGCTGTTATAATCGTGCTGGTGCGTATCGTCTACCGTCACCGTGATATTCAGCCGTTCGCTGTAATCCATACCGTCCTTATATGCCGCAATACGGAATTTTGCATTTTCCGTAATGGTTATCGGATCGGTATAGATTTTCCGGTTTGCACTGTTCTGACAAGGACAGGAATCATCCACCGTGTAATAAATGGTCACGTTCTCCTCAGCCGAAATTACAAGCTGTTCTCCGCTTTTTACCGTAATATAGTTTTCCTTCGGAGAATTTTCGTCAAATTGTATTTCTCCAATTACCGCTGTAGGACGCTTCGGGCGGCTTTCCTCTAACGCCACACGAAGTGTAAGCGTCTTTTCAAGGCTTGTACGTGCTACCCGTAGCGTAATATCTGTATATCCCGGCAGTAAAGCGTTTGCCGTAAAAACAACTTTTCCATCCGCATCCGTGACTTCTGAACCGGAAATCAGTGTAGCAGTCAATGTATTTCCAAGCTCAGCCTCCACAGTAACACCTTCCATGTAGTTTCCTTCCGAATCCTTTACCCGTACTGAAATTCCCTTCTCCGTACCGGCTTTCGCCAAAATAATGCTTTCATAATTCAAAACAATTTCTGCTGGACGGGCCGAAACAGTCAGTTCCCCGCTATTATAAGAAGCAAGTGCTTTTCCGGTATAATTCTGTGCACCGTCAAGGGTAAAGGAAACCTTACTGCCTTTTTGGAAACCGCCCGCCTTTGTAATGTGCAATACCTTTGAATATCCACTGTCAACGGACTGCCACATACCGGTCATGCCTTCTGGAAGTATGATTTCTTTTTCAGTATCCATATACTGGCTAAAGATTACTTCTATATAATCCGGATACGCTCCTACCGACGAAACCACTGGATTTTCCGTTGATTTCATGGGAACTTTCAATCCCATCCTCGGCGGCGGAACCTGCATCCATTCGGTCTGCGCTGCCTCATACCCATCCTTTTCAAAGCGAACCTGCCACCAGCCGTTCGGCACATCCCATGCAAATACTCCGCTGTTGTCCGTAATCTGCGGATTTATCTGCTCATAATTCTCCGCATCCCAGACAACTGCATTGGTTCCATCAGAGTTGTCCGCATAGTAAACGGTTGCCGTCACACCAGAAAGAGTATTGGATTCCACTGCCTCGTAAACAATACCGGACGGATCCATGACCGGCTGAATCTTTTGGGTCTTCTTCATAATGCGTTCCATATCCGTATCGTTACACTTCTGCTTCCGTTCCCTCGTCAGCCTGTCCAGTTCAGCGGAAAGCCTTGTAATCTCCGCAGCACGGCGGACACCCGTAGCGTTGGAGGATCCGTCCCACAAGGCACTCAACCCGGTAGTTATCGGTGTTTTATCGGCTGCACCGACAATTGTAAAGATTGAACCTACCCAGGAATTGGCATAGTAGCGATCCTTTTCCAGCCCCATGTACAGTCTAAGATCCATTGCCACAAAGCGTTCTCTCATAATCGCATTGGAGCAAAGCGGTTTATCCTTGTAGCGTTCCTCAAACCTCTTCAGTTCGTCAATGTATCCCTGCATATCTGCCTCGCGTACTGTATAGTCCACATAGGCTTCCGTATCCTGCATTGTGCCTTCGATACCTGTTGCTGCCCCAACAAGTCCTACGGTTGTGGACATTCCCTCTGTCATATTCAGTGCCAACTGACTGTCCGTCACGCCCGGCAGATGCATTACCTGATTCAATGCCTCCGTTGCATTTCCAAAACCACCGATAAATGCATTACGGACTCCCTGATCAAAATTACCTGCAGCTTCTCCGTTATAATCAATTTCGTTTCCGTTGGCGTCTATAAAGGCGAATCCTCCGGTAATGCCGCTTACGCCGCCTTCCCGAGCCAGAGAAGTGTTCGTTGTTTTCATAAGTGCATTTGCCACCGCCCGAAGTGCCACAGGCTTGAATTCCTCCTGCACTTCTGCCGATTCTTCCGCATAGACTTCCTCCCATGAGCTATATTCCGTGATGTTCTTTTTCAATCCCATCATCTCGGAGAAACTTTCCAGCACTTCATCAATTGCTTTCTCCGCATTGTAGAACGCCGCCTGAACCTCCGGCGTTTGTTTTGCGAACCACTCCGGCATGGTTTCCGACGCACGGTACTTTGCACCAAAAATATATTCGGACACATCGAAATTCGGGTCCTCCGTATAGGTAAGATTGTTCGTTTTCGCATATTCTTCCATATACCGATTCTTTGTTTCCGCAATAGTCTCTGCTAATTTTTCACTCTTTTTATTTCTCTCATTCGTAATCTCCGCCGCCTTTTTCTGGCTCTTTTCGGCTGTTTCTGCGTCATAAGTGAATGCCTCTCCCCGATCTACCCAATCGATGGAAAACTCTTCCGGGAGCTGTGCCTCTGTAACAACTCCGCTTTCGTCAGATGGAAGCATAATCTCTCCCGCAAAGTTAAACCGATAGCCTGCACCTTCTGTCAGTTCATCTGTTTTGAAGAGCTGCATTGGTATCGTATGTACCGTTCCGTCCAGCGTCTTCATATAAGTGATTACATTCTCCGGTGCTGATCCGCCTACAAATGCAGCACATACGGTCCATGCATTGTCTGCTTCCTCATTAAATAAATACCAATAAAATGTCGGAGGATCAAAGGACTGTGACGCTGAATACAGGTATTCTCCATTATAAGGGCTACCTAGACGGTTTGTCTGATAAAAATTCCATGATTCTAACGCCGCAACTGTTTTGGCATAGGTAACATTTGCAGAAACCTGTTCGTTACCGATGATTGCCGTCAGTTCAAATGTCTGTGCCGGAAGAGCATCGTCCGGAAGATTATAGGTAAATGTCACATTTCCAAGACCATTGGTTTTTCCTTTTCCCACCGGTTTCCCGTCCAGCAGTAGCGTGACATCACGGTTTGGTGCTGCACAGACAGTCACTTTATTCCCCGTCAGACTGTTCAAGTCTCCCGCCGCCGGGCGAATCTCATAATCATAGACAGTAAACGAGGTGCTTCCGATTGGTGCCGTCGTCTTTCCCACCGTTGCACCTGCAGAAAGACTGTATGTCCCTGCCTTGCTGCAGGAAAACCCCAAATAGAACACGCCCGTCTGCTTTGTTTTATTTATCGTAACCGTATTGTCAGAAGCCGTATAATCATCTTTTCCCAACTGTTCTGTCTCTGAACAGACATATTTCAGCGTCATATTCTCAGGAAGCAGAATTGATACCGTTCCCTTCTTACCCTCTGCAAAACCATAATAAACTCTTACTGCAAAAGTCTGTCCTCTAATCACATAACTCGTCTCGGAAACAACCGAGCATTTCTCTTTATTTAGGATACCGGACACGTCTGTTTTTAGCAGGGGAACCGTAATTTCCACCGGATTCGTCTCTCCATCGGAAACCTCCGCAGTTACCTTCGCATAATCGATTCCTTCTGTCAGCCCCATACTCTCCAGAACATCCAAGGATGTTACCACCGAGAAGTTATCGTTGGCGTTATATGCGACCACGGTATAAGTTCCCGCCTTCAGTCCGTTTGTCAGATAAAAGCCATCCTTTGCGATTTTGCTCTTGCCGACCAGCTTCCCTGCCTTATCAAACACAAGAATGTGATTGTCTCCGGCGAATTTACCGCTTGCGGTAAGTTCCAGTTTACCCCATGCGGTCAGCGGAAGTTCAAACACTCCTGTTTCGCGGTCTGCGGTTACGCTTCCGCCTGTAAATCCAAGGGCGTCTGCATCTACGGTCAATGTCAGATTTTCTTCGATAACAGTATCCTCCAGCACCACACTTGGATATTGCAGGATATAATCCGTTCCTTCTTTCAGTTCCCGTTCTCCTGCCTTCAGGCTGATTTCCAGATTACGGAAACTATTTACCGCCGCCTCGCCAAAGTCCACCTCCATCACACGATTCATCGGTAATTTGTCTCCGTCTGAAAATGCAATTTCTCCCAAATCCCAGTCTCCGTCAAGCGACGCCCGGATAAAATGCTTGCTGTAATATCCGTCTTTAGAAACTTCCGCCGTCACTTTTGATCCGGCATCTGCTTTTACAGAAAACTGATTATCCGTAAGCGTCACTGTCTTTTCTTGATTATCCTGATACAGTACTATCTTCGCACCGGAAGGAATCGTTCCGGACACGGTAAATGTCTGTTCCGTCCCGTCCAGAGCTACGAAGGTATATCTTTTCTGGGCTCCATCCATGACGTCCTTCTGCGTCTCGTAAAACTGTTTCAGCATGGACGGATTCCCTTCTGAATCCGTCTCATATGCCCGGATTGTCGCTATACCGGCAAAGGGGTCTTCATAATCCACATCTCCGATAGTTACCCTCTCATAACTCGTCATTTCCGAATCATATGGCGTTAGTTTAAAATCCTGATTCGCAAACTCTACAATAATTCCTGTGTAGGTAAAGTCTTCCTCGCCTTCCGCCGGGTCATACTGCTTCGTACAGTCTGCAAAAGCACCGCCGTAAATTTTCGTTACCGTGGCAGGCACGACTACCTTCTGCTCTGCCAGTCCGCAACATCCCTCGAACGCATGCGGACCAATCGTTTTCACACCCGGCAGAATGGTAAGTGACGCCATATTTGCACATCCGGAAAAGGCACTGGCTCCTATTGTTTTAATATTCGATGGAATCGTCACATTCTGGAAAAAACACCCGTCAAACGCAGAATATCCTAATTCCGTAATGCTATCTACCGACAATGCCTTTTCCAGTTCCGCATCAGAAAGTGCCTGACAATTATCAAACCCTGTCAGAATCGTAAAATTTTCATTTTGCGGCCAGTCGATACTGGTCAAAGATTTACAGAAGGAAAACGCACCCATCCCGATCTCTGAAAGCGTATCCGGCAGGTTCAGCGATGTAATCCCCGTATATTCAAATGCCTGTACTCCGATACTCTCCACACTGCCCAGATTCAGAGACGTCAGATCTTCACAACTCCCAAATGCACCGTTTTCAATGTGCTTCACGCAGTCGGGAATGGTCAGTTCGGTAATTCCCGTGGCCGCAAATGCGCTAAGTCCTCCGATGGAAGTTAACCCCGTACAGTTAGAAAAATCCACGGACGTAAGGAACTCATCCTGAAAAAACGCATATGACTCTATCGAAGCCAGCTTCTCCGGGAATGTAACTGACTGAACTGACGTCCCCGCAAACGCCCACTCTCCAATCGTAAGAGACTGCGTACACTTAGAAAAATCTATGTTCGTTAATCCGGGAACATCATGAAAAGCATACCCGCCAATACTGGTAAGGTTCGCCGGAAATATCACAGACGTTAGCGTCTCATTGTGTCCTCCCGAATTTCCAAATGCGCTTACTTCAATTCTTGTAACCGGCTTTCCGTCAATTTCATCTGGAAAAACGATTTCCGATACGGTATCATCACCTCCGGTAATCACAATCTCCTCGCCGTCTATCCGGTAATTCACATTTCCGCCGGTAGCAGCAAAAGTACCTTCTTCTATTGCCTTACCCGCAAGGTCAGTTCCCGCCGCCAGTGCACTTATCGGCAATAGACTAAGCGTCATGCACAAAGCTAAAACCAAAGCCGTAATTCTATACTTTTTCCTCGTAAGCCTTTTTAACCTTTTCACAGTGAGTCCTCTCCTTCCGCTGTCATCGCTTATTCAGCTTTCTGCACCTGCTGTAAACGGTAACTCCTATCACACCGCTACAGGAAATGAACAATACGGCAAACCAAAGGGCAAGATTGCTGTTGTCGCCTGTCTTAGGGCTGGTGACATCTGTATTTCCATCCGGTTTTGTCGGATTGGTCGGTTTTGTTGTTCCCGAAACCGGAATCTCTTTGCCCTTTACAGTATAACCGCATACTTTGCACACTTTGTCGCCGGTGTAGCCTTTTTCCGTTGCAGTTGCGTCTTTAGCGTTCTTTGTTTCCATATCGTGAGCTGCTTTGTCTGCGATGCTGCCGCAGGAGCATTCGTGCCAATGGTTGTCTGAGTCTGATTTCCAATCTGCTCCATAGCTGTGCGTGTGAGAAGAATCAAATGGCGTCATGGTCAAATCAGTTTCAAGCCACATAGTTTGCATATTGTCGTCATCGCCTATCCGCTTATAATTCACATATTGACCGTTGATTTTCAGCTTGGCATCGGGTGAGAAATTGCCGTAATATGCAGTCACATACACCCCGTAATGATAGGTCTTTCCAGCTTCAAAAGTAGTAATTTTGTTTTTATAAATTCCGCTTCCCCACTCCGGCTCAGTAGAAACCAGACCAGTATCGCTGTCCAGGCTCCACCACTCACACCGAAATGCGTAGTCTTTATTATCGGGTACATTGCCAGTAAATACAGGCTTATCACCATCTTTAAAAGTTATGGTTGCATTATTGATTTCTATAACTTCAATTTCCTTTGGTTCAACCGGCTTGGTCGGTGTAATTGTTGCAATACCAGTAACATACACAGATTGTCCGTCCAGATTCATACTAATATTTTGCTGCTCAACCGTCCAACCATTTACAGTTACTGTCAGTCCCGAATCTGTTGCTGCGAAAGTCCGTCCGTTTTTCGCTTTCAGCAGAATTGAATATCTATAGGATTTCCCTTCCTCAAACGAAGTAAACCTGTCCAAGAAGAGTTCATTAGGATAATAGTGTTCATCCGAGTACCATAAAGCATGCTGCTCGTCTTCCCAACTTTCATAAGCAATCTCATAGTTTGCACCAATATCTTTAGTCACAGCAGTAGCCTTTGGTGTATCTCCCGCATCATAAGAAAGTGTAGTGCCAATCACTTCAACATCTTTTATTACGGTATCGTCTGCCCCGTCGCTTGCTATGACAGGCAGCAAAAATTCCCACGCAGTAAAGGTTTTCCCATTATCAGACACGCTTGTATTTGCCGTTTGTGCGGTATATGTTTTTCCCTCACAAATAAAAGTCACATTATCAGAAAATACATATCCCTCTTTCGCCCTTAACACAATGCTATACCAGTATTCTCCACCGGCAATCGGGTTACGGGGAGTATCTGTGCTTTTAATAACGTCTGTTATCGGGGTACTTTCACCATAAGTGGACTTCTCCCACGCTTCTTCCACGATTTCCACTTTTCCGCTGCAAGCAGAATTGTTGGGATTTACTTCCGCTGTAAACGCAACGGGCTTTGTGGAATCAAGGTTTTTCCAAACATTACCGATGTCAACTGTGGTGATAACCTCATCGGTGCTGGCGGCAGGAAGATCGATTGAGTAAGGACTGTAAATACGCAGTTCCGTACTCATCTCTCTTATTTCAAGATTCGCTTTGAAAGCCACCTTATCAAACTTATGACCGCCTGCGGAAACACTTGTATCTTCGCTGATAAAGTAGCCGCTATTTGTTTTAAGTACAATATTATAGGTATAATGGTGTCCTGCTTCAAACTGTGTAATCTGCTTGTCTGCTGCAAGAGACGCCATTTTACTCGAATCAGAATACCAATACCGTCCTGTACTTGTCCAGACACTGCCTTCTGTTTTTTGTTCTATTTCCATCCAATACTCATAGGCAACAGAACATTCTCCCTCTGTCACCGTCGCTGCTGCCTGCGGTGCATCGCCAGCTTTATAGTCCGGTTTGGTGTAGGTGACACTAATTTTGTCAATGTAGTTGACTCCTGCCGCAAACGCAGTTATCGGCACAATGGTCAGTGCCATGCAGAGTACGAGCAGGATACTCAGCAGCTTCCTGCTGTGTCTTTTTTGATTCTTCATAATGATTCCTCCATTTTCTAAGCCTTGCAAACAGACTCCTGTAATTTTGATCTTCTCAGCAAAGCATTCGCCAGCACTGTCTTATTTTCCAGATATTGTGATATCCGGTCGGCAACAGCAGTAACGGCTCGCTTCACTTGTTTCGCATAAATACCGACTTTATTATGGGAAAAAGAGGGAAAAAAGTATATAAGGGAGCTCCGCCAATCTGTCAACATGGGGTGGCGGAGTTCCGCCATTCTTCAAAATCAAGGCAAAAAGGTGATTTTTATCAAAAAAGGCATAAAAAATCCGCCCTCTGTTTCCAGAAGGCGGCTCGATGAATGCCGACATCAAAAGATCATTTGTTGTAAAGGTTGAGCAATCCCACACGGGATTTTACGCCGGTCTTTTCGTAAATGGCGGAAATATGGCGTTCCAAAGTCCGTCTAGAAACATACAATTTTTCCGCAATCATCTGAATGCTATCCTCCGTATTGACCAGACGGTTAAACACTTCGCTCTCTCTTTCTGTGAACGAAAACACTTCCGAGAATTTCCGCAGCCTTTCTTTCTCATCAACCACATCGGCGGCATTTGTAATGAGCTGCTCCATAAAAGTTTTCTTTTGAAAGGTGTATATGACCGCCACGACGCTGACTGTCACAAACAAAACCAGCACAAGAATAATAACTGCAAGATTACTGTCAGAAGATAAAAGGGTTAAAACAAAGTTAGCGATCACAGCGGCAGCGATATTATTTACCGCCCGTCCCATACCTGCCCAAAGTTCCGGGATTCTCATATGGCGGGATATTTCCATAAAACCGGAAGTAAAGAACACGGCAAAAAATCCCGCTGACAGATAGAATACAATCAGCCCCGCCATAAATGGTCCGGCAAATTTCAGTATAGCGACGCAGATGGTGGACAGCACCATTATGCAGTACATCACTATCCCCATATATTTTCGGTTTTTTATATCAAAGATAAATCCTGCCGCCAGACCGCTTAAAGCAAGCAGGATTCTCGGCCATTGCCCGATGTCCGTTGCTCCGCCGGCGTGGACAAGCGTTACCGCATTGTCAAGGGTACTGAATATACAAGTCATAAGTGCCACAAGCAGGATCATAAGAATACTAACGATATCGCCTTTTTTTATTTTCCCTGTATCTTCTTTGACTTTTTCTTCTGTCGAACCTTGTGTATTCTGTTCGTCCTGTCGGCAGTAAGCCGAATCATTTTTCATCAGCAGCCAGATAAGCAGCAGCAAAAACACGGATAAAATGACCGTTTCTGCAATTTCTGACCGAACAAGATTATTGTTCACAAATTGGAGCAGGATTCCCAGTGCATACGAAATACCCACAGTCCTCGCCAAATATCTGTCCATTTTCATCATACGCATGGAAACATAAAACACGCCGCTGCCGAGTAAGCCGAGAATCAGGAATAATACAAGTCCGGTTGTGAAAATCGCAGTATAAGCCGTACCCACCCCAATAAAAGCTATGCCCAAGACAGATAGCAAACCGATAAAAAGAAAACATATCGTTTTCAAACGTTCCTTGCAAAAGCGGTTAAACAACGGATACAAAAGAAATCCCGCCGCACTTACGCCCAACGCATAATTCTGTGCCAGCACAGTCTTATCTTCTGATACGATACGGGAAAGCACATCCACATATAAATACTCCGCACCTAAAAACAGAAAGGTAAACAGCCCCATAAGGACAACAGCATCATAGTTACTGATCCCTGCCGCTTTTTCAAGGTCTTTTTTCTTCATATCCTTATCAATGAGCAGCTTCCATAACTTTTTATAACTTACGCTCATATCGCTTTCCCTCCTTTCTGAAATCATTCATGTAATTGCAGCGGCAACTGGCAGCAGAAAACAGCCACTGCATTTGAATCTAGTATAGTGGTATAGTGTACTATATTTTTTCGAGAAATACAAGAGTTTATAAAGCGATAGCTTTATTTTTCATAATACGCATCCACCATGAGGATTTGCATCTTTATATTGCTCGAATTTTGTGAATTCTGTCTTTATATTTCTCTGCACAAATTGTTTTCTATCTATGCTGACTCTATTATAATAAACATATCCGAACAACATCATAGATTATTATTAAAAGGGAGATTATGCTATGCGAA
>ERZ773178.3207-NODE-3207-length-14129-cov-5.996518_pt1 | contig 14129 bp, 13 predicted proteins | sample MGYA00580533_ERZ773178 | MGnify/ENA primary metagenome ERZ773178 (study PRJEB29015, sample SAMEA2737859) | human gut metagenome | biome: human gut; feature: human-associated habitat; material: faeces | place: China | collected 2012 ...
GTCAGGATCATGCCGCGCGGCTTCGGCGTCAGATGCACGATCTCATCTGCGTCTACCTCACCGATCTCACTGACCGCCACGGTCAGGCTGGGAGCCTTGACGTAATTGGCGGAGAAAAAACGGGAGACGGCAGCACTTTCCGAGATCATCGCCTCATTGACGCTGACGAGCCGCGCCAGCAGTCTCCGGCAGATGACCGTGCCGCATTCCAGCTCATTTATATCTACGGTGTCTGCTGATACCTCACCGGCTAAGAGAAAACCTCTGCCGGAAATGCGTTTTGCTTTTAAGCCGTTTGTGACATTCAGATAACCATGAATGATCACATTGTCTGTAACGAGTGTTTCATAGTGGTAGGCTTCGCCAGCCGGAATATAAACTGTTTTCATATTGAGATCTCCTTTTCTTTTTTACGCTGCTTTCTGTTCTTCTCTGAGCCGCAGCGGGAGGACGATGGCGGAGTTGCTGCCCGCAATGAGCGAAATTGCGCCCAGCGAGCTGGTCAGCCGCATCGTCACCACATCCTGCTTCTCAAACTGCGTGAGCGCATCCAGCATGAATCTGGCGTCAAAGCTGAAGATAATACTGCTTTCCGCACTGATTGGAACCGCCGCTTTGTAGAGGCAGCCGTTTACACGCAAGCTCAGAGTGCCGTTATGAAACCGGACATAGGGTTTGTCTGTCTTTCCGATGCAGGCCAAAAGATATTTCAGGGCCTGCACGAAGTCCTTCCGATGGAAGCAGAATTCCTCATTCCACTTCTGCGGAACAACGCTTTCATAGGTGATAGGCGTGACATTCAGGATACGTTTCGCAAGCAGGCGAACGTGTTCATTCTGGAACAGGACCCAGTTATCTGCCACGCTGATCTGTATATCCGCATCGCCAAACGCCTTGAGCTGTTCCAGTGCCGAAACGCCGACAAGAAACGGCGTTTCAACGTCCAAACCGCCGTCATCACAACAGGCCGCGCGATGACCTTCCACCGCCCAGATATGCTTGTTCTGGAACAACACGCCCTGATATTCCAGTCTGGAACCGCGCGGATTGACAGCATACTTCACCTGTTTGACGCAGGCGAGAATTTTTGCCGCGTTTGCCGTATAGCTTTGCTTGGCTTCAAACTCCGGCCATGTGGGGCATTCCTCAGCTTCATAAACCGGGAACTTGCCGCCCTTGTCTCCGCAGCGCATGGTTATGATCTGTGATTTCCTTTGGCCGGACAGCTCCAGTTCCAGTTGGCCCGTAAAATAACGGCACACCTTCTGGACACCGGCACTGTTCCAAAACACGAACGCAAAGTCGTCGCCGCTCGCGGGGATCGTCACAGAGAGCCATGTATTGAAGTTTGTTGCGGAGAGCGTACAGTGATCCGCTGTAAATTCCACCTTGATCTCCTGCAGGACTTTGACCGGACTTTTTGCCGGAATGTCCATCAATGCTGTCATCGCTTTATAAAAGGCTGCTGCGTCTACGGAACTTCTCATGCTGCTTTCCTCCTTGTTTTCTGTAAGGTGGCACGCATATTGACAGAACCCGTTGCAAACGTGATCTGCCGCACACGCGTTTCTCCGACGGTCAGGATGTTGTAGATCATGTCCACGACGGCGGTGGCCGCTGTGATGTTGGCGGCGATGCTCTGCGGCGCGGAAACAGACGCCTCGGCGCAGCTCAGCTCCGTCGGGAATTTGTCTGTATCCTGCAAAACCTCCGGGAAAGCCGCGCCGACGGGCCGGTAAAACGTGCGCCCGCCGCTGCGGATGCCGCAGACGATCTGCCCGGTGTGCATCCCGTTGCCGCTGTCGATGTAGATAAGATCATCCAGCTTGTAAAAGACTTCGTGGCAGAGCTTTCGGCTCTTGTTGTTGTCCACCGCGCCGATGAGGATCACCAGCTCTTTGACGGTTGGTGAATGCCAGTACGGCCCGGTCGAGAAGGTCTGCGCCCGCAGCATGGAAAGAAGCCGCTCGCCGGACTCGATAAATTCCGGCACATACTCCGTTTCCATGCCGAACACGGAGGAATACCGCTCTGCCAGCACCTTTGCCTTGTTTTCCCCAAGGTCAGCCGGTGTGAAGTTCTGGCGCACCAGATTCTTTTCCTCTACGATATCTCCGTCACAGAGGATAAAGCGGACAGGCCGTTCCAGCGCGTACAAAAGCCGGTACAAATGCGGCGCGATATGCCCGCCGGTGCCTCCGGCTCCCAGCATGACGATCTTTACGGGCCGGTTCTCTGAAAACTTCATTCCGCACCTCCAAGCAATCCGCCCAGAAACGAGCGCACGCCCGCGAAGTGTGCGGACGGCGGTTCCGGGAGTTCTGGAAGCTGATGGACGACCTTGCCGCTCCATTCCGCGGGAAAGCCGCTGTCCAGTCCTTCCAGCACCAGACCGGGTTCAATGGGAACGAAGCTGCCGCCGCAGGAAATGCGTGCGGAGATCTCCGGGAAGAAGCGATCCAGACGGCCGATCACGAGATACAGCCGCGTGCCGCGCTCGTCCTGATCGTCGATAGCAGAAAAGATCGCCTTCATGCTGTTGTGGGAGTGGATATCCGCGTAGTACAGATACCGCGTATCGTCCGGAAGGTCTTCATCCGTCAGCCGAACCGTGACACGATCCTTGGTGACGCACTGCTTCGGCACAAACGGGATGAATTTCTGTTCCTCCCGATCCCAGTAGATACGGACAAGGGCTTCAAACTCCGCGCCCGATTCCATCTGACTTCTGAAAAAGCCGATGATGGAGCGCAGCAGCTCCTGCGGAATGCGAGGAAGAGCCGGGCGAAAGCCGGCTCTTACCTCTGAAAATTCCGTGATCTTGTGCTTGGGCGCGATAAACTCGCCGAGCTCGCTCCGGCGCATCTCATACGTCTGCCCGTCCCGCGAGGGGATGAGGCAGATGACCTTGTTGGACGCGCGCGCAGCCTCCAGCGTCGGGAATACGCCCTTGTAGTCCGCGATGCCCTTCTTCTGCATCCGGATCTGCGGCTTCACGACGCACTCCGGGTCCTTGACCTTGCCTTTTTTCAGGCTGTCCAGGAACGCTTTGGATTTCTCGATCTCCGCTTTCATGGCCGCGATCGTGTCTGTCTTTGGAGTTGGAACGGTCTTCGTAACATCTCCGTACCGTACCTGCCAAGTGACAGCAGACGCATCCTCCAATTCGGGGAAATCATCCGCTTTCTGGATGCGCAGGGCCTCGAAGGTCATATCCGCATCCGTGATCTGCTCTCTGGCGCCGCCGTACTGAAAAACGGGCGGCTTGTCAAAGAGCGACAGTTGTGTTTGGGGTCTTGGCGCAATGCTTTTGACCGGGGCTGCTTCTGGGATGGGGTCGCTTTCCGCGCCTGTAAACGCCGAAAAGAGTTCCAGAGGCTGTTTTTCTTCTGCCGGTGCTTCCTGCGTCTTTGCGGGAAGTGTCTGTTCCGGCTCGGGCTGGGATTCTGCCGTCTCCGTCTGAACCTGTTTCGGATCAAACTGGGGCTTGACTTCTTTTGCCGGTTCTGGCGCGGGAGGAGGCGGCGCGGGTTCATCCGAACCGCTGCCGAAGATCTTATCTACGTCAAATTCCTCATCATCGCCCAGTAAGGCAAAGCCGTCAAATACGTTTTCTGTGTCTGTCATGCTGTGTCTCCCTTCATTTTTGTGTCCGGACGCAAAAAGACCGCAACTGCCAAACGGCAATTACGGTCTTATGAGTCCATTCTTTCATTCCATGTCCTGCGCGCGGAACCGGGGGCATACCTGTCCCCAAGTCTTCACCTCCGCCCTGAAATAGCTCCGCCCTTCATCTGCTCTGACCTGGAATACAGGAGTATTGTAGCATAAAAGCGTTCTCGGGGAAAACTTGCGAAGTGTTAAAGAAGCTCTTGTATCTTCGAGATTCGTGCCTTCGGTCATTAAAAAAGAGAAGAATGCTCTGTGTATGTCAAAGCTTTTTTATTTGTTGCGGCACAATTATTGCGCAGCGAAGCGCTCCATTCCTGCAAATAGCGCCCGAGACGATACACTCAGAAAAGCAGAAAACAGCTGGTATAGGTCATGGTATCGGGGCCATAGTAGTAGGAAAGACCGTTGGCCTTGCAGACCTCCAGTACCAGCATACCGTAAGCCTCCATGGACGAGACCATCTTCTCCGGGAAGCGGCAAGGTGCGGCCGGATAGGTGCAGTCCTTGCAGCGCGTGCAGCAGCCCGCGCCCAACGGCAGAAGCTTCGGATAAAGCGGCTGGAGCATCTCGTGCATGGCGTCAAAATGCTGCTTGTGCTGCTGCTCGATGTCCTGGATCGCCTCAAAGTCAAAGCTATCTTCAATTGCGCCTGTCGTCTGGACGAGAAGACCGGTCGAGTAACCAGCCAACTGTGTGCGGCACTGTTCCAAGTTGCCGCAGCCAGGCGGACAGCTCCAGCGCTTGTCGTACTGACCACAGGTATTTTCCTGACACATATCGCGCACGGCCTGTTTGAGTTCGATGCTCGCCGGATCTAAGGGCGCGGACGCGGTAAAACCGCAGGACTTGGCGAGCGCCAAAAGTTCAGTCTGTGTCATCGACATTCTCCTCTTCAAAGCTCAAAGCGTCCACGAACCGATCTTGAAAGTCCGGCTTCGACGCCAGCTCCAGAAACTCTGTTCCGGCGGCGAGGCGTTTGCTCCGCTCAAATTCAGCCTTGGAAAGCGCACAGCGCTGCGCGCCGTCTCCGGCTGCATTTCCGATGCCGTGGATGCGGTCGAGCAGCTGCACCGGGATCATTCCGATGCGGCAGGCAGAGGCCGGGGCAAGATAATTTCCGAACGCGCCGGCGAGTAAAACCTGCTGAATATCCCGGGTTCGGACGCCCAGATGGCTGCACAGCAGTTCAATGCCCGCGCGGATGGCGGCCTTAGCCAGCTGCACCTCGCGGATGTCCTTCTGCGTCAGAAAAACATCCGTACCGGGGAGCGTATAGCGTTCGCCGCAGGTAAGCCTTCCGGATTCGTCTATGATGTTCAGTTCCAGCAATACCGCGACCAGATCGAGAAGCCCGGAGCCGCAGAGCCCGATAGCAGGCGCGTCATCCACAGTATGGAAAAGTACGGTGCTGTTTCCCTGTCGGACGTGGTCGACCGCGCCGGATGCGCCGCGCATGCCGCAGGATATCTTCGCGCCCTCAAAGGCAGGACCTGCCGCCGTTGAGCACGCCACACGGCGCGCCTGATTGCCAAGAACCATCTCACCATTTGTGCCAATATCGATCAGAAGCGTTAGCTCGCTGATTTGGTCGAACTGCGCCGCGCACAGACAGCCGACCGTATCCGCGCCGACAAAGCCCGCGATATTCGGAAGCACGCGCAGCATCGCGCCTGCACAGCAAGGAAGCTCCGGAATTCCGCGCCGCTCGATGGCAATGCAGCTTGCAGGCATATAAGGCGGCGTGATCAGAGGCTTTGTGTCAAAGCCCAGCAGCAAATGGTGCATCGCCGTGTTTCCAACGATGCAGACCATGCCGATCTGTGAGGCAACGATTCCGGCGTCCTTCGTGCACTGCTCTGTAAGCGTCTCAAACGCTTCCCAGACGCATGCGGAAAGCGCCTGCGCACCGTGTGCCTGCGCGCACTCAATGCGCGAAATAACGTCCGCGCCATACTGCGTCTGCGGGTTCAGGCAGCTCTTCTGCGCCAGAAGCGCGCCGCTTACGCCATCGCGCAGGCAGCAGACGATCGTCGTTGTGCCAAGGTCGATGGCGAGTGCATATGCCGTCTGTCCGTCCGTTTCCAGCGTCTCAGACTGTCCGGCAGAGAGAATTTTAGCCGTATGGCGCGCGGGAAGCGTCAGGACAGCGCCCTGCGCAGCCTGCGTCTGGCAGGCGAGAACCTCTTTGCCGTTTACCAGAATACGGCATTTGCCGCAGCTTCCGTGTCCGCCGCAGGGCGCGTCGAGAAAAATACCGTTGTCCTCCAGCGCCTGCATCCAGCTTTTTTGAGAGTCTGTATGCAGCGCTTCCGGTTTGCCTGCAATGGTAAATATAATCTCACTCATAAAAAATCCCCTAAATCAGCAATACCCACAGGCAGATAATTCTTCGGCCTGTGGGTTTTGTACCGTCGGGCGCAGAAGCTGCGGCCGGCAGAATATTAGCGGAATATTCCGGCAGAGGGTGAAGGGATGAAAGAAGCCGGAATATTCAAATGGAGGACACCGGAGTCCTCTATGACTCCGGCACCCATGGCGAAGGAGGTATTTGCCAATCAGCGGGCGGCTGTTAGCTTGCGCTGCGCTCCATGGCGAGCTTTTTCGCGGCCTGGCCGGCAGAAGCTGCGTCGGGCGTATAGACGTCGGCGCCAATTTCGTCGCAGAATTCCTGCGTGATGGGAGCACCGCCGACCATGATCTTAAAATCCTTGCGGCGCGGGCTCTTGTTGAGCGCGGCAACGACTTCCTTCATGGCAGGCATGGTGGTGGTCAGCAGCGCGGAAACGCCGACGACGGTGACGTTGGGGTCTTCAGCTGCCTGAACAAATTTTTCAATCGAAACATCGATGCCGAGATCAACGACTTCGTAGCCGCTCGACTCGATCATCATAATGACAAGGTTCTTGCCGATGTCGTGCAGGTCTCCGTAAACTGTGCCCATGACCATTTTGCCGATCTTACCGTCGTTCTCGCCGCTGAGATGGGGCTTGAGCACGTCAACACCCTTCTTCATCGCGCGGGCAGCGACAAGCATTTCCGGAACGAAAATCTCGTTCTTCTTGAACTTTTCGCCGACAACGCTCATGGCGTCGATCATGCCGTGATTGAGCACATCGAGGGGCGCGTCGCCCTCGTCGAGGCATTCCTGAACCAGATTGGGAACCAGCTTGGATTTGCCGTTTTCAACTGCTGCGGACAGTTCTTCGATTTTAGACATAATAATATCCCCCTGTTGAAAAAATAAAAGAATCAGATATTTTACCGGCGCAAATAGTTGGGAACTGCGCCGTAAAAAACGGAAACCTGCTTACGCCTGCTTGACCGGGCCAAATTTGCCTTCGCGGTAGGCGCTGATATATTCCATACAGTAGTCGTCCTGACCGAGCAGCGCTTCGGTCGCATAGATCAGACCCATCATGTCGCGGTTCGTGGGATCGAGAATCGCGCTGTCAAGCCCCGCGTTCATTGCGAGAACGGTGAAGCCGAGATTGATCATCTTACGCACCGGCAGATTGAAGGAAATGTTGCTGACGGCGGCAGTAATGTGGATGGTGGGGTACGCTTCGCGGACGGTGGAAATGACTTCTGTGTTCGTCTCGATGCCGTTTTCCGATGTGCAGAGCATCTCAACGAGCGGATCGATGTGAATGCGGCTGGGCGCAATGCCGTATTCCTTCGCCTTGGCCATGATCTTGTCAAATACCTTCAGACGATCGGCGGCGTTTTTAGGAATACCGGTATCGTCGCTCAGAAGGGCGATGACCTGCCAACCGGGATTTTCGGCCATGATGGGGAAAATCGCGTCCATTTTATGCCCTTCGCCAGAGACGGAGTTGAACAGCCCCGGCTTGTTGCAGAACTTGTACGCTTCGCTCAAAACCTTCGTGCTCGGGCTGTCGACCGAAATGGGAAGATCGGTCACAGACTGGATGCAGTCGATCATCCAACGGAGCGTTTCGACCTCCTGCGCCTCGGGAACGGACGCGCAGCAGTCGATAAACGTCGCGCCGGCCTCGGTCTGCGCGACGGCGCGCTGCTTGATAAAATCCGCGTCGCGGCGGGCAATGGCGTCTGCTACAGACGGAATGGAGCCGTTGATCTTTTCACCAATGATAATCATAAATTTCCTCCTGTCTCAGCCGTTCTTTGCCGGGAAATAGCGTTTGCTGCAATTGTCGATGGCCTCACTCAGCGCCTCGTAGACGCCGGGGAACGTGCTCATCGGAAGACCCTGCGATGCGTTCGGGATGAAGTAAAGCGTACCGCACTCGGCGCAGGCTCTGTCGACCTCGGCCTGCACGACTTCCTTCGTCCAGCCCTCGTAGTCGACCTTTGCGCTGTCGATATCGCCCATAAAGCTGATCTTGCCGCCGTACTTGCGGATAAGCTCCGGCACGTTGTTGGAGGTCATAACGCCCTGCCAGATATCGATGCCCATGTCGATCATATCCGGAACAAGCGTTGCCGCGTAGGAATCGGAATGGTGCGCGATGACCTGCACACCGTGGGATTTATAATAGCCGTAGATCTTCATAAAAGCTGGCTTGATAAACTCGCGGAACATATCCGGGGACAGGAAGGTCGAGATCTGGCTGCCCCAGTCGTCGTGGTGGAACAGTGCGTCGGGTTTGACGTATTTGCAGAGCTCTGCCGCGTAGTCCAGCTCGAACTGCGTGATGCAGTCGATCAGTTCGTGCATTTCGTCCGGATATTCATAGAAAGCGACGAGACACTCCTGCATGCTCATCAGATGGTGGCACATTTCAAAAACGCCGGGTGCATAGAACGCGGTCGCGAACTGCTCGTTCCGGTCGACCTTTTCCGCTTCGGCGATGAACGGCTCCCATTCTTTGGCGTCGTAGACGACCTGCGGCACCTTCACATAATCCTGCCAGTGCTCAATGTCCTTGACAACGATCTTGTCCGGCGTGTGAACCGGGAACGGGCCCGGCGTGCCGATGGGCCAGGAGCAGGTTTCGCCCCATGCGTTAACGACATTTTCCTCGCCGTATTTGGGATTACGGCTGCGTACACCGAAGGGCGTACCGAACAGAAGGGCAAATGCCTCATACTGGTTGACAAAGCGGTCGGGATGTCCGCCATGGATGGTTTCCAGAAGATTCTGGCGTTTGCTCAGCATAAAAAATCCCCCTTTTCAATGCTGTGTTTATATGGGTCAATGCCGGTTTTTCTTGAAATCCGGCACAACTTCCTCAATGGGCTTGAGCTTGAGCAGATCAACAAACGAGTACGACATCAGCATGAAAAGCCGCGTGTCGGGATCGTTCAGATCCGCGCCGATGATCTGGTTGATTTTATCCAGTCTCTGATAAAGCGTGTTGCGGTGGATAAAAAGATGTTTGGCTGTTGCTGTGGCGTTGAGACCGGTCGTCAGGTATTCGCGCAGCGTGATCAAGAGCTCTGTTTCATTCTTGCTGTCATAAAGCCAGAGCTGAACGAGCCCCGGATGGCACAGATGCCGGCCATTGATCTGGCTGGTTCCGTAGTGCATGAAATACGGCAAAACATAGTCCTCAAACCGGTAATACCAGATGTCTGGCGCATAGAGCCGCCCCATTTCCAGCGCCGCCTCCGCTTCCTTGAAATAGGAGATCACGGTGCTGAAATCGAAGAACGTGTAGCTGATGCCGACATGCAGCAGATGCTCGCGCAGAAACAGGATGAGGTTCTGAATCATCGCGCCCCGGCTCATCTGCGCTCTATCTAAATTGATGATCGCCACAATTTTGTCATTGTATACGAACGCGAAGCTCTCAGAGAAGCTGCTTTCCACATTCATGCAGATGCTGTGGAAGACGGAATTGGCTCTGTCCCAGCGATTGATCTCAAAGACGAGACAGAGGTAATTGTCGGCGTTGAACCAGTGCATGCTCAGCAGGTACTGGTCGATCACGGCCTGTTCGATCTGCTCGTTGGACAGAAGTTTTTTGACGAATTCCTCGAACCGCAGGCTATGTCCATAGTGGAAACTGGACTGACAGAGCACGACGTGGATGCACTCGGCAAAATAGCTCAGCGCGCTCAAGGAAAGCCTCCGAAGCGGCGCGCGGATCTCCGGTATGGCCAGCGTGAAAATCGCGTTGCCGCGGCTCATATGCAGAAACTGCATGTTATAGGCCAAATAGTCGTCCGAGATAAAAAAGGTGTGGATGCCTTCTGCCTGCACCTGATGCCCGGACTGCGCCTTGATAATGGATATCATCTCTTCCGGCAGCATCCGCTCCTGCGTCTGCTCGTGAAAGGACCACGCGATTTGCAGCGACGGGTCATACTTGCTGAGCAGGCAGAAATTCCGGTCGAGCACCAGCACCGGGTTTCCGAAAAACGATTCGCCGACCGCCGCCAGCTCCTGCAAAGAAGGTGAGCGTGCCAGCATGTCGCTCAGAGTCAACGCCCAATGCTGATAGTCATGGAAGATGCGACTGATACGGTTGAACCAGGTGTTGAAAGCCGCCCGCTTGACCGGGACGTCAATCACCAGCGCGTCCACATCGGACATGCGCAGAATGTTTTCATCCACTGTGCCCACGATAACGACAGACGTTCTCGGCGGCAGGGAAAAGTCTTCGCGCACCTGCCGCGCGGGAATGACATAGCACAGATTCCGACTCACGGACTCGTCCTTCGACCAGAGCGCCGCGGCGTTCAGCTGGGGCTGATGGATGGAAAAGGAATTGGCGGAAACGATATGTGCGCTCTGCATATCCAGTGCAGAAAGAACCGTGTCCAGACTGATATTCAATGGTGATTCCTCCCGTTATTTTCTGGGTGCCGCACGAGAAACCTCTCCACAACACCAAGTATAGCATAGCACATTCATTTGTCCAGAGGTAGAAAAACCGTTTGTTTTCCCGATGTTTTTTCTGAATCCGCCTGTTTTTATATAGTGTATACAAAAACAAGTGCCATATTTTGTGCGCTTGTGTCGTATTCAAAAGATGATATAGGCACTATGCACATTGCAGAAGAAAAAGTATTGGCAGTCAACGTGTACACAGTATCATGCCGCGGCGAAAAATTGCGGATGGTTTGTCCATTTTCATTTTCCGTTCGGTTCGTTAGACTAAAGATACAAACCAGCGGACAACTGGCCCGCAGGCAAAACAGAAAGGAAGAGATGAAAATGGAAGCACAGAAAAAACGCATATCGCCCTATATCTATCTCATCATCATCGTGTTGTCATATCTGACGGCCGGCTTCTGTCAGTACCGGCTCCAGCCGATTCTGACATACATGATGCAGGGCATGCAGATCGATGAAGGAAAGGCCGGCGTGCTGGTGTCCGCGCTGAGCATCCTGAGTATTTTTCTCGCTGTCCCATTCGGCGTAATGATGGGAAAAATCGGCCCGCGCAGAACCGGCATTTTTGCGATGATCCTGATCATCGCAGGCTCTCTGGTCGGCGTGTTCGGCACGAAAAGCTACACGGTTATGTTCTTGTCGCAGCTGGTCGTCGGCGCAGGCACCTGCGCAACCGGTATTCTCGGCCCCTATGTTATTGCGTGCCTCTTTGCGCCGGAGCTTCGCGGAAGGGCAAACGGCATTTACATCACGGGCGGCACCATTGCACAGCTCGTCATGTATAATCTTGTTCCCCGCATTACAACGGCGGAGAACATTGCGCCCGCATGGTGGTTCACGATTGGCTACAGCGTGGTCATGCTCGTAGTCTGGGTCATTTTCATCACCGATGAGGTTGCGCCTCCCATGGGGAAGAACGGTTCCGGTGCGCCGAAGATCAGCTTCCTGGAAGCAATCCGGGACAAAAATGTTTTGCAGCTTGCCATTGGCGGCCTGTTCTTTATGATGAGCACAATGGCTATTATGAGCTTCGCGCCGACCTTCCTTGTCGTCGAGCATGGCTACACGGCAGAGGCGGCGGGCTCTCTGGTGAGCGTCTGCGCCATTGTCGGTGCGCTCTCTACAGCCATCGGCGGTACACTGTCCGATCTTCTGAAGACGCGCAAATGGATCTACTTCGGCGCGCTGATCTGGATGGCGCTCTCGCGCTTTCTGATCGCGTTCCTGCCGGCCGGTATTCTTCTGAATATCACCATCTGGCTTCAGGGTCTTCCGGCTGTTGCAATGGGACTTCTCTATACCGTTGCGGGCGAAGCGATCGCACCGGAAAAGGCCAGCGTCGGCATTTCCGTTGTGAATACCTTTATTGGCATCGGTACGCTTCTGGCGTCCGCGCTGTTTGGTGTGCTTGCCGTCGCGATCGGCTACACCGCGAGCTTCTGCGTCTTCGGTGCGCTGACGCTCCTGGGTATGATCGGCGTATGCACGATCAAGGGCGTCAAATAACGAACTGATTCAATTCCAATTCAAAAGCAAATATATTGTAACAGGAGGTTTATTGCGATGATGACATTACGCGAAAACGCAATGGCGATCTACAACCATCAGCAGCCGGATTATTATTTTGATTTGATGGATGCCATTCAACTGGTTCCCGATCCGGTTCTGATGGCCGGTATGTTCCCGCAGGACGGAAGGGAATACAAAGACCCGTGGGGAACTGCCTACATTTATAAGCCCGGCGCGCCGGGTCCGCATCCGCATGTGACGGCGGAAAACGCGGTCATCAAGGACATTGAACACTGGAAGGACTCTGTGGTCGTTCCCCCAACGAGAGGGCTGGACTGGAGTGCGGCAAAAAAAGTTGCCGACGAAACTGACCGTAAGGAAAAATTTGTCGGTGTGCTGTTCGGCGGCGGCCTGTTTGAACGCTCGCATCATCTGATGGGCATGGAAAACGCGCTGTGCAGCTATCTGGAATACCCGGAAGAAATGGCAGAGCTGCTGCGCGTAATTGCAGACTACAAAATCGATTACATCCATGAAATGGGCAAGCAGATCCGCCCGGATATCATCTTCTATCACGACGATTGGGGCTCGAAGCAGAACGTTTTCCTGCCGCCGAGAGTTTGGCGCGAGATCATCAAGCCTCTGCAAAAGGAAATTGCCGACGCGATCCATGAAGAGGGCATGATCTATATGCACCACGCGGACTGCATCTGCCAGCCGCTTGTGACGGATATGGTCGAAATCGGCATTGACATCTGGCAGGGCGTTATCGCGCAGAACGATATTGTGGAGATCCAGCGCGTGACGGAGGGCAAGCTTGCCATGGTCGGCGGCATTGACGGCCCGAAGATCGACGTTGAAAACATCACCGAAGAGCAGATCCGCGCCGAGGTGCGCCGCGCAGTCGACACCTATTGCCCAGCCGGACGGTTCTATCCGGCAATTCCGAACGGCTGGTGCTTCCTTGAGTGGAATGACAAGATCGAAAAGGACGAGCTCAAAAAATACGGCCGCGAGTGGGCGCTCAAGCATCCGATCGTTTGATTGACGCAGGTACCTCAAAATACAGTCAGGATATAAGAAAGCAGCTTGCGAGTCTTTGGACTTGCAGGCTGCTTTTGCAGACGTTGAGCGGTTCTTCTGGCGCGGCATCTCTCGATAGCGCATGCCGCGCTTTTTTGATATGATAAAATAAATGATTATTCGCTGATGTTAGTCCCTCGGCGTGTGCGCTGGCGGACGTTTAACTTTCAGACCATTATACACCAAAAACTTATGGAGTTTCCCGTCCTCGTCATACGCACACAACGTCAACTTTGCATATTGTATCTCCGGGTCGGTTGTATCGATCCGAACGGTAAAAAACTGCAATTTCCGTGGTTCTATGATCTGTGGGGCCATTGCAGTTCTGGCGCTGGCCTGAACGTTTCCCACGCAGCAGCAGCTGTCTTTCTCGTTCAATGCAGAAATACGAACGATTTTTGCACCTTTGCTTTTCTGCACTTCAAAGTAGAAATTTTCAAGTAAGACTGCAATTTGCCTGCTATTCTTTGCGCAACACTTGATGAAATATTCCTTCTTTACAGATCCATCAGCGGCATCATCAGGGCGGGCAGGCGGCATCGTTATTCTTGTTTCAAATGTTCCGTGGATTTCGGTTCTTCCGATTTTGTATGTATAGGCATTTAGCAGCCAACCGAGCAGTGTGCCACCAAGTGTGCCAATAACACCAAGCACCGTAAGCAATACTTCTTTGTTCATGAGGATTCCTTTCTACACAAATAATCGTTGGCATTGCTCTTTTCTACGAAATATGATAGCATATACCCTCGTGGAAAGGAAGTGACAGCATTGACATATTCCATAGAGGAAACCGCGCTCATCAGCGGTCTGATTGTAGAATATTTCTCAAGAGCAAGTGTTTCCGAACCCTTGCGTCTGGCATACCGACAGGTACATCGGCATTTAATGGATAATCATTTGACGCAGGATGATTTGAAACGGATCCAAGCAGCGCTGGACTTCCTGCTCCCTGTCTTTCCACCAGAGCGTGAAGCACAGAAAACATTCCGTGCAGCGATTTTGAAAACAAAAGCCATGCTTAAAAGCGGAGCATAAAAAACGA
>ERZ773178.3211-NODE-3211-length-14106-cov-18.880934_pt1 | contig 14106 bp, 12 predicted proteins | sample MGYA00580533_ERZ773178 | MGnify/ENA primary metagenome ERZ773178 (study PRJEB29015, sample SAMEA2737859) | human gut metagenome | biome: human gut; feature: human-associated habitat; material: faeces | place: China | collected 2012 ...
AGTAGCTCATCCGAACGACGAAACGAAGGGCCGCATAATAGGCAGACAGGGGCGCAATATAAGAGCGCTTGAAAGGATAACTGAGCAAGAAAATGACCATGGCGCAGAAAAATCCGAGACAGAGCAGTCCGCAGAGGAAAAAGCGGCGCAGAAATATAACGCATTGAAGGAAAAGAACCCGGACTTTTGTGGATGGATAAAAATTGACGACACGGCGTTGAGCTATCCTGTTATGCACACGCCTGAGGAACCGGAGTATTATCTTCGCAGAGATTTTGATGGGGCCTATTCTCTGCGCGGCATGCCGTTTTTGGACGGCAGATGTTACGACGGCTGCGGCAACTACATCATCTATGGTCATTATATGAAGGATGGAACTATGTTTGGCTCGCTGCAAGCCTATGCAAAGCCTGCCTACTGCGAGGCACACCCCACCATTACGCTGAATACCGCAACCGGATGTGCGGATTACACGGTAATGGCGGCATTTTATTCACAGGTTTACAGCCAAGAGGATAGCAGGGTGTTTCGGTATTACCAATACGCCGACCTGTCGAACGAGGCGGATTTTGCCGCCTATGTGGAGCAGGTGAAAAAAGCCGCGCTATATGACACCGAAGTAAATGCGCAGTATGGGGAACAGCTGCTTACACTTTCCACCTGCAGTTACCACACGGACGATGGAAGATTTGTCGTTGTGGCAAAGAAACAGGAATGATTTTGTGCAATGGCAGCCTTCGACTTGCCTTGGCGCTTTATGCTCAAGGCTTTTGGGGCGAAAGCATTTAACACACCAAACTCAGCGGATCAACCCGAACCCCGCCCTGCATTACCTCAAAATGCAGGTGGTTGCCGGTGCTGTCGCCTGTGCTGCCCACATACCCAATCACTTGACCAGCCGTCACGGTTTCGCCCGCCGTGACGGCTGTTGCTGTCATGTGGGCGTACCGCGTGGAAAGCCCGGCACCATTGTCCAGTAGTACCTGATTGCCGTAGCTGTCGTTCCAGCCGCTGACCAGCACCGTGCCGCTGTGGGCAGCTAGGATTGGCGTTCCCTCCGGCGCGGGAATATCCGTGCCGCGATGCCCGGCACTGCCAAAAGCGTCCACTTCCCCGAAGTGGCAGGATATATAGGTGTGCCCCGGCAGCGGCCATTGCAGGGTGCCGTCACCGACCACGCCGCCGACACCGCCGCACAGGGCAAGCAGGCTGGGGCGCATTTCCTCGGAAAGCAGCTGGTGCAAAATATCCCTCTGGTCTTGTGTAAAGCGATATAAATCCGCCAGCGCGTCCACCGATTTGCTGCTGACCGTGATGTGCAGAATGTACTCCGTGACCGGCTCAGGGTCGGGTTCGTCCTCGGTCGGTTCTGGCGTGGCGGTCACCTCCTCCACCTCGGCGCTTATTTCGTGCATCGCCCAAAAGGTGTCCTGAATCAACCGCTTCTTGCTTTCGTCAATGACGATCACATCGCCGTCGTTGTTCAAGTTGTTCTGTACAGCAAAGACGGCCAGCACTTCGGGCCAGTAGCTCGCCCAAGTGTAACCGTCCTCGTAGTCGTATTCCATCGTGGTTTCGCTGCACTCCGGATGCGCCGACACAACGTCGTTGATTGCCGTGCCGAAGTCGGCGTTGGTTTCCGCAACGATTTCGGCAATGCGGATGCTGTTCGGGTCGCCGGATTCATCGGCAAACAAGATGCCCATCGGGGAGCCGATCACCGCCGCAGCCGCGCCTATGACCATCGCCAGCAACAGCACCACGCCGCCCGCACCAAGCAGCGCCAACAGAGAACCGGCTGCGCGGCGTATCGTGCGCGCCAGCACCGCTTTCAGCCGCAGCCACGCAGCTTGCAGCACTGTGCGAACTCTGCCCAGCGCGGCTTGCCTGATGCCGCCACCGGAAAAGACAGGTACAGTATCGGGCAGTCTGACGCCGCTGCCAAGCACCGTGCCGCCCGCCTGCTTTTGCAGATGGCGGCGCACCGTTTCGCGCGTGAGGTGTTGGCGTTTCAGCGCCTGCATTTTGTCACGGTAGGAATCGGGCGTTTTGATCTCCCGCTTATCCAGCGCCTTTTGCCGAAAGCGCTGGCGCTTGTTGATTTCTCGCCGGTCGGCACTCTGCGCCGAAGGAGTATTTTCTGTTTCAGTAGGCTGGGCGACGTGCGTGGTTGGCACGCGCAGGCGCTTTTCCTGCAAAATCCGGAACTGACGGTAGCTGATTCGTCCTGTGTCCAGCGCCTTGCTTTGCAGGTTCTCTGCCGCGTGTGCGGCTTTTTCGGAAACAACCGTCTGGGCGTATTCTTCCGGCGTCTGCTGCTCGGTATCTGCTGCCGATTCTGCCTGCCGCACTGTCTGCTTGTGCTTGCTTTCGGCTTTTTGCAATACTGCGCGTATCAGCCGCTTGCGCTTATATTCCATATTCAGCGCTCCTCACGGTTGGCGGCGTTGCGTTCCTGCATCAGGCGTTTATATTGGTCAGGGGTGCATTTCATCGGCATAATGCCGATGGGGGTCGGCAAGAACAGCTCCGGGTCACGAAACAGCTTCTCATAGTGCCGGAACTGCTCATCGGTCAGGCTGCAAAATTCCTCCCCGGAAAAACCACAGATGAAGAAATTGCCCGCGATTACATCGTAGTCCTCAATGCAACGGTTCAGCGGCAGACCATCCACCTTGCCCGAATCGTTGCAGATAAGCGCCACTTCGTCCTTTGACCACGGGTATACGGCTTGCATATACCCGCCAACAAGCCGCTGAAGGGGGTGCAGCTCATTGGCAACAAAGCGTTCCTCCGGATACTTTCCCGGCTGAACATATAAAACGCGGATTTTGGTTTCTTTGGGCATAGTAAAACTCCTTTGTAAATAAAAATCCCGCTATGCCTTGTCGCACAGCGGGTTGTAGGTGTAAAATGGGTATCAGTAAGAATAAGGGGATTGAATGATGACGATTTTTATCAGTGCAGCTGAGTACGACTATCACACCTTGGTCAAGGTGGCAGAGATGACCGGACTACACGGCATTATCGGCTTTCATGAAACTGAGGACGGGTATCTGTTGAGCTTTCCCGATGGTGAGGAAACGCCAACGCTTATTGACCTATACAAGTCCTACCTGAGGGATTTGGAAAATAACATCTGGGTACATTAAAATAAATCCTACAAACTGAAGTCTATCCGTTCACGGTTATTCGCATATCCTCCTTCCGCGTTTCTATTACAATTACAATGTCGTAACCTTTTTTGGGCTTTACCACACAGTATAGGGCTGTTTCGTCTTTTGTCCTTAACCAAAATCTGTTGGGATTGTCAGTATCATTCACAAGTTGAAAATCCATTTTAAGGAAATAATTCAACTTTCTACTGTTGGCTGACAGATTCGGGTGTGCAGGGCAACCGTAAGGCTGCAAAAGCTGTCTGTTTCCAACAGAAACAGACAGCTTTTGATTTGCGTTGAAAGCATCTCGCTGTTTTCTCTCGAGCGGGGCGGTCTTCCCACGGACCGCCCCGCGAAGCCGTTACGGCTCGATGATGTTGAAGGGGTTGGCTCCGGTGATCGGGAACTGGTTCATATTCTCCATCATCAGCGTCAGCAGCTCTGCGCTGCCCTCGACCTTGACGGCCTTTGCAACCGTTTCCTGATTGTTGGTCAGGATCGCAAACAGCGCATTCTTCGGGCAGGTAATAGACACGTCCGCATCATCAGACAATGTATCCGCATAGACCAGCAGCACACCATTCTTCACGCGGAGCATGTGCTGTTCGCCCACGTCAGGCAGGATCACGTTCATGGTGAAGTCGCGGTCAGCCAGCGCCTGCTTGTCCATGACAATGGCCATATAGTCAAACAGCATGGGCGCGGAGAGGGCCTTGACCATGTCGCCGGTAGATTTGGTGGAAGCGGTGAAATTGGCGTTTCCATAGCGCAGCTCCTGCGCGGCGGTCAGATATTCGTTGCGCCACGGACCGGACTCCGCCTGATACCCCAGCTGCTCCAGTGCATCGGCGCACAGAAGCCGCGCATCGGTGTTCGTCGGGTCGGCAAAGACGATGGTGTTTGTGACCTCGGCGACCCACTGATATTCACCCTTGTCAAAATCCGCCTTTGCCATTTGCAGGACCTTGTCAACATCCCCCAGGTACTCCACCCATTTTTTTGCGCTGTCGCTTGGCATGAGGGGGTTCAGGTTGACAGGGTTGCTGTCATACCAGCCCATGAACTTCTGGTAGACCGCCTTGGCGTTGTGGGCGACCGTCCCGTAGTACTGGCGGGTGTACCAGATTTTATTGAGCGCCTCCGGCAGCTCGATCATGTTGGAGATCTCGTCGCTGGTGTAGCCCTGATTGATATAGGTCAGAGTCTGGTCGTTGATGTACTTATACACGGCAGCTGTGTTGACCATGTAGTCGTTCACCACGTCATTGCCCCAGTGCGGCCAGTTGTGGGACTGGAAGGTGACCTCCGCGTCCTTGCCGTAAAGGGAAATGGCCTCGGTGATATAGCTTGCCCATGCCGCGCCGTCGCGCACCTCCGCGCCGCGCAGCGTGTAGAGATTGTGGAGCGTGCCGGTGCAGTTTTCCGCCATCCACAGCGCCTTGTACTGGGGCAGCCACGTGTTCATTTCGGCGGGCGCTTCCGTACCCGGCGTGAGCTGGAACTCCAGCTCCACACCGTCGATCGTCAGCTTTTCGCCGGACTGCGTGATTTCATAGCTGGGCGTCATGAACGAGACCGTTCCGGTGGACTGTCCCATGCCGATGCCCTGCGCCAGCTTGCCGGTCACGCCGGGGGTCAGAAGGATGCCATACTGATAATTGCTGCGGCGGCCCATACCCTTACCGGCGTAGACATTTTCCTTCACGGAATGCTCCGTGAAGCCCACAGGTGTGATCACGGGGATCTTGCCGCTGGCGAGCTGATCTTCAATAGAAAGTGTCTCGTCTGCCTTATCCTCTTTCGCCATCACGCCGGCGATGCCGCCAAAATGGTCGGCGTGGGAATGAGAGATGATGACGGCCTTGACCGGGAATTTACCAAGATTCTTTTCGATCAGCTGCATGGCAGCCTGACTGCACTCCACGCTCATCAGCGTGTCAAAGACGATCCAGCCGGTATCGCCCTTGACAACGGTGAGATTTGCCATGTCATAGCCGCGGACCTGATAGATGCCATCCGTCACTTCAAAAAGACCATAGGCATGGTTGTTCTTCGTGTTCTCCCAGAGGCTGGGATTTACGCTGTCAGGCGCTTTTTCATAATCGTCCAGGAACGCATAGGCTTCCTGACTCCAGAGGATCGTCCCATCCTCGTCCTTCAGTTCCAGTGTTTCCGGCGCGTCGATCAGTCCGCGGGTGGCGAATTCATATTCCTGCTTATCATCGAAGTCAAGTTCGTCGTAGACGGCGGCATTTGCCTTTGCCGTAAAGTCTGTGGCAGGCTTGACCTCGGCGGTCAGACCCAGGTCTGCCTTTTCCGTGTCCGGCTCTTTGCGCCCATCCTGCGCACAGCCGACGCAGGAAAGCAATAGTACCGATGTAAGAAGCATTGCTGCAATACGTTTCATAGCCATTCTTTTTCCATCTCCTTATTGTTCGCGGATAACAGGTGGCTGCCAGCTATCCAGTGCTGTCATATCCGGTACATAGATCCGCATGAACAGATGAAATTCCCCGTCGGAAACAGGCAGCCAGTTAGAGGTGTCTTCCGGTGCATCCTTGGACAGGATAATATCCAATGTGCCGTCCGCATTCAGCTTGAAGTCGGAGCGGTCGTTGATGCAGTAGCGGTCGATGGAATTGTCAATGAGGAAATCATCCTCTCCGTAGGCGGTCACGGACCAGAAGCCGCCCTCCAGCGTGGGAGGAAGGGTTTCAAAGTGGAGCGTATACTTCTTTTCTCCGGTCAGCGCTGCGCCGGTCTCATCCACCGCTGTCTTGGGATAGATCGCCACGTCCACGGTGTTGGCGCCAAGCCCCACCAGCGCTACCATCGCGCGGTAGGTATACTCCGTGCCGAAGTCGCCGATGGGCTTGCCGTAATAGATCCACTGACCGAGTTTCTGCGCATACTTCGCGCCGTCGGCGGCAAGCGTGGCGCGAAGCCCCTGAAGCATCTGCGTCCAGCGCTCGGCAGCTCCTTCGCCCAGGAGGGCGGCGTCGAAGGTCTTGCCCGCGCCCACGTTGATGGCGGAGAGTTTCTTCAGCAGTTCCTCATCCGCATCGGCGGGCGGGTTGACCTGCATCAGAGCGTTCGCCGTATTGAAAAACTCTGCTGGCGTCATGGAAAGCACCTTGTTCACGGGAACAAAGTCATTTTCCTCTTTATAAGCTCCCTGCGGTGCGGCATACTCGCCTCCCTGTACATAAGCCGAAAGCGGCAGGAGCTGCATCTGCTCCTGAATGGCATAGACATTGGGCAGATCCTCGTTCCCGGACAGCACCGTGCGGGTGATCGACCACACCGTTGCGGTGGGCACGTCCACGCGCGTCACACCGTCGGGCAGCTCGCCCTCCCAGCCGGGAAGCGCGATGGCATAAGCACCCGCCTTGTCCAGCACGGCGGCGGTGTTCGTCCACGCATCCAGAAGCTGCACATTGCAGAAGCGATCCGTTTCCGGCAGGACGTAGACCATAGGCTCTGTGCTGATGTCAAGCCATGCCTGCGAATAGACGGTATCGACGTTCGGCGTCACGACGGTGCGGAAAGAGGCGTCCGCCAGCTTTTTTGCATGGTTGAACTGATTGATGGGCGCACGGCCAGTCATGGTCCCGTCCGTATTGGTCGATAATGTTTTGGTCGCGTCGGTCAGCACCAGCGGGAACGCATAGATGTATGCCTCGCTGACCGTTTCCCACACGGTTTCAGTATCCGGTGTATCCGGCTGCGTTTTTTCGGCAGAGCAGGCGGAAAGAAGCCCGCAGGAAAGCAGCGTAAGCAGCGATAGTAGAATTGCAAGTATCTTTTTCATGTTGTCCTCCTATGATTCTTTTCTGCTTTGGTCATCTTCACGGAACGGTTTGTGCGTATGGATTTACTATGAAGTCGTTTGTGATTTTCTCTTTATGGTAAACTATCGATTATTCCGCCCCTTTCTTTCTGCAAGCCTTGAAAGCTCTTTTTTGACCGCTTCGATTTGTGGGTCAAACAGCGCTCGCTCGGCAAAGATCATATAATTGTTGATGGCGAGGATCGACAGATGAACGAACGGCGCAACCTCTTCGTCGGTGCAGCCGAGGATCTCCGCAATCCTGCCCGTGTAATAAGGGTATCTTGCCGCAAGCCGCACAAGGGAAGGCTTTACCTTTTCTCCGTATTCGCGCGACACACATACGCTGACCAGAAAGCGCATGGTAGGCGACATTTTATCCGCCAGCTCACCGAGATGATCCATCATGCTTTTGATGTCACTAATATCTTCAAACACGATGGCAAACGCAGCTTTTTCAATTCGACTGATCGCTTCCTCGGCGCAGGCAAGAACGATTTCCTCTTTGGTGGAGAAGTAATAGTAGATGCCGCCGTTTTGCAGCTTTGCCGCCTTACAGAGGTCCTTTGTCGTGGCAACGGTCAGCCCCTTTTCGACAAAGCAGTCAAGGCAGACGCCTACAAGCTCCTGTCTCTTTTCAGCTTTCTTTTCTTCCCTCAAAACACAATCCCCCATTTCTGTGCATTATCCAATGTTTCCTATAATAGCATATCAGACCCCACAAAATAAATCAAGTGCTTGCTTGAATAAGAATTATAAATTTTTAGGATCACAATGCTTGATCAAACATCACAACAGCCTCACTGGGCAGCTTTGCCTCCGGTAAGCTCTGTATGTGCCGAGTCGCCGTCCTTGCAAAGACATTGGACTTTATCGTGTCCCACTCCGCCAGCCGGACGATCTCCGCTGTGCCGGCTGCAAAGTCAAATCTGATCTCTCCCCATTCGCCGTCGTTGTCTACCTGATATAGGTAGACAGCGGCGGCTATTTTTTGTTCCTTTTGCGGCATTCGGTCTGCTTCAGCGTCACGGTATGGACAAGCCTGCTTTCCAGCAGCTTCAGGCGCAGCTTGTCAAGCGTCCGCCGGTAGAATCGCTCCGCGCCACTGGCGGTTGTACCCTCGAAATCCACCGCCAAGTCCTCAAAGGTAGACTGCGTGGACAAAGGGCTGACGCGTCCACAGGTCATGCAGAGGCTTTCGCCGCCGACAGTTGCTCTGATCTGCTGGTTTTCCTTCTTGACATGAACAATGCTCCCTTCGTGATTGACAGTGTTTTTATTTCACTGTCTCTCACAAAGGGAGCATATCAATCAGAAACGGGGGTGATTTTGTAGTTTTTTGACAGCCTTCCTTGAGTCTTACTTTGCAAGTACAACGGAAATTTTGATTTCCTTTTCCGCCTCGCTCAGGTCGAACGCACCGCCGTCTGCGACACTCACACGCAGCTCATACAGTGTGCCGTCGGACAGGGTATCCACGGCAGCGCCTGTCTCATCCGTGATCGACCACAGCTCTTTGCCGACCTCCGCCAGCTTTCCATCTGCACCGTAGGCATAGAGCTTCAGCTCAGCGGCGCTTCCGGAAAGATTGTTCATCCGGAACGAGACCGTCGTGTTGGGATGAACATTTTCGACCGTCACAGTATTGCGCCAGCTGGCGACCGTGCCGTCACCGCCGTCCTGCTCAAACTGTTCCTGTGTCAGTACGTTCCGCGCGGCCTTATCGAGATCGACCTTGCGGTAGGGCATTTCGGGAAGATACACAAAGCGGTCCTGCAAGCACAGCAGCTCCAGATAGCCCGTCGGGCAGTAGAGCGCGTTGCCGCTGTTTCCGGCATACATACCGATAGCCATGTTATTGTAGCCATATTTGTTGGAGACGTCCATGGTGAATACCGTCTCGCCGGTGGCAAAGTCCAGAATGATGTACTGCCACATGCCGCTTTCCAGATCCTGCACATAGCCGTAGATATAGCCCGTCGCGGTGGAGAGCTTGAGAATCGATGTATCGCTCAGGTCATTTCGAGACCAGATGCTCTTCATCTCATAGCCGGAATCGGTTTTCACGGTGTCCACGCGCTCGACGCCGGGCGCGATCATGCAGTTGCCCTTTGTCAGCCAGTTCATGTCATAGATGTTGGCGTAGCTCTGGATGGAAGAGTCACTGTTGGGATCGGCAAGGCCTGCGCTGCCTGCGCCGAACCAGTTGCAGACAATCGTGCTGACGGTGCCCTCGCTGTCATCATAGACGATGGCAGAGTTTTCAACCGCCACCTGATAGCCCTCGGGCAGATCATCCAGAACCGGCATGCTTGCAACGATCTCACCGGTCTTCATATCGAGCGCCAGCAGCTTGACTGGATCCGCGTTGTCGGTGAACATCACAAGATCCGGCGTCAGCGACGGGGAGCAGCCGCCGCCCCAGGCAAGACCGCCGCCGGTGGTCTTGTCGTTTTCGCCGCTGACCTTCGCGCCGACGCTCTCATACGGTGTGCACCAGACAGCCTCGACACCGTTATTGGCACGCAGCAGATAGCAGTTCTGGTTTGTCAGGATGACCGCGCCGTCCTTGGAGGCGGCAATCCCGTTTTCCGCACCCTCGCCGAGCGCCAGCCCGTAGACGAAGACGGCCTTCGAAAGGTCGGCCTGCTCTCCGTTCAGGATCGCCTCGATCGCCGAGTGGGCGATGTAGCCGAGCACGCCCTGCTGCTCACGCTCGGGATAGATGCGGAAGCCGCCGGTGGCAAACCAGAGGTTGCCGTCGTAGTCAAAGACCACGGAAAGAAGATTCTGCGTCAGCTCCTTGCCGAGCGCAGCTTCGGCTGCCGCCTTGATGTCAATGTCCAGTACCTTTTCAAATTCAGGCAGGACGTTTCCTGCTTCATCGGTTGCCCGCAGCATCAGCACATGGTTGTTGCTGGTGGGGCAGACGATGCGGTTTTCCGAGTCAAGGAACGTGTAGGAGCTCTGGATGACGTAACCACCGCCGTCGTGCTGCTTCGGAGAGAAATAGCCAAGAGTCTTCGTCTCTTCGGCATTCAGATCGCGGATGGCGATGCCGCCGAGCAGCGGAACGACTGCGTGGCCGTAGCTGTCAAAGTAAATGGCAGGCGAAGCGTTCGCGTTGGTTTTTTCATAGGAAACATTGATCTCCGGATAGATGCCAAGCGGCAGGACTTCATCCGTAGAGTCGGTATTGTAGCCGTCGTGGTGAATGTTGGCGTCGCTCTTTGCCATATAGGGGTTTTCATCGACACGCTTGGCATTCATGGCCTTTACCGGCAGGGCGGCGCTTGCCGCGGAGTCTGTATCCGATGCAAGCATGTCGGAAGACTGCTTCGCACCGCAGGCCGCCAATGTCAGGCACAACACACCGGCCAGCAGAAGGGTTGGTACAGAACATTGTAACTTTTTCTTTTTCATTGATTTCCTCCATTTTTGTGCTTGTTGTCTCGGTTTGGTTCGATGCCCGTTTATTCAATCCAGGCATTCAGTCCTCGCCGGAATGCTTCCTCGGAAACCGGCTCCAGCAGGAAATAGTCTGCCCGCAGCCGGAAGGCGTGAAGGGAGAAATCCAAGTCGCTGCACCAGATCATCCGGCACGCGGGGCATAAGGAGCGAAGATGCTCCGCTGCATTCAGTCCTGCCACTCCGGAAAGTGCAATGACGGCATTGGTTGGAGCATCTTTCTGCGCCGTTTCAAAAAAGCGTTCCTGGTCGTCATATTGCATGACCTGCGGAAACAGCCCCTTCGCTTCACAAAACCGGGTAATTTGCTCGGCGTAGCGCTGCCGCTCTGCTTCCTGTTCTGCCAGCACGGCAATACGATACACAGATTTCCCTCCTTCCTTCATCCGATTTGGCATTTTGCTTGCGCTCAGTATAAAAAGGCCATTCGGTTTTTTCAAGCGCCGTAGCACGAAAGGGGCGATTTTGGCACGAATTCCGACAGCGGTTCTTTGTCATCCTCGACACGCTGTGATATAATTATCTTGGAATTCAAGCACAAGGAGAGAACCCTGCATGAGAATTGCGATTGTGGATGATCTTGCTGCGGAACGTGCACTGCTGAAAGACCGGCTGGAGCAGCAGCTTCACCGGAGAAATGTGCAGGCGGATATTCTGGAATACGAAAGCGGCGAGACATTTCTGGAAGCGGCAAGGAAAGCGCCCTTTACTGCCGCATTTCTGGATATTTATATGGATGGCATGACGGGCATGGAGGCGGCAAAGAAGCTGCGGAAAACCAACACGGACTGCCTGCTGGTTTTTACCACGACCTCGACCGACCATGCGCTGGAGGGCTTTCAGGTACGGGCGCTGCACTATCTGGTCAAGCCCTTTACCGAAGCGGACATCGACGCGCTGACGGACGAGCTGCTTGCCCGCATACCGCAGCCGGACAAATATATGGAGCTAAAGGTGGAGGGAAGCGAGATCCATCTGCGCTATCAGGACATCGTCTACGCAGAACACTTCGCCCACTTGATCTACGTCCATACGACGGTTCAAAAGACGCTTGCCACACGCCAACCCTTCAAGACGTTCATCGCCCCACTAAAGGATGACACACGCTTTTTTGTGTGCGGGCGCGGCGTGATCGTGAATCTGGAACACGCGAAGGATCTGGAAGGCGCCGCCTTCCGCATGGCGGACGGAAGCCGCGTGTTTGTCAGTCAGGACCTTCTGAAAAGCGCCCGGCAGGCGCTTATGGAGTTCTTGCTTCAAAGGGGGCGGATGGCATAATGGAGCTGCTGCGTCCAATTCTGGAGCTCGGCGTGGTGATTCCCGGCATGCTGCTTGCCTACTTCCCGGTAAAATCCAGCTTAAAGCAGCCGCTGTCAAAGCTTGTTTTGTGGCTTGTTCCGCTGCTTGCGCTGCTTTGCGCCGCCGGAGGCGTGGTGTGCTATGCGCGCCGCATGCCGACTGCGCCGGTGCTTGCAGGCCTAACCTTGCTTGCAGTCGTGATCTACATAAAAACGCTCCGGATCTCGCTTTGGAAATCCGGAACGATTGCGTTGTCCGTCTGTGCGGTATTTGCCTGTATCAACAGCCTTTCAAGAGCGATCAACGCCGCTATGCTGGCCGGTTTGCCGCAGGCGCAGGCTGCGCCATGGTTCTGTCTGCGGTCTGCGATTTGCTATCATGCGATCTGCTGGCTGTTTGCCGCCATCGCCTATTATCCTGCGACGCACAGCGTGCGGAGGATGGTCGAGGATGAAAATTTTGCGCAGACCTGGTATGTGTTCTGGGTGCTGCCGCTGGTGTTCATTGCGCTGAATCTGTTTATGATCCCCAAGTATGCGGACACGCTCTATACCGGGCGTGTTTTGCAGGGGTATTTTGTGATCAGCATCGCACTTTTGTTTTTGATGCTTTTCTTCAACGCAATCTTCCTTCTGATGGCGATCAGCATCAACCGGAATGTGAGATTGCAGCAGGAGAACCAGCTGCTTTCCATGCAGCAGCAGCGCTACGAAAGCCTGAAAGCTGCCATTGAGGAAGCCCGGCAGGCGCGGCACGATCTGCGCCACCAGCTATGTCAGCTCGCTGCCCTTGCAGAAGAAGGGAATCTTGAAAAGATCAAAGCCTATCTCTCCGGTGCGGTTTCCAGAATTCCAAGTCTTGAAATGCATTTCTGCGAAAACCGGGCGGCAGACAGCGTGGTCGGGTATTACTGCGCACTTGCGAAGCGGGAGCAGATCCCATTTTCCGTGCAGCTCGATCTGCCGGAATGTCTTCCTGTAGACGAAATCAATCTGTGTCTGGTTCTCTCGAATCTGCTGGAAAATGCGCTGGAAGCCAGCCTGCGCACCGCGCCTGCCCGACGCAGGATCAAACTGACCGCCTATCTGCATGGCAACAGTCTGGCACTGATTCAGGTTGAAAACACCTATGACGGAGTTATCCGGGAAAAAGGTGGCGTATTCCAGTCCTCCAAGCGAAAAGGAGACGGCGTCGGACTTCAGTCCGTCCGTCACATCGCAGAAAAATCCGGCGGGGTGAGTACGGTTACCTATCAGGACGGCCTGTTCTGTGTAAAGGTCATGCTCTGCGGGTAATTATGCCCTGCCTTTCCAAAACGGCACGACCACAGATTTCAGCAGTCTCGCTTCCGGCAATCTCTGAACAAACCGGATCGCCGTTTTTGCAAAGATGTTTGACTTCACTGTGTCCCAATCTGCCAGTTTTACGATCTCGGCTGTGCCGTTCTCAAAGTCAAACCGCAGCTCGCCCCACTCGCCGTCGTTGTCCACCAGATATTGATAGACAGCAGCGGTAATCGTTTCACCCGTTTTCCGGCACTCCGTCTGCCGCAGAGAAATTTTGTGTGCGGGATTGATCTTCGTTGCTTTTGCCGTGCTCGTCGGAAGGGCTGGTTTTTCCGAAATCCCCATCTCAAACGGCACGACCACGGATTTCAGCAATCTCGCCTCCGGCAAACCCTGCACAAACCGTATCGCCGTCTTTGCAAAGATATTGCTTTTCACCGTGTCCCAATCCGCCAGCCTGACGATCTCCGCCGTGCCGTTTTCAAAATCAAACCGAAGCTCGCCCCATTCGCCGTCGTTGTCCGCCTGATACAGGTAGACAGCGGCGGCTATTTTTTTATTCTTCTTGCGGCGCTCGGTCTGTTTCAGCGTCACGGTATGGATCACACCGCTTTCCAGCAGCTTCAGCCGCAGTTTGTCTAATGTACGCCGGTAGAACCGCTCCGCACCGCTGGCTGTCGTTCCTTCAAAATCCACCGCTAAATCTTCAAAGGTGGACTGCGTGGACAAGGGGCTGACGCGCCCGCAGGTCATGCAGATGGCGTTCCGCTTTTCCAGATACCATTGCTCTTTGTAGGAAAGCTGCTCAAACGCCGCAGTGACCGCCTTTGCCTGTATTCCGTTCCAGAGGATTTCGGCGTAGTTCCAGCTATCGTCGCGCGTCACATCCTCGCCGGTTTCCTCACGGTCCTCATCCTGCTCCGTGCGGTAGAGAGAAACAATGCTGCGGTTGCGCCGGGCAATGGTCAGCAGCTCATCCGCAGATACGCTATCGTCCATGTATCGTGCGCACCGCGCGGTCGATGTTGATGGGCTTGGAGAGGTGGGCGTTCATGCCCGCGGCGAG
>ERZ773178.3212-NODE-3212-length-14105-cov-3.218932_pt1 | contig 14105 bp, 7 predicted proteins | sample MGYA00580533_ERZ773178 | MGnify/ENA primary metagenome ERZ773178 (study PRJEB29015, sample SAMEA2737859) | human gut metagenome | biome: human gut; feature: human-associated habitat; material: faeces | place: China | collected 2012 ...
TCTACGGTCTGGTGATCGGTCTGCGGTTTGCAACATTGTGCATGTGGCTGGAAGCCATATTCCGCGTGGTGACTTCGGACAAAGTTGTATACCTCTTTGGCAGGGTCAGCCCGAGGCTGTCGCTTTTCCTCACGATCCTGCTGCGGTTCATTCCCAGAGTTGGCCGGGAGGCGAGGAAAATCAACCTCGCCCAAAAGGGCATTGGCCGGGGCAGCAATCAAGGAAATGTCTTCCAGCGGTTCATCAACTGCCTGCGGATATTTTCCATGCTGATAACCTGGATGATCTCGGCTTTAGCGCTGGAATCCGATTCCATGCGCTCCCGTGGCAGTCTGCTCCGGGGAAGGACGGCTTTCTCCATCTACCGCTTCGATAACCGGGACAGGGCGTTTGTGATTACCCTGTTCACCTGCATCACCCTGACGGTCATGGGCGTGATTCTGGGAGCCAGCAAGATGTGGTACAACCCCAGAATTATCTGGCGGCCATTAAACGGAATTGGCATGACAGCGGCCATTGGTTATCTGGCGCTCTGCCTGCTGCCCCTTGGGCTGGAGCTTTGGACGGAGTATCGGTTCAATAAAGCAAGGAGAATTGCATGAACAGAGAAAAGCTTTTCACTATTGTGCTGAACTGGGTGCAATTGCAATTTTGACAATACTCTCACTATGACCATCGCGAATTAAAAGACTCGTAGCATCCGGATATTTTGAGAGCCTGAGTAGCTACGAGCCTTTGCACTTTATGTGATTGAATTGCTGCGTGCCAGACGATACGTGCGGCGGTACAAGAGGTCAGCTAGAAAACTCGCTACCTACTCGAATGCTCCAGCGCTCTGCGAATGTGCAACCATTCCACTTGCAGCCATTCTTCATTTTTGACGATAACTCGCTTTTGCTCGGGTGCTTTAATTAAAAAACAATCTATTTTCTAACACGAATCTTGCTTTATAGTCTGGCAATCTGTATAATTATAATAAAGACAAGGTACCTTATGAAGGATTATAACAATATTGTATCATTATGGGTTAGGGGGTTCACAATGGAAAAAGAAAACAAGGCAGACTTGTGTTCTGTGCTGGTAAAATTAGGATTAGCTGTTATGTCAGTTGCCTATCCACAGACTGGTTCGCAGGCAAGTCTTGCTAGTGCTGGTGTCGATGTTGTGCTGTCTGTGGTTAAATCGGTTGGCCTATTAAAAGGGGAAAAAGATGACAGTATCGATGGTCAGTTGAAAGAGTGCATAGCGAATGTGCTTGCTCGTATACAAGGCGGTAGACTATCCGATACCCACAGGAAACTGATGGAAAATTACGTGATTCCTCGATATGAGTCCTGGCGGGGGAGTTGCGTTAAGGGAGTTCCAGCGGATGACATCGAGGACCTATTCCTTGAATGGACTAACACTGGAGAGGCGAACCGTGAAATGTATCTGACGGAGTTAGATATCCGTGGTATTGATGATTTATTCATGGTGTTATTTAAAGAAGAACTTCTCAAACACCAAGGGCTTGCTGACTGGTATGAAATGCAGCAGATTGAATCTCTGGATCAGAGATTCAATGAGGTGTGCAATTTGTTTTGGGGGAGAATGGGAACACTTGAAGATCGGATATCCAAATTGGAAAAACCAATAAATCCGAAGATCGAGGAGATATTAAGGAGTAATCCCAGAGAACTGCTATGGGAAGCATCAAAGTCCGTCTATGAGATTTCAAAACAAGAAGGGCAGCGCTTTGCCTATGATATTATTGACCGCCTACTACCGAATGGATATATACCTAAGCTGACTGTGCCGATAGAAGGAAAAACAGAAGGCGGCCAGTCTGCGCCATTAGCAGAGCTATGCAAAGCCATAAATGACCATGTAGCGATAATAGGCAATGGGGGAACGGGAAAGACTACTTTCTTGCACTACTTAATTGAACAATCATTTGCACAAAGTCCTGAGAAATTCTCCGATTTGCTTGTTTACATTTTTATTGAACTTAACCGGTGTCCTACAGATATCGTGCATTGGCACAACGATCCTTCACGGAAAACAAAATTTATTACGAGATACATTGGTGCACTTCTTGAAAATCATGCTTCTCTCGATACGGTTGATGATAGGATTTTGGAATACGTGGAAAAAGAACTTCAGAAGAGGCCTGACGGTGGAAAGCCACAATATGTATTGTTGCTGGATGGATTCAATGAGGTGAAAATTGATGAGGGATATAGTATCCGCAGTTTGCTTAGCAATGAGATATCCACAATAAAAAAATATGACAATGTCAGGATTATCACAACTAGTCGTGAGACTCAGGCAGCATACTATGCAGCGGGCTTTACCAATATTCGTGTAACCGGACTTAATGATTCGGTTATTATTGAGCATCTTCGCGGATGTGGGAAACAAGAATATTTTATTGCAGAGGTGATGAATAATAAACATTTGGTGGAGTGCTTAAGAACCCCTCTGTATTTGTGTATGTTCGCATCTAGTGGAGAGAATACACTTCTTCCTGAAACGCAGGGAGAAATCCTTTATTTCTTCTTTCACCGTAACTCTTCTTTTTATAATATCCGAAAAAGAGCTGTAGAAACTCGAACAAACCCTTTAAATGAATTGCAGACGCAGCTGGTATTGGATTTTATTCTTCCATATATTGGAGCTTGCTTTGAAAGTGAGGATATTTTCTCTGTCAACGCTGGCAACTTCGGGCACATGATATTGAAATCAGTAGAAGCGGTTCGAGAACTTTTCTTAGATGCTGGGAGCAACCCTTTTGTGGATTTTCATTATTCCAAGAATTGCTTGCAATCCACACTGGATTCTTTAGTTGAAGGAGATATTGTCAAGACCACTGATGTTATTAAGTGCGTATTTGATTACCTTGGAATTATCTATCAGTATCAGATCAATGAAGGCAGTTACGTTGAACGAGTAAGATATGCTTTCTGTCATCACAGTTTCAGGGATTATTTCTCTGCAATATGGACTGTGCAGTTACTCAGAATGCTTCCGCAAGTGAATCCAAGCAAATTTATAATAAAATCTGAAGAATCGGATGCATCTTACGGTAAAACACTGAATACCAGCTTCTGGTCTTTGGAAAAGGTCGCACTGATTAGTGAAATCCTCATGGAGCATCGAAACAAGCCCTACTTAGAGAAACAGATTGGCAATTGGTATACACCCAAACCGGATAATGATGAGCAGGCTGTTTTGGCAGAGGCTTTAGATGCGTGCCGCAAGCTTTGCGAGAAGACAGACATTCATTATTTGCAGGAGAATTTGCTGTCGTCCATACTCTATGGAAGAAAGGAACTAACATATGTAGATTTGCATGGCCTGGATCTGTCTCATAGCAATTTCTTTAATGTGATTTGCAGCAGAAAGAGCTGCTTTGGTAAAGTAGGCACGAATTTTAGTGGGGCAGTACTGCACGAAGATTGCTTCCATCCTCAGAATCATCAGGACAATATCATCGAGTATATCTATTATGAAAAAAGTGCCTTACTCTAGATGATTCCGGACTGATTAAATGCTGGGATATTGTTTCCGGTAAATTTGAATATGAAATCTATTCAGGGGATCCGGTTGGTAACAGGGATAACTCAACCAGAGGATATATGAAAATTTCTCGAAACAAAAGATGGTTGGGGGTGAAAGTGCAGGAATCATTAAGTAGTGGAATGTCGATTAAACTAAATATATTTGATTTGGATTATCCACAGAAACCTCCCATTTGCATTATTCCTGAAGGGATACACAGCGTTCTGTCTTTTTTTGCTTTTTCCGATGATAGTGAATCTATTGCCCTAATTTGTGATGCAAACCAAGCATTTTGTTATGAGCTGTCCGGAAATTTGCTCTATAAGAAGGTTTTTCACGGTATCTATAGGAATAATGAAGTGTATTTTTCGACAGCGGGGGCACTTGCTTTTATCTTCTCTTATGAATTTGACCCATGTGCGAACTCAAATTTTAATAATGAGGAGTATGACGAAGGTCTAGGCGAGGACTGTGATGATGTAGCAGATGATTTTGGGGTTCCATGTTCAATTTGGAAATGGAATATGGAAACAGGTGAACTTGCAGTACTTTATTGTTTTCTCGGTGCAGCTCATATGCATCCGACTGCTACATATCTGACCGGAAAAGGCGCTTTTTTGATACATGATGGTGACAATAATCAAATTAAATACTTGAATTGCAACACTTTAATGGAAAAAGCGGTTTTTGTGCCAATTACAAGAGAGAACCAAGATCCGCCTGCAGCATTTCATCATTATGCGGAGATGCCAGCGATGTGTATGATTATGTATTCAGATTGTTGCTACTTAGTAAACATTGAATCAGAGATCAACGGGAATAACGGTGTTCTGAAGTGTTTTACTATTAAAGGCATAGAAAAAAAGCTGAAAGAAAAGGGCGTGGATACGCAGCTTCATTTTTCAACAAATGTAGCGCCGTCTAGCACACAGTTTCTTGCGTTCGATAACAATGCAAAAACTTATGAGTGGGATTCAGAAAATGACACAATACGTGCTAAGTACAATGAAGCCTATTATGACACGGCCTATTTGTATGTAAGCTCTGACAGATCCAATGCTTTCCTCGTACACGCCTATAATGGTATTTCACAGTTTTCAAGTGAGCCGCTTAAACTGGAATATCAGTATTGCTATCAGGAGCACGACTATACTGTCAACGTTACTGCTTCTGATGAAACGAACAACCGGATAGCACTTGCGTTTGCTGACCTTGGACATGAAAAAGTTATCGTAATGAATCTGGAGACCTATGAAGAGAAAACTATTTTTTCTACAATCATGCCTTCAGAAACAGTAGTTGACTTGTCTTTTAGCCACAATGGGGATTACGTCCTTATTACAACGCAGTATAAGTGCGTAGAATTCAACCTGATTACAGGTGAAGAAATGATTGTAGCTCGGTCAGCTGGGCAGGAACGCTTTTTGTACGGTAACTACTCGGGAAAATGGATTGAAGTAACAGTTACTGAAGGATCAGAGGAAGGACTGCCAACCCGGTGTGAGTTCTATTCCAAGGTAGCGAAATATGCAGGTTTCGAGTTCAGCAAGGAATGGTACTACATTGTTCCATATTTACCGGAAGAGCTGTATACATATTATGTGCACGGAAATGGCGATATCGGTAAAGAGGGACCCCATGACGAAAATGGGATTCAGAGGTACAGACTCACGCGCGGTTTCTTTTTGGAAGACAGGCCTGAATTTGCACGGATATTGAACCCTGAATGTTATCAGGTGGACGGTGACTCCGTTACACCATTATGTGTTCACTTTGGCAGACTTGAGATGATATGTGTACGACACAAGAAGGCATTGGCTTCACAAAAAGGAATGGAGAATCTCATAACCTATATGTATCTGGATGAAAAAATGGGAGAGGCAATTCTGGCTCGTGATAGTGCTGACCTTGCATGGGTATCTAATTTGAGTAGTGCGACTTACGAAATACTATGGGGAGTGTTTGATCGTCATATTGGGAACGACAAGGGGTATTATAGTTGGAACTATGTTGCACCGTGGCAAAACAATAAGATGATTGGATGCTTTGAAACATTCCATGTCACGCTGATAGACCGGGATACAGGAGAGCTATCGGTTCCGGTTGAATATGAGCCTGGACTGGCATTGGCTGGCTGCGATTTCTCAAATATCAGAGCTAATGATAGTGTTAAAGAACTGATAAAAAATACCGGCGGTGTGATATAATTGACATAATGAGCTGATGTAGACTCAAAATTATGAACAAATAGCAGTATATTCCTGTTTGAAAATGTGCTAGCACTTAATAACTACCCATATGCAAAATAGCCAAACCCGAAGCCATAGGCTTGCATGTTGGTCGAGATAGTTATGCACATTCCTTTCTAAAAATATTCTAGCTAGAACAAAACGGACTAAGGGGCAGTCTCGTTGGGAGGCTGCCTCGAAAAATACAAGACATGGTTCTTACGTGAACCGGGTCTTGGCTTATGCGTGCATGGTGAGGGTGCATTCTCAAGGGCAAAAGTTCTGAGTTGGACTGGTGACGAGAATGGGAAGGTAGGCTGAAGTTCACTTTCTTTGTTTTACTGTTCAAGCGAGTGCCTTGAAAACCTTGGATAATAATTTCTGGGGTGTCCCGTTAGCAAATCCAAAAAGATGCCATCAAATCCAAAATTATGGTATATACAAGTTAAGGACCTCTTTGATACAATATGAATGTGCAAAACGCACAAAAAATTGAAGGAGGATTTACAAAATGCATACCAGATTTACAAGAGCCCTTGCTGCAGTCATCTGCTGCATTGTACTTGTTGCAAGCTGTGCACGACTTGAAGTGTTTGCAACAAGTACATCAAACACAAAATACAGCAACTTGGACAGTTCCAAATGGAACTTGGTTTGGTCAGATGAGTTTCCTGGGGATTCCGTCGACACAAACAAATGGAGTTTTACAATTGGTGGCGGTGGATTTGGAAACAACGAGCAGCAGTACTACACAGATTCAACGGAAAATGCGTATATCGAAAATGGCTGCCTTGTCCTGAATGCGATCCAGGAATCCAACGGAGAGGAAAATTACACATCTGCAAAGCTGTCCTCTACCTCAAGCTGGACATATGGACGGTATGAATTCCGCGCAAAGTTGCCCGGTGGCACGGGCCTGTGGCCGGCAATCTGGATGTTGCCGAAGGATATCAATGTCTATGGCGGCGAGTGGCCAATTTGTGGAGAAATTGACATCATGGAGTATATGGGCAGCGATCGGGATACTGTCCTCGGAACTTTGCATTATGGAAATCCTTGGGTTTACAATACCGGATACTATGACATAAATGGATCGTTTGAGGACGATTTCCATGATTTCGTTCTGGAGTGGCTTCCGGGTGAATTCCGCTGGTATGTAGATGGAAATCTTTACCAGATTCAACAGGACTGGTACAGTGCTGATTCGAGTGGAACGTATAGTTATCCTGCACCATTTGATCAGGAATTCTATTTAATGCTGAACTTAGCCGTCGGCGGGTTCTTCCCGGGAGACCCGAATCCGGCAGATTGGACATCAACCAAATTTTATATTGACTATGTTCGGGTGTACGAGTATGGTGGCGATTTGACGCCTGATTCTGGAAGCTCTTCTACGCAAACGCCCAATGTGAATCTGCTTCAAAACTCCGACTTTACGACGGACTATGCAGGCTGGACGACATGGAGTGAAAATGGTGCTGTCTTTTCTGTCGCTGATTCTACTTTGAAGGCAGATATTTACACGACCCTTCCAAACACATGGTCTACCCAATTCTATCAAAATGTTGATGTTTACAGCTCTACGACCTACCGCGTTTCTTTCCGTGCAAAGAGTTCTGTGAGTAGACCGATTACAATTGGTGTAGAGGGAGTCAACAACGCGGCTCTGTTTAATAGCACTTTTACCGCAACACCAGAATGGCAGATGTACACTTATGATTTTTCACCGTCTGTTTCCTGCAGCGGTGCAAAATTGCTCTTTTTCCTGGGCAATGTAGATGGAAGTCAGAACGTGGAGCATACGGTATATTTTGATGATATAACACTCATTCCGCTTCCTGATGATATTGTAACGAATGGCAATTTTGCGAACGATCTTACAAGCTGGTCTACTTGGACAGAAAACGGGAGTACATATTCCGTTGACGCTGGAGAACAGTGCTTTGTTGCCAATATCCCAACTACGCTTCCCAATCCCTGGTCGGCGCAGCTTTATCAGGTGATTGATGTGCCGGCTGCTGGAAGTTATCGCGTAACGTTTAAGGCAAAAGCGTCTATGAATAGAGAAATCCGGTTGGCTCTGGAAAAAGATGGCCAATCGCCCTTGATGGACGAAACTATGTCTGTGAGTGCTGATTGGACGAATTATTCCTATGATTTCACTGCGAGTTCTGCTGCTTCGGGCGTAAAGCTTGTTTTCATGCTGGGCAATGTTGGCACAACAGAAAACATGGCCCATACGATATCCATTGACGACATTTCCTTGTATAAAGTTTCCTGAAAATTACCGGAGGGGATCAAGAATCCTCTCCGGTTTTTGTTCACTGATAGACCCGAATATAGTCTATTTCAAAGATGGCGGGAAATTGCGGGGTTATATTCTGCGCCGACTCCAGATCGAAAGACCCACCAATGGCGAGATTTACCAGAAGGTAAAATGGCCGGTCAAATGGGGCCGGGTATTTTATGCTCTGGTCTATTGAGTCCCATTGGTTTACTTTGGCGTAAGGGACGCCATCTATCAGCCAGGAAATGGAATCTGGTTCCCAGATCAGCTCGTAGATATGAAATTGATCGATCCCTTGCCCGTCCGGTAACTGAGCCTGGTTTTCTGTGTGGGTGTTCTGCGGACAGACACCTCCAAAGTGAATCGTGCCGAAAACGCTTTGGGGCAGCCGCCCTTTTGCTTCAAAGATATCGATCTCTCCGGAGGCTGCCCAGGGGCCGTAGACGCTATCCTCCGGCAGCATCCAGACTGCTGGCCAAATCCCATTTCCAACAGAACATCTGGCACGGAACGCGACTCGCCCGTACTGAAAGGAGAATTTCCCATGGGTATCGATTCGGGCTGAGGTATATGGACAGCGGATCCCAAACTGTTCGGGTGCCTCCTCTTGGCGGGCGATGATTTTTAAGGTGCCGTCGCTGACTTCCAGATTGTGCGGCGTGTAGTATTGCCGCTCTCTGTTTCCCCAGCCTGGCACAACAGGCTGCCCATCCGAAGATAACTGCCAGTTACCCACCCGTCGATTCCAATTATGTTCATTCAGCGAACATCCGGGAAAGGTTTCTTCCCAAATGAGTGTTTCGTACATATGCCGCAGACCTCCTGATATTGCATATGGCATTAGTGTAAATAATACAAATGACAATGTCAACCAAATCCAAAAAATTGGGATATAATCCAAAATTGATGCGTTGTTTCTGACTGGCAGCTCTGCTATCATGTAGACAGAAGGAGGGGGAGCAACGTGAATCAGCAAAAAGCAGAGAAGAAGATGTCAAACTCCAGTCGATTCCAGCGAGGGATAAGAAGCCTCTGGAAACAGCGGGAACTGCAGGCGATGGTATGGCCCGGATTGATTTGGATGGCAATTTTCAGCTATGTTCCGTTGGTGTTCCTGTATATTGCTTTTACGGACTACCGTATCAGCACACCGCTGTTTGAGAACAATTTCGTCGGACTGAAGCACTTTGCGGCGTTTTTATCGGATGACCGCTTTTGGCGCAGTGTGTACAACACACTGGGAATGAGCGCGTTACGGATCACTCTGGGATTTTGTATTCCGATTTTCTTTGCGCTTATGCTCAATGAGATCAAGAATGCCAAGTTTAAGAGATTGGTTCAAACGCTGTCTTATATGCCGCATTTCATCTCCTGGGCAATTTTCGGCGGTATCCTGCTTACCTGGCTGTCCCAGTCCGGAATTATCAATCAGCTTATGATGGCTTTGGGCCTGCAGGACAAACCAATCCTGTATAACGGCGACCCAAAGAAGTTCTGGTGGATCGCGTTCCTCTCCGATACATTGAAAGAAATGGGATGGAGCGCCATTATTTATCTGGCTGCGATCTCGGGTATTGACCCGGGGCTGTACGAAGCGGCTGAATTGGACGGGGCCGGGCGCTGGAGCAAAATGTGGAATATCACCATTCAGTGTATCCGTCCGACCATTGCGCTGCTGTTCATTCTTGCCGTAAGCGGCTGCCTGACCAGCAATTTTGACCAGATCTTCTTCCTGAGCAATTCTGCCAACATGGCACGCAGCGAGACCATCGATTTGTATATTTACAATATGGGCATTGTGTCCGGTCGGTTCTCTTTTTCGACGGCCGTGCTGTTTTTCCGCAGTATCATTGCCTATGGACTTCTCCGCCTGTGCAATTTCACCTCTGTGAAATTGACAGGAGAGAGTATCATTTAGGAGGGACAAAAAATGCGCAAGAAACTGCATTCTGTTACGGCATTCGATGTTATCCTGGCGATTATCATGGTGCTTATTTGCTTTGCCTGCGTGTACCCGATGTGGTATATTCTGGCGAATTCTGGGAGCCGGAAGCGAGGCTGGCGAATTCACTGGCAGCGCCGGAAATTGCGAACCGGGGGCCGGTTGCGTGGTGGCCAAAGGCTTTGAGCCTGGATGCCTATAAGGTTGTCTTTCAGAATGAATACATCCTCAGCGGTTTCAAAATCACAATTCTTCGAACTGTTGTTGCCACATTTACGCACGTCTTTTTCACCTCCATGGTCGCCTACGGAATGTCCCGGAAGGACCTGATCGGGAAAAAGTTCTACTTGAAGATTGCAATGATCACCATGTTTTTTAACGGCGGGCTGATCCCCAACTTTATTCTGATGATCAAGCTCAAGCTGTACAACACTTTCTGGGTGTATATCCTCCCCGGAATGTTTACCTTCTACAACATGGTCATTTTCATGAGCTTCTTCCGTTCTATTCCGGAATCGCTGATGGAGAGTGCCCGGTTGGATGGCGCATCGGAATTCACGGTTTATTGGAAAATTGTCATGCCAAATGCCAAGCCGGTCATTGCAACGATTGGACTGTTTACGGCGGTCTACCACTGGAACGATTATTACCAGGGCGTTGTTTATATTCGGGATAAGACGTTGGAACCGTTGCAGACGATCCTCTACAAGCTTTTGGCGGAAACCAGTATGACGGCGCAGCAGCAGCAGGCAATGCTTGCGCTGGGCGGGACAACGACATCGGCTACCGTAAAGTACGCCGCAATGTTCGTGGGAGCATTGCCGATCCTGTGCCTGTACCCGTTTATCCAGAAGTACCTGGTAAAAGGCGTTATGCTTGGCGCAATCAAAGGGTAACCAAAGCGGCTGGAGCTGCTTAAAATATGAAACAAGGAGTGCGAACAATGAAAAAACTAGTCAGTGTCCTATTGGCGGCAATTATGATCTTCTCACTTGCTGCCTGCGCAAAGGGAGGCGGAACGGAAACCACATCCGCAGCGCCTGCTCAGACAGAGGCCGCAAAGACCGAGAATACGGAAGCGGCAGAAACGACGGCAAGCGCAGATGCCCCCGCTTGGGAAAAGGATACCAGCCCCATCGATATGGAGTGGTTTGTAGGCGCGTCCTGGTATGGCTATACCTGGGGCGACAGCCTGTCCACAAAGCATATCACGGAGAAAACGGGCGTGAACATCAATATTGTTACGCCTACCGGAGATGTGTCTGAGGAGCTGAACCTGATGATGATCAGTGGAACGCTGCCGGATCTGATTTCTCTGGGTTCCTGGGAAACCTGCTACAATACGCTCTATGAGCAGGGTTATACTTACGCGCTGAATGAATTGGCTGACCAGTACGATCCTTACTTCTGGAAGGTCGTGGATGGCAGCGTTGTCGCATGGCATACCAAGTCCGATGGCAACCTCTACTGTGTTCCCAATGATGCCTACGGTGCCGAACAGATGGCCGAAACCGGTATGACGGCGGCTGTTCAGACTTTCCTGGTGCGCAAGGATCTGTATGAAGATATGGGCAGCCCGGATATGTCCACGCCGGAGGGCTTCCTGAATACGCTTCGGACGCTGAAGAATGAGTACGCAACCTATAAGGGTGTGGATATTACCCCCTTCTATGCACAGGGCGGTAGCGGCTACGGTCTGACCAGCTACTTGCAGAACTTCCTGGCTGTTCCCTATGAGGAAGACGGCAAGATCTATGACCGGATCTCTAACCCGGACTACATCGAGTGGCTGAAAACCTTCCGGCAGGCTTATCAGGAAGGCCTGATCGGGATTGATTACCTGGTTGACTCTGACGATCAGGTTACGGAAAAGAGCAACAACGGCGCTTACTTCTGCATGTTGCGTGAGTGGAGCGGAATGCAGGAAGCGAATGCAATCCTGGCCTCCAGCGAAAATCCGGACAGCTACTATATTGCAATCGATGGCCCCGCAAATTCTAACGGCGATGCTCCTCTGATTTTCCCGGGCTCTCTGGATGGCTGGATGAGCACCTTCATCAGCAAGGACTGCAAGGACCCCGCCAGAGCAATCGCTTTCCTGACCTATATGCTCAGTGAGGAGGGTCAGAAGGATATTTTCCTGGGAGTTGAGGGTGAAACCTACGAAGTTGTAGACGGCAAGCCCCAGCTGACGGATGAAATGATCGAGCTGATGAACAGTGACCCCAATACCTTTGCTACGCAGTATGGCCTGGTAGATACCTACTGGATGCTCCGCAATAGCGTCATTGTGGACCAGTGGCGTCCGGCAAGTCCCTACTACATCACGGCAATGAGCGATTGGGCAGACAAGAACGCATTTGTGAACGGCGGTATTTATAACAATCTGGAGCCGACTGGTGACAGCGAAGAGGCCATTGCGGCGACCAGAATCAATCAGCGCTGGCAGGAGGTAGTTCCTGAACTGATCACGGCTGCAAGTGACGAGGAGTTTGACAAGATTCTGTCTGACTTCCTGGCAGCACGGGACAGCTATGGCTACGAAAAGGTTGTCAGCTATGAGCAGAACCTGCTGGATGTGCGGAAGGCGCTCTTTCAGTAAGTAGAATTTTGGGCGGTGGGCACTTGCCCACCGCCTTTCCCTTGTCGAAACAAGTGTCAACATGCTATAATGATTTACGCAGGAGGTGTTGTATCGTGCCCAAAAAGAGTATGCTTCCAGGGAAAACCAGATTGGCAGCGAAAATCATTAAAATGTTGTCGCTAATATGGATCATTCCATGCGTAATCATTGCCGCACTGTGGATCAAGGGTAGGATCGAGTTTGTCTATGACAGCTTTGAAAAGGATTCTGCCGCAGCGCTCCAGAATTTGCGCATAGAGACAGCGTCCAATGCGGCCAGAATTGATACCAGCGTGTCTTCAGCGCTCAGCCAGAGGGAATTTGTTCGCTTTTGTACGTCCGATATGGATGCGGATGGTTTGCAGCTGGTAAAGTTTTCTCAAAACGAACTCAAGACGATCCGGAGCATTTTTCAGAGCAATGACATCATTGAAGAGGCAAGTTTTTTCTTTGATAATCCGCAGATTCACGAAATCTGGCCGACAATTTATAGACTGGACAGGCTGAAAAATACGCCTTTTGATGAGATCATCCCCTCCGGACAAAGTGCCGTATACGCTGTAGAGGATGGAGAGGTATACGGGTGCTATCGTATTTACCTGGACATTACCCCTGTGGGGTTGCTGCGGCTTCGCTTGGATTCAGACAAATTCTTTTCAGGCTTCTCGAATGCAAATGCTGCATCCTGTTTGCTTGCGGCGAATGGAGAGCTGTTTTCAAATGAAGAGAATCTGTTTTCAGCGGAAGAGTTGCAGGCGGTGCTGACGGATTCGCCGGATATGCCCTCCAGATCAACCTATCAGGCCGTATTGGAAAAGGACGGAAGAAGCTACCTGGTACGTTACAGCTGGTTGGAGCTGCTGAACGCGTGGGCAGTTGTTTATGAGGATCAGGCGGATTTGCTGCAGCCCGTATATCAGATGGGGGCAAGCGTGCTGGCGGTTATGCTGCTGGGAATGTGCGTGATTTGGGTCCTGGTTCAATACGTCTGCCAGTCGATGCTGAAACGGCTTGCGCTATTGGAGAAGAAAATGCTGGCGGTGCAGTCCGGGGATTTGGATATTCGGATTCCCGAAAGAGAAAACGGCGGGGATGAACTGGATACGCTCAGCAAAAGCTTTAACGGTATGCTGGACCGAATGCAGCAGCTGGTGGATGAGAATATTCAGCGCGGACTCGCGGTGAAGCAGGCGGAGTTGGACGCATTGCAGAGCCAGATCAACAGCCATTTCTTATATAACGCACTGGAGAGCATCCGTATGCTGTCAGAAGTACATGGGGATACGGAGGTTGCGGAAACCGTTTTTTCTCTGGGGAGCCTGATGCGGTATCATATGAAGTGGAAAACAAAAACCGTCACGCTTTCCGAAGAGCTGGACTGTATTGATCGCTACATCTTCTTCATGTCCGCGTCAAATGGCACAGAAATCTGCCTGGAATCTACGCTTCCGCGGGAAGTTTTGTATACAGAAATTCCCAAACTGA
>ERZ773178.3228-NODE-3228-length-14024-cov-14.942945_pt1 | contig 14024 bp, 8 predicted proteins | sample MGYA00580533_ERZ773178 | MGnify/ENA primary metagenome ERZ773178 (study PRJEB29015, sample SAMEA2737859) | human gut metagenome | biome: human gut; feature: human-associated habitat; material: faeces | place: China | collected 2012 ...
TGTACTCGAATGTTGTCTCATCAGGAGCTACGAAACCACCACGGGCACCCATCTCGATAGAGAGGTTGCAGAGGGTGAGACGACCTTCCATTGACATATCCTTCACTACATCGCCACTGTACTCAACGAAGTAACCGGTAGCACCGGATGTAGTGAGCTGGCTCATCAGATAAAGAGCTACATCCTTGGCGGTAACACCCTTGCCGAGCTTGCCGTTGATGCTGATGCGCATAGACTTTGGCTTGCTCTGGAGAATACATTGTGAAGCCATCACCATCTCGACCTCAGAAGTACCGATACCGAAGGCTACGGCACCCATAGCACCATGAGTAGAAGTATGAGAGTCGCCGCAGACGATGGTCATACCAGGAAGAGAAAGACCCTTCTCAGGACCTACCACGTGGATAATACCATTGTCCTTTGTGTTCATAGCAAAGTGAGTAACACCGAAATCAGCGGTGTTCTTTGCCAAGGTATCTACCTGCTTCTTTGAGATTGGATCCTCGATAGGTTTGTCCTGATCGTGGGTTGGAGTATTGTGGTCAGGCATACAGAAAATCTGGTCTGGACGGAACATCTTGAGTCCGCGTGCTCGCATACCAGCGAATGCCTGAGGTGATGTTACTTCGTGACAGTAGAGACGGTCGATGTAAAGCTGAGTAGGACCGTCCGGAACAATCTGGACAACGTGCTTGTCCCAAATCTTGTCGAATAATGTATTCATAATATCCTGTTTGTTATATATTTATCTGAATTAATTTTATCTTACCTTGAACTTGTTGATACAGTCGATGTAAGCCTCAACAGAAGCTGTCACGATATCGGTATCTGCGCCGAAGCCATAATATACATGACCATCGTATTCTACCTGCATGTGAACCTTACCCACATCGTCTGAACCCTTGTCAATCGCCTGGATAGTGAACTCCTTGAGGTTCATCTCCTTGGTGATGACCTTCTTGAGGGCACGGATAGCAGCATCCACAGGACCATTGCCCGATGAAGCAGCCTCAAACTTCTGACCTGCGATGTTCAAGCCGATGCTTGCCACGCTCTTCACGCCCTTGCCGGTAGTTACCTGCAACCAGTCGAGCTGAACACCATGCTTGTCGGCAGAATCAGCACCAGCGAGCACCAGTACATCCTCGTCGGTAACCTCCTTCTTCTTATCTGCCAACTGGAGGAACTTCTTGTAAATCTTGTCGAGCTTCTCCTCGTCCTCGATGTTCACGCCGTTTACGTGGAGGCGATACTTCAATGCCGCACGACCCGAACGGGCTGTCAATACGATAGCGTTATCATCCAATCCCACATCCTTAGGGTCGATGATTTCGTAAGTCTGGACATTCTTCAGCACGCCATCCTGGTGGATACCAGAAGAATGAGCGAAGGCATTGCGGCCCACAATCGCCTTGTTAGGCTGAACAGGCATGTTCATCAGGCTGCTCACCATGCGAGACATCGGAACAATCTTTGTTGTATTGATATTGGTATCAATATCGATGTTCTTGTGGCACTTCAGAATCATAGCGATTTCCTCGAGCGAAGTATTACCCGCACGCTCACCGATACCATTGATGGTAACCTCCACCTGGCGGGCACCATTCAATACACCCTGCAGGGTATTGGCAGTAGCCATACCGAGATCGTTGTGACAGTGGGTAGAGATGCATGCATTCTCGATGCCGTCAACGTGATCCATCAGATACTTGATCTTGGCACCATACTCATCCGGCAAGCAATAGCCGGTGGTGTCAGGAATGTTAACTACGGTAGCACCTGCCTTGATGACAGCCTCTACCACGCGAGCCAGATACTCATTGTCGGTACGACCAGCGTCCTCAGCGTAGAACTCCACATCCTCAACATACTTCTTGGCATACTTGACAGCAGCCACGGCACGCTCGATGATCTCCTCGCGGTTGGAATTGAACTTATATTTGATATGGCTATCGCTGGTACCGATACCCGTATGAATTCTCTTATGCTTAGCATACTGCAACGCCTCGGCAGCACAGTCGATATCCTTTTCCACCGCACGGGTCAGCGCACAGATGGTAGGCCATGTTACAGCCTTGGAAATCTCTACTACGGAATTGAAGTCACCCGGGCTTGAAATTGGAAATCCAGCCTCAATGACATCAACGCCCAACTGCTCCAGCGCCTTAGCTACCTGAATCTTCTCTACGGTATTCAACTGGCATCCTGGAACCTGTTCGCCATCACGAAGGGTTGTGTCGAAAATAAATAATCTGTCACTCATATCTCTTAAATATTTTTATTTCTCTTATTAATTAAAGCTTTTGCCCTTTCAGGGGCAACATTGCGCCCTTACTTTTGGCAAGGGCATAAAGAGCTGGGAATTAAAAAAGCCTTTCTCACTCCCATATACGGAAGTGTAGAAAGGCTCAATATATCCAAACCGCTGAACTATACGCACACCTTATCACTTCCGCCTACATGCTGCAGTCGAAGTCGAATAATAATAATGCTTGTAATATTCAACGCTAATGCTCTCATATTTTTCTATTTTTATACGTTATATATTTATCGCTGGCAAAGGTAATCATTTTCTCTGATATACGCAAACAATTTATAACTTTTTTAATAGAAAATCTATCAAATTGCCATTTTTCACCTATTTTTTACCCAAAATCTAGAGAAATGTGCCGTTTTTATGCCAGATTATTCAGAAAAAGAACGTTCTGGTACGAAATTATTCTCTTTTCAACTAGAAAGGTAACGGACCGTCAGGTCCTGTCATAGGCGGAGATGGAATGGCACCGCTGGCAATCATTCCATCAGCAGCCCCACTGTTCATCTTGGAACCCATGATTTCGCCACCCTCCTGTACTGGAGTATAGGAATCTGTAGGATCCTGGAAGCGGGTGAACTCGCCACGGAAGTTCAGGAGTACATCTCCGGTAGCACCCTTACGGTGCTTGGCGATGATGATCTGCGCCATACCATGAAGATCGTTTCCCTTTTCATCCTGATAGATGTGATAGTATTCCGGACGATGAACGAAGAGTACCATATCGGCATCCTGCTCGATGGCTCCGGATTCACGGAGGTCGCTCAACTGTGGTCGCTTTCCTTCGAGACCCTCACGGTTTTCTACGTTACGCGAGAGCTGAGAGAGGGCGAGTACCGGGATATTCAACTCCTTGGCAAGTCCCTTGAGGGAACGAGAAATGGTGGAAACCTCTTCCTGACGGCTACCGAACTTCATTCCGTTGGCATTCATCAGCTGGAGGTAGTCAATCATCAACAGCTTCACTCCCTTCTCTCTCACCAATCGGCGCGCCTTGGTTCTCAACTCAAAGACGGAGAGTCCCGGAGTATCATCTATATAAATAGGTGCACCCGTAAGAGAACGGATTTTCTTGTCCAGTCGCTCCCACTCGCTTGGATCCAACTGACCGTTCAGGATCTTCTTACCCGAAATCTCGCAGACATTCGAGATAAGACGGTTGACCAGCTGAACGTTGTTCATTTCAAGCGAGAAGAATCCGATAGGCACCCCGTGATCCACCGCAACATTCTTGGCGATACTCAGCGCAAAGGAAGTCTTACCCATGGCAGGACGTCCGGCGATGATCACCAGGTCGGAAGGCTGCCATCCTGAAGTCATATCATCCATCTGCTGGTAACCGGTAGGAATACCCGTGAGTCCGCCCTTGTTCTGGGCGGCACGCTGCAGGATATCCACGGCATCCTTGATCACCGGATCAATCTGGGTGTAATCCTGCTTCATATTACCCTGAGAGAGTTGGAAAAGCTCACCCTCGGCATGCTGCATGAGTTCATCCACATCCACACCCTCATCATACGCCTGGGTCTCGATGTCGCCGGCATAATGGATGAGCTGTCGCTGCAGATATTTCTGCGCCAGGATTCGGGCATGGTACTCGATGTGGGCAGCCGAAGCCACCTGCGAGGAAATCTCCATCAGGTAACCGGCTCCACCCACCTTCTCGATGGCGCCCATCTTGGTGAGTTCATCCGTAACGGTCATGATATCCACGGGGCGCTCCTCCATATTCATGGTCTGAATCGCCTCGTAGATTTTCTGATGTCTCGGATCATAAAAGGTTTCGGGTTTCAGCATCTCGGATACCACCGAAAAAGCATCGGTATCAATCATCAATGCACCCAGAACCACCTTCTCCAACTCCACCGCCTGCGGTTGCAGGTGGGCGTAGTTGGTATCTATCTGTGTTTTGTTATTGTTATTTCTATTCTGATTTATCGGCATACTTCTTTATTTCTTCTTGCGATTGCTGGTGTTCAGCCACTACCTGATTATAGATAATCATCAAATCAGTGTAAGAACATCCATAGTTCTTCAACCATTTATAGTCTTCCTTAAGGGCTTCAAAGAATACATTCTCATCCTTTTCCACATAATAGGCATAAGCCCTGAAGAAAGGTCCCATAGCCTTTTTCGGCTGATGTTCTATCAATGCCAGGAGACCAAGCGAATAGTTGTTGTACGCTTCGGCAGCCTTATCATTTTTCATCATTTTGAAGAAGAGATCCATCGCCTGCATCATCATATTCTTCGTATCCTTACCCTCTTTTTTCATCTTCTCGAAACTACCGAAAAGCTCGTTCGCTTCGGCGAAATATTCATCCAGGCGCTGATGAGCCTTCTGGAAGTTCTCTTCCGCATGTTCGCCACCTATCTTGATAAGCAGCTGTGTGAGCAAGGCTCCCGCCATCTGATTCTCCGGATGGGTATAATCCAGCTCGTAAGCCAGCGGCATCGCCTCTTCAAATCTGTTGTTCATGACGATGAACTTCAGTTTATCCAGTTTCAACTCGAAGAGTTCCTCTTCTGAGAATGAATCCTTGAACTCCATCAGCTTGTCGAAATTCTCCAGATACTCATCCACCTGGATGAGATTACGATAGCAGATGCCCAGCTGCAAATATACCTGCTTCATGTCAGGCTTTATCTTCAGCATCTTCTTGAAGTGATCAACAGCCATGCGGAGACTATGATTGTCTCCCTTCTGCATACATACCCATCCCTTCATGAAGTGCATCTCCAGCGTGTCGCATGGTACACCTTCCAGCATCACTTCAACCAGGTCAGGGAACTCGCGGCGGAAGGAATAGCGGGCTATAGCCATACGGTACTTATCGAAGAATTCATCCTGGAAAAGAGGACCCGCCAAGACGGCATAGGCTGGTTTGTCATCATCCAGCTCGTCGAGGATATTGAAGATTTCATCCTTCGCTGTATAGAACTTGGAGAAGCGCAGGAGGTTGCGGATGTAGTTGATACGGATACGCTTTGCACGATGCTCTCCAGGCTCTTTAAAAAATTCATTAACAATCTCTTCCTCATCTGCAGGCTCGCTGCCATCTCCCTCATCCTCAGGGTCATCGTAACAGTCAACAATATTCTCCGGTATCTCATTAGGATGAGAGACGATCAGGTTTGCCAGGGAATAGGCATCGGCAGGACATGACCTTGCAGTAGAACAGAAAGCCTTGCAGAACTTTCTCTTCTCATCTACGAATCCGAGAGCCTCGGTTATATGAGGATTCTTCAAATAGAAAGGCATGAACCAATTGTACAGATGAGTAAAGAAATCAGTCTGGTCTCGTAACATTTTAAACTGCGGCAAGAGGATATCGATGCCCTTATCCATCATTTCATCCATAGAGAGCGGACTATCCATATCCACGTCGAGATTAGGGATTCCATCCTCGTCGGTATTGATATCGACAGAACGGATAGGACTCTCTTCCGAAGTTTCCTCGTCTTCATCGATTCCGAAGATATTTCGCATATCTTCATCAGCCTCCAGCAAATCGGCTACCTTATCCTTCAGGTCGCCGAGAAAACGTTTTGACAGCGATGCCATGATGTCATTGGTATAGTCGATAGACTTCTGCTCGCTGAATACAGTCACGGCAAGCATCTTCTGGGCTTTTATGATTTCGGCAAGCAAGTCTGAATCATTCTTGCAATCCTCGGTCAACTGCTCTGCAAAGCTACGGAAGTCAGGCTGCTGTTCGTAGCAGCCGCAATTCGTAGAAACCAGCAGCCATCCCAGGAGGGCACGCACCTTCACCTCATCGTCATCTGCCAGGCGGTAGATATCGTAGAGCAAAGTGAATTTACCCATATCGAAAACGGTGGCGGCAGAGAGCGTAATGGCACTCACCAGAAGCTGAGAGGTCAAGGAATCAACTGTAGGCGAAAGGATGGTGTCTTTGACAACAGCACGTTCCTCATCATTCCAATATCCAGAAGAGACAAATCTGTCGAAAATCTTTTCGCGATACTCTTCCCACTCCTGATACAGACGGGCTGAAGCCTGGTCCTGCTCCTCCTTCGAGAGGTCGTGGTTCAGGAAAAGCATCGCCTCTCGGGAAACGAATTTCTCGAGGGTTGGCTTCACCTCTTTGATATCTATCGCCTCTCCCTGCTTTTTCAAATCCTTGAAAACACCCTGTTCTGAACGGATATCCATCTCGATATCTTCCAGAAGCTGGTCAAGCTCAGAAACAGCGCCGAAGACGAACTTCGTTCTAGCCTCGGGTGTCATTTCCGGGATATCAAGCTCCTCTGATGGTTTGACATACTGCTTGAGAATGCCAAGCATATCATCAGGCAACTTCTTGCGCTGCAAGAGACTCATGTTGGCGAGAACGGTTGTCAGCAAACCATGCATCAGACGGCGCATATACTGCTTATGGTTCGGACAGTTTTCAAAAATTGCTACAAGCATTGGCTTGCATTCGGCGAAACGCTGCTGATGAATCAAATCACGCATTTCATCTACCTTCTCCAACAAAAAATCCTGATCCAAAACTTCTTCTTGGCTATTAGACTCTTCTGACAAATTTACTTCTTCTGACATAATTGTAGTTGTTTAATTGTTAATATCTGCCACCTTGAGGTCTCGCTGGCGAGGCTCCATAGCGTGACTGTACTTTAATTTTGGCAGATTGCTAACGGTTTGGTCATCAATACCATAATACTTGGTCAGTAAAGCGGCATAGTGTTGTACGCCATTCTTATTGATGCTATCTACAGCGATGTCGTAAGCTTTCACGAATCTGTCGATTTGATTTTTTCTTCGGGGTTCCGCCTTCAGTTTGCTGCGGAAGGCAATCACTCCCAACTGGAGGTTCTTGTCTCTACTATCCGCCAGTGCCACATGCTTAGCCATTCTTGCCTGTGTGGCGTATGGCTCCGGCATCCAGGCGGCATCCATCTCATTGTTGAGGAGCATGCGCAGGCGGATGTTCAGGTCGTTGATCTGCACGCGATATACGTCATACTTGGTCTTCACGCTGTCGATGACAAGCGTAGAGAGATAATCGGTGGCAGAATGACGGGTCATGGCTATCATCTTGTCAGACAGCTGCTTCAGCTCCGAGATACGCGCCTTGCGGTTGGTGATAAGCTGCCAGTACAGATTGGTAGAGACAGGATAGAAGAGCTGTGTGCCCTGCTTCTGCAGGCGGGCAGCTCTCACCAGGTCGGTCACCGTACCCTCTACCCTTTTTCGGGCGATGGCTGTATCGCAGTCCATCTGCGCATTGTAGCGATAGAGATGTACCGTTACTCCCTGCTTCAGGAAGATGCTGTCCTCGTAAGCCAGATATACCGGAAGGCAATCGAGCGTAGGCATCACACCCACCTTGAGCGAAGCCCGGTCGATGCTGTCGAGTCGGGCCTTCTCCTGTTTGCTCAGTCGCAGTCGCTTCTGCTGTGAATCGCCGCAACTGGCCATTCCCAGCAGAAGTGCTGAAACCAGACATATCATGATTGAAAATTTCTTCATTGTATTTTTACTCTACATTCTTCATCGTATATACTCTGACATAGAGATTTTACTCTTTTTACGCTGTCAGAGCTTACTCCACATAAAGCACGAGTCCCTTCAGGTATTCGCCTTCAGGATGATAGATGTTGATAGGATGATCGGCTGGCTGATGCAACTGGTGCAGGATGCGAACCTTTCTTCCTGCCTGGGCTGCTGCAGTAAACACAGCGTTGCGGAAATTATCCTTGGTAACCACCTGAGAACAGCTGAAGGTGAAGAGGATTCCACCCTTCTTGATTCTCTGCAAGCCCTTTACATTCAGTCGGGTATATCCCTTCAGCGCATTGCGCAGCGCTGCACGGTGCTTGGCAAAGGCTGGAGGATCGAGGATGATGAGATCATACTGCTGATCGTGCTCATCCAGATACTTGAACGCATCCTCGCAGAATGCCTCGTGGCGTGGGTCGCCAGGGAAGTTGAGAGCGATGTTCTCATTGGTCAGCTCGATCGCCTTGGCGCTGCTGTCCACGGAGTGAACCGCCTTGGCATTGCCGCGCATGGCATAGACTGAGAAACCGCCGGTATAGCAGAACATGTTGAGCACGCTCTTGCCCTTGGCGTAATGCTCGAGCAGGGAGCGGTTCTCACGCTGATCTACGAAGAAACCGGTCTTCTGACCGCGCAGCCAGTCGATATGGAACTTCAATCCGTTCTCCACAGCCACGTCATCAGCATCGCCACCCAGGATAAAGCCATTCTCCTGGCGCAGGTCTGCCTTGTATGGCAGGGTGGTCTCGCTCTTGTAGTAGATGTTCTGCAGCTCGTCGCCCATCACCTGCTTCAGCGCCTTGGCAATCTCCATACGGCATACGTGCATACCCACACTGTGAGCCTGCATCACGGCAGTAGGACCATAGCAGTCGATAACGAGACCCGGCAGGTTATCTCCCTCGCCATGCACCAGTCGATAGGTGTTGTTGTCTGGATTTCCGGCGATACCTACCGCCAGACGCATCTTGTAAGCCGACTCCAATCGGGCGCACCAGAATTCGTTGTCGATATCCACATCGCTGAAAGAGAGCACTCTCACGGCGATGGAACCGATCTGATAGTGACCGATTGCGATGAAGTCGCCAGCAGAAGTGAACACCCTTACGGTTTCACCTTCCTCTATATCATTGTCCATGCGCTGGATAGCGCCGGAGAATATCCATGGATGGAATCTCTTGAGAGATTCTTCTTTTCCTTTCTTTAAATATACGTTCTTATACATTATTATATTATATAGTCTTTTAAGTTCTATCAATTCTCTCATTTACGAAAAATTGAATACATCAACCTAGAACTCTACCAGCTCGTAATCGTCAGCCTTGCTGAGACGGTTGAACTCCTCGTAGATATGAATGCAGCACCATGCATCCGTGGCAGCATATCTGCACTGAGCCTCTCTGAGCTCCTGGGATTCCCAGTTGCTGAGTCGCTGTGCCTTGCTGATTTTCTGATGGAAGAGGTTGGCGTAGATTTTCTGCAAGCTCATATCCTTGATGCCGAATTTCTTAGCCACATCCTGCAACTCGATGAAATATCCCGGCTTGAAATCGCATCTGCGATGCAACTGCAAGAGGTCATCATGCCAAGACAATCCCACTTTTGGCACCTTTTTATCCTCCAGGAATCGGATGATGGCTGGTGTCATACCCGTGAGATGCAGGCGGAAGAGATAGCAGGTATCGCGGGTACTCACCTGCAGCAGTGATACCTGGAAGTGCATACCCTTGGAGAAACTTGGTCGTGTCTCCGTATCCACACCCAGAATATCCTGTCCCAGGAGATATTCTACAGCGGCATCTGTATCTTCAGCCTTATCTATCACTATCATATTGCCAGGAAAGAGAATTCGAGGCAGGCTATTGATAGTTTTCTTTTCGAAACTAGTGAAAATTATCTTCATTACTGCTATTTATTCATTACAAGTTGCAAAATTAGCAAAAAATCCCGAAAAAAAGGAGCGTTTCTCAATCTTTTTTGCTAATTTTGCAGTTAAATATTAAAAAGAAATAGAAAAATGGCAAAGAAAAGAACATCAGGCAAAACTAAATCATTTAGCGAAGCCATTGGTTTACAATATATTTTCAACAATACGATTACCGATTTCTTCCTCGGACTCGCCTTGCTCGTAGTTGCTGTCGTCATGATGCTGGCGATGATTTCATTCCTCAGTACGGGTGCTGCCGACCAGAGCTTGCTGGAGAACCTGAAGCCCGGAGAATGGACCAACACCCAGCAGCTGTTCCAGAACTACTGCGGATCCATGGGAGCCATCCTCTCCTATTGGCTGATGGCGGTGAACTTCGGTTTCCCTGCCTTCCTGATTCCCTGCTTCGTGGTAATGGTGGGTTTCCAGCTGATGAATGTCTATCGCGTGAATCTCTGGAAGTGGTTCTTCTGCATGATGGTGGTGATGATCTGGTCATCCGTCACCTTCGCCAAGTTCCTTACTCCTATCTTCGGTAGTCTCATCTTCAATCCGGGCGGAAAGCACGGAATGTTTGTGGTCCAGACCTTGGAGAATGTCATCGGTCCTCCGGGACTCACCGCCATCCTTCTCTTCGTGGCGATCGCATTCCTCACCTATATCACCACCGAGACCATCACCATCGTGAGAAAGGCTCTCAATCCTATCGGCTATATATCTAATAAGGTGAAATTCGAGATTACCAACCATAAGGAGAAGCAGGAGGAGGATGATGCCATCGATGAAGCTTACCGGAATGCTGCCCAGGGTACGGTGGAAGATGAAGAGGATGAGACGGACGAGAACTCTCAGGCTCAGGAGACATCCCAAAACCAAATGGCAGACCAGAACGAGGAAAGTTCTCTGCAGCAGATGGCTGAGGAGCAGAAAGATGAGGATGAGAAGACCACCTCGCCAATCGACCTCGATGCAGCCGCTGCCGATGACAGCCAGCAGGCTGATGCCGACAAGAACGTGGCAGCTCCGAGCCTGATTCAGCAGCAGCGTGAACTCAGAGCACAGCGCGCAGAAAGAGAGCGCCAGGAGATGGCTGCTGCCGCTGCCGCTTCGGCTCATATCGGAATGGATATCTCTGTGGCTACCGGAGAGGAGAAGGCTACCAGCAACACCGTAAGCAATGCCGAGGTGCTCAATACGCCTATCAATCCGAAGGAGCCGTTCACAAGATACAAGTACCCTACCCTCAACCTGCTGAAGAAATACGACGACCAGGAGGTGTCTATCGACGAAGAGGAGCAGAAGGCCAACAAGAACCGAATCATCGAGGTGCTGGGCAACTTCGGCGTACAGATCAAGACCATCCGTGCCACCGTGGGTCCTACCATCACTCTCTACGAGATTCAGCCTGCCGAGGGTGTGCGCATCTCCAAGATCAAGAACCTGGAGGATGATATCGCCCTGAGCCTCGCTGCCCTGGGTATCCGTATCATCGCTCCTATCCCTGGCAAGGGAACCATCGGTATCGAGGTGCCTAATGCCAAGGCAAACATCGTGAGTATGGAGAGCATCCTAAACTCCAAGAAGTTCCAGGAAACCAAGATGGAACTGCCTATCGCGCTGGGCAAGACCATCACCAACGAGGTGTTCATGGTGGATCTGGCGAAGATTCCTCACCTGCTCGTTGCCGGTGCCACCGGTCAGGGTAAGTCTGTTGGTCTGAACGCCATCATCACATCCCTGCTCTACAAGAAGCATCCTAACGAGCTGAAGCTGGTGCTCATCGACCCTAAGAAGGTGGAGTTCAGCGTATATTCACGCATCACCAACAAGTTTATGGCTGCCGTTCCGGATGAGGAGGAGCCTATCATCACCGACGTTACCAAGGTGGTAAGAACGCTCAACAGTCTCTGCGTGCTGATGGACAGCCGCTACGACCTGCTGAAGAAGGCGGGAGCCAGAAACATCAAGGAGTATAATCAGAAATACGTGAACCACAGACTGAAACTGACTGATGGTCACGAATTCATGCCATACATCGTGGTAATTATCGATGAGTTTGGAGATTTGATCATGACAGCCGGCAAGGAGGTAGAGCTTCCTATCGCCCGCATCGCCCAGCTGGCCCGTGCCGTGGGTATCCACATGATCATCGCTACCCAGCGTCCTACCACCAGCATCATCACCGGTAACATCAAGGCGAACTTCCCTGGACGTATCGCCTTCAAGGTAACTTCGGCCATCGACTCCAAGACCATCCTCGACAGAACGGGAGCCAACCAGCTCATCGGTCGTGGTGATATGCTCTATCTCAACGGCAACGAACCGGTGCGTGTACAGTGCGCCTTCGTAGATACACCAGAGATTGAGCGCATCAACGAATACATCTGCAACCAGCCTGGTCCTATCGAACCGATGGAACTCCCTGAGCCAGCCAGCGAAGATGGCGGCGTAGGAGGCAACGGCAGCGTAGATGCCCGCAACCTGGATCCATATTTCGAGGAGGCAGCCCATGCCATCGTTCTCTCGCAGCAGGGCAGCACCAGTATGATTCAGCGCCGTTTCAGCATCGGCTACAACCGTGCCGGCAGACTGATGGATCAGCTTGAGGCAGCAGGCATCGTAGGAGCCGCTCAGGGCAGTAAGCCAAGAGAGGTGCTCCTGCAGGATGAGAATCAGCTCAATACATTGCTGATGCAGCTGAGAAACTCATAATTTGAATAATACAATAAACAGTAAGGATATGAAAAAGATTTTAGCTATCGCTTTCGCAGCGATGATGAGCCTGGGCACCATGGCGCAGACAGCCCAGCAGGTGCTCGACAAGACCGCTGCCGTTATCGGCAACAAGAAGGGCGCTACCGCCAACTTCAAACTGTCTAGCCCTAAGTACGGCTCGGCAAGCGGTACCATCACCATCAAGGGTAACAAGTTTAATGCGCGCACACCGGAAGCCATCGTATGGTATAACGGCAAGACGCAGTGGACTTATATGAAGAAGACCAACGAGGTGAACGTGAGCAACCCTACCCAGGCCAAGCAGATGTCGATGAATCCTTATACCTTCATCCACATCTACAAGACAGGATATAAGAGCAGCCTCAAGACTGTGGGCGGCAACTATCAGGTGCATCTCGTTGCCAACAACCAGAAGCGTACCGTGGCAGAGATGTATATCACCATCAACAAGAACACTCACGTGCCATCACAGGTAAAAATGCGCCAGGGTTCTACCTGGAGCACCATCGATATCTCCGGCTTCAAGGCAAAGGGCATTTCCAACAATTCCTTCGTCTTCAACAGCAAGGAATTCCCAGGAGCAGAAGTCATCGACCTGAGATAAACGCCCTGAAAGGGCAAAAGCTCCTAGCCCAGGGTATCACCCTGGGTTAAAAATCCAATAAGAAACTACGCCCTGTAAGGGCAAAAGCTTTAAAAATATATTTAAAACCAAACTAAAATGAAAGATCTCAAACCTATCATCTCACAGTTCGACATCACCGGAACTGTAAATGAGGTAAAGCCTCTCGGTAATGGACTCATCAATGACACCTACAAGGTGACAACAGTAGAAGATGATGCACCAGACTATGTTCTCCAGCGCATCAACGACTCTATCTTCACCGATGTAGATCTCTTGCAGCACAATATCGAGGAAGTAACTACCCACATCCGCCAGCAGCTCGAAAAACAGGGCGCTGACGATATCGACCGCAAGGTTCTCACCTTCGTCAAGGCGAGCAACGGCAAGACCTATGTAAAAGACGAAGACCAGCAGTACTGGCGCATTTCCGTCTTCATTCCTCGTGCCATTACCCAGGAGGCTGTCAACCCGGAAAGCTCCTATTACGCAGGAAAGACCTTCGGAGAGTTCGAGGCTCAGCTCACCGACATCACCGACCGCCTCGGCGAAACCATCCCTGATTTCCACAACATGGAACTGCGCCGTGACCAGCTCCGTCAGGCTGTCAAGGAAGACCGTGCCGGACGCGCAGAAGGCGTGAAGGATTTCATCGCAGAAATCGAGAGTTATATGGATGAGATGTGTCTCTGCCAGCGCCTCTTCCGCGAGGGCAAGTTGCAGAAGCATGTCTGCCACTGCGATACCAAGGTCAACAACATGATGTTTGATGAAGCGGGTCGCGTATTGTGTGTCATCGACCTCGATACCGTGATGCCATCACTCTTCGTGAGCGATTACGGCGATTTCCTCCGCACGGCAGCCAATACCATCGCCGAGGATTCTCCAGAGTTCGAGA
>ERZ773178.3247-NODE-3247-length-13963-cov-5.748490_pt1 | contig 13963 bp, 11 predicted proteins | sample MGYA00580533_ERZ773178 | MGnify/ENA primary metagenome ERZ773178 (study PRJEB29015, sample SAMEA2737859) | human gut metagenome | biome: human gut; feature: human-associated habitat; material: faeces | place: China | collected 2012 ...
TCCTCGATCGGGTAGACGGGGCGCTGCCGTACGCTGTCGGGCAGCTCGTCGGCGACGGCGGCCGGAACTGCGAACAGCAGCGCGGCTGTCAGTATAGAGTGGAAAAAGGCTTTCATTTTTGTCCTTCGATAAAGTTGCGGATCAGCGGCAGCGCTTCGGCGGCGGTGGCGCAGTCGCGGCAGAGCGTCTCCACGGGGCATTGCCCCGTTCGTGTCCGGTTGACGATATAGGGTACTTCGAGCGTGTAGCTCACGTGTACCGGCGATGCGGCGAGCAGCAGCCGCGCCGGCCGGCTGATGACGTCGGCGTGGAGTTCGCCGACGCCGCCCAGAATCATCAGCGCCGCCGCGCCTTTACCCACCACCTTGTCGGCGACGAAGGCGCCGTCCAGCAGTTCGGGCTCCTCTTCGAGCAGGCGGTAGAGGTCTTTCACGCCCCGTTCGCGGAAGATGCGGGTCACATCGCCGTTGCGGATTACGCACGAGCACGCTTCGACATGCAGCAGGTCGATGAGTTGCAGCCGCTGATCGTCGGTCAGGAAGGTCGTGTTTCGTTTCATGGTTTGTCGTTTCAGTATCCGAACCGTTCGGCGGCGCGGCGCATCGCCTCGACGATCTCTACGCCGAACGGGCATCGGGGTTCGCACAGCCCGCAACCGATGCACTCCGAGGCGTGGTGCGCGAGCGTGCGGTAGTGTTCGCGCACCGTTTCGGGAATCTCGCCCTGCACTTGCGCGAGGTTGCGGAATTTGTTGACTGCCGCGATGTCGATGCCCGCCGAACAGGGGGCGCAGTGGCCGCAGTACATGCAGTGTCCCCGCCACGAGAAGCGTTCCAGCCCCGTCATCACCGCAGTGTAGTCGCGTTCGGCGGCCGGAGCGCCGCACCACGCCAGCGCCGCTTCGATCTCCGCGCGCAGCGTCGCGAGCCGGTCGGCCCGGCGGCCCGTGGCGATGACGGCGTATCCCTCCTTTGCCAGCCGGAGCGCCGTGGCGCGTCCGGTGCCCGAAGTGGCTCCCGTAATCAATGCCTGTTTTTGCATACGAAAAACGTTTGTTTTCCGCAAAGATACAAAAAAGTAGGATGGCTGCAAAACAGAATTGCGGGCGCGTTTGTAAAACCTTCCGGCTGATAAAAAGTGTCGTTACGATACCGGAAATACGAAATTTATATGTTACTTTGTACAAATTTTCGACAAGACAGCGCACCGTGAATCTCGCCTTTTTCATCGCACGCCGCATGGCGCAGCCCGCGCCCGGGAACAAGCCCGGGGTGATGGAGCGTATCGCCGTGGCGTCGGTGGCGCTGGGGATGGCGGTGATGATCCTCGCGATGGCCGTCATCATGGGCTTCAAACGCGAGGTGGCGCGCAAGATGACGGGGTTTGCGGCTCACGTCGCGGTGACCGACATAAGGGGCGTGAACGCGCTCGATGCGCAGCCCGTGCGCCGCAGCGCGCATGTCGAGGAGCTGATCCGCCGGACCGACGGGTTCGTGGCGATGGCTCCCTATGCCGTCAAGGGGGGCATTGTCCGCACGGCCGACGCCGTGGGCGAGGTGATGCTCAAGGGTGTCGAGGCGGATTACGACTGGTCGTATTTCCGCGAATGGCTCGTCGCGGGGGAGCTGCCCCGTGTGGGCGGCGAGGTCCGCACGAAGGACATCCTGCTGTCGCGCACGCTGGCCGACAAACTGCTGCTGGGCGTGGGCGACAAGGTCGAGATGCTGTTCGTCGAGCCGGGCGAAATGCCGCGCCGCGACCGTTTCAAGGTGGCGGGCGTCTACGAGTCGGGGATGGAGGAGATGGACGGCGTGGTGGTCGTGACGGACATCCGCAACGTGCAGCGGCTCTCGGAGTGGGGACCGGACGAGATTTCGGGCTACGAGATCCTGACGCGCTCGCTGGCCGGCGCCGACACGTTCGCCCGGACGCTGGGCCGGACGCTGTTGTACGATGATGCCGAAGATTCCGAAAACCTCGCCGTGACGAGCGTCCGGGAGCGGTACGCCAATATTTTCGATTGGCTGAAGGCCCACGATGTGAATGCCGCGGTGGTGATCGTCATCATGCTCGTGGTGGCCTTCTTCAACATGACCTCGGCGCTGCTGATCCTCGTGCTGGAGCGGACGCGGATGATCGGTCTGCTGAAAGCCTTCGGGATGCGCAACGGCTGTCTGCGGCGCATCTTCCTCTGGCGGGCGGCGCTGGTGACCCTGCGGGGGCTGGCGTGGGGCAATGCCGCCGGACTGGGGTTGTGCCTCGTGCAGAAATGGACGCATCTGGTGAAGCTCAGCTCCGAGGGATACCTGCTCTCGGAGGTGCCCGTGTCGCTGGGTTGGGGCTGGTGGCTGGCGCTCAACGCGGGGTTCGTCGCCGCGATCGTCGCCCTGCTGGTGATCCCGACGGCCGTGGTCTCCACCGTGAAGCCCGAAGAAACGATTAGATACGAATGAAACCATACAATACAGATCAGACCAAAAAGGAGGAGGTGCGCGAGATGTTCGACAACATCGCGCCAAAGTACGACCTGCTGAACCATACGCTTTCGATGAGCATCGACCGCGTGTGGCGCCGCCGCGTGGTCGGCGAGGTGCGCCGCGCAAAGCCCGGCCGCATCCTGGACGTGGCGACCGGAACGGGCGACCTGGCGATCGCCATGGCCCGCCGCATCCGCGACGTGCAGGTGCTCGGGGTGGACCTTTCGGAGCAGATGCTCGCCGTGGCACGCCGCAAGATCGAGGCCCGGGGGTTGGACGGGCGCATCGTCCTCGACCGGGGCGATGCCGAGCGTCTCGCTGTGGCCGATGCGTCGGTCGATGTGGCGACCGTGGCGTTCGGGGTGCGCAACTTCGGAGACCTCGGGGCCGGGCTGCGCGAACTGGCCCGCACAATAAAACCCGGGGGCAAAGTCGTTATCCTGGAGTTTTCGCGTCCCCGCAACCGGGTGTTCCGGGCGTTGTACGAATTTTATTCCTACAAAATCCTGCCCCGCATCGGCGGGCTGGTGTCGCGCGACAAGCGGGCCTACGAGTATCTTCCGGCCTCGGTCGGGGAGTTTCCCGCGCCGGAGGAGTTCATGGCGATGATGGCCCGGGCGGGATTTCGCAACTGCCGGGCGCGGAGCCAGAGTTTCGGTATCGCACAAATATATATAGGAGAAAGATGAAGATGATACAACGTTATTCGGTGTACGTATTGCTGCTGGCGGTCGCGGTGTCGCTCTCTTCGTGCCGCCGCGCCGTGGAGAAGGCCCGGCGCAACATCCGCTTCGAGGGCATTGAAAGGGTCGAGCGTCAGGGACTGACGGGCGCCGAGGTGGTCGTGCGGGTGATGAACGATACGGGTTACAAGCTGGTGCTCGATGCCGCGGAAATGGGCGTTTACTATGCCGGCGGCCGTGTGGGGACGGTCGTCCTGCGCGAGGCGGTCGAAGTGCCCCGCCGTACGACGGACAGCTTCCGGACCTTGTGGCAACTGAAAATCTCTGACCCGCTGGCGCTCTACGTGCTGGCCCGGAAGGTGAAGTCGGGCGATCTGTCGCAGGTCGAGGTGTCGTATGCCGTGGAAGGGCGCGGAGGCCCGGCTCCCGTGAAAATTTCGCGCGAACGGATGCCGTTGTCGGATTTTTTGAATACCTTTGGCCTTACGATCGAGGACGTTAAAAAACAGTTGAAATAATGCGCAGATTGCTTTTCCTCATGCCGATTCTCCTGTGCGCGGCCGTTTCCGCGCACGCGCAGTCGCTCGACGCCTTCAAGCAGCGTCTGGCGGAACCCACGCCCGGGGCGACGCTTTTCAACCGGGCGCAGGTCACCGTCACCGAGCATGACGACGCCGCACGCGCCGTGGCCGACGCCGCGCGCGCCGGGCAGCGGCTCTATTTCGAGGGTTTTCACCGGGTCTGCGTCTTTTCGGACAACGGGCCTGCGGCGCGCGACGGGGCTTTTGCCGCCAAGGCGCTGTTCGAGGAGACTTATCCCGACGTGAAGGTTTACGTGGATTACGAGATTCCCTATTTCATCGTTTCGGCGGGCAACTGCCTGACCAAGGAGGAGGCCATCATGCTCAAGGGGCGTGTGTCGGCGACCTTCCCGAAGGCTTTTCTCAAGCAGCTGAAGAGGGAGAAATCCCCGATTTCCAACCTTTTGGACCAATAAAAGTCCGGTTTCGAAAAATAATTCTTTTTTCTTTGCTTTTCCCGGGCGAATATTTAACTTTGCAGCGTTACGGAACAATTAACAATTAAATGTTTAACGCCATGAAAAAGATTGTCTCTTTTGTCATCGTCCTGGCTGCCGTCGCAATGGTAGGCTGCTGTGGAAATTCGAACAAGAAGGCTGCCGAGGGCGCTGCCGCCGCTGCCGCTACCGAAGCTTCGGCTTGCGCAAACTGCGCCGAGAAGTGCGATTCGACGGCTGCATGCTGCGCCGAGAAGGCCGATTCGACCAAGGCCTGCTGCGAGAAATCGTGCTGCGAGAAGGCCGAGGCAAACAAGTAGTCGCCGGTTAGGTTTGAGAGTGAGGGAGATTCTTCGGAATCCCCCTTTTTTGTTGCCGCACGGAATTGCCATGCGGTTTTAGATTCGGCGCGGAATGTGTACGGGGAGTGGAAAAAATGATTGTTTTTGCATGAAATACCCGCAATTATGAAAGTACTGCTTATCAACGGAAGTCCCCGCCGCGAGGGGAACACCTTCATTGCGCTCTCCGAAGCGGCCCGCGCGCTCGAAGCCGAGGGCGTCGGGGCGGAGATCGTCTCGATCGGAACCAAGGCCGTGCAGGGATGCATCGCCTGCGGAAAGTGCGCCGAACTGGGACGCTGCGTCTTCAACGACGCGCTTTACAACGAGGTCCGCGAGAAACTCGCCGGGGCCGACGCCCTGGTGGTCGGTTCGCCGGTCTACTATGCCGGGCCGAACGGGTCGCTGTGCGCCCTGCTGGACCGGCTGTTCTACTCCTGTTCCGACCGCCTGGCCTACAAGCCTGCCGCGGCGGTGGCCGTATGCCGCCGGGGCGGGGCGAGCGCGACGTTCGACCGGCTGAACAAGTATTTCACGATTTCAAACATGCCCGTCGTGTCGTCGCAATACTGGAACAGCGTCCACGGGAGGCTGCCGGGCGAGGCGGCGCAGGACGCCGAAGGGTTGCAGACGATGCGCGTGCTGGCCCGCAACATGGCGCGGATGCTCCGGGCCGGACTGCTGGCTTCGGAAGGCCGTCCCGAACCGGAAGAGCGGGTCGTGACGAGTTTTATCCGCTGAAAGGCCCGTCCGCAGGGCGGATGAACGGAAAAAGAGCGCCGCTATTTGCAGAATCGGGAAATATTGTGTACTTTTGGGGCACCTTTCGGAAAGATGCAGGAGTGGTTGAACTGGCCCGCCTGGAAAGCGAGTAAACCCCTAAAGGGTTTCAGGGGTTCGAATCCCCTTCTTTCCGCAGCATGCGAAAACCGGGTTGCAAGCGATCTTGCAGCCCGGTTTCTTTTGCGGTTCAGGGTCAGTCGACGCGGGTTTTCCGGCCGGGGTGCTCCGTCTCTTTCTCGCGCACGACGGCGAGCACTTCCTCGACGATTGCGGTCAGCGTCCACGAGGCGTTCGGCCTGCGGGCATGCAGGCGGTCGCACGCGAGCCGGATGGCGTCGAGCAGTTTCAGCGCGATCAGGATGTACGGCGGCAGTTTGAGTTTCGAGATGTCGTACTTCTCCTTGTTGAGGTAGTTCAGGAACGTGTCGTAGGTCGTGCCTAACAGATACTTGCCGAAGGTCTCGAAGACCAGTTTGAGGTTACGGTTGGCATTTTCGCGCTCGAAGTGGAACGATTTGAGGGCTTGCGCAATCAGAATGCGCCATTTCAGGTGTTCGGAAACGTACATATTAAGCGGATTTTGATGGTTGATGGGAAGCCAACAGAATCTACCCGGACTTACTGAAACAGCGATGACGGATGGGATGATGAACGTGTGTTTACAGAGGCATTCGGAGTTTCGGGAGGAGTCGTAGTCATATTGGCTGTTTTTGTTCTTTCAAAGGGGTAATCTGAACAAAAATGCAGATCGGAATTTGTGCGGGCAACTACAACCTTAACCCTTGGGTTTGTTTTTGTATCGAAAATTGCATTCGTATAAATTCGGTATTATATGGCAGCTGCAAGCTGTCTCTTCTCCGGGCGTTTGGTGCTTGCGGAATGGCCGGAGAATCCGGGCGCTCCGCCGCGTTCCGGACCGGATGGTCGGAATGATATGCGCAGATGTCCGGACGGGACCGGTTCGTCCGGCACAGCCGCCGTCCGGGGACGAAGGGGCATGGCGCAGGTGCGGCAGCGATGCGGCATGCCGCCGGGAATGGCGAAAGGGATTTCTGCGAACGGGAAGTGACGGCCGCGATTTCTGCGGACCGGAAAGGATCGAAGGGACGGATGCGGACGCCGAAGGGCGGCGCGTCCGGAGGCCTTTGGCGCGGGTATGGCGGCGGGCGTCCTGCCTTGCCGGAGCGGACGTTTAGAACGGATACCCGATGGCCAGGTGGAATCCGAGACCGTCCTTGAAACTGGAAATGTTGTAGTAGCCCTTCTTGTCCGGGTTCGGATAGGGGGTGTGCAGGCCGATGCCGAGGTCGGCGCGGATGACCAGGTAACTGATGTCGTAGCGCAGTCCGAAGCCCGTTCCCAGCGCGATGTCGTTCAGGAAGCCTTTCCATTTGAGTTCGGCCCCGGGACGTTTGGGGTCTTTCTTCAGCAGCCAGATGTTTCCGGCGTCGAGGAAGACGGCTCCGTTGAGCCGCCCCATGATGCCGAAGCGGTATTCGATGTTGGCTTCCAGTTTGAAGTCGCCCGTCTGGTCGAGGTAGCCGTTGCGGTCGTCCGCGGGCGGGCGGTAGCTGCCCGGGCCGAGCGACCGGATGGTGAAGGCGCGGATGCTGTTGGCGCCGCCGATGTAGAACTGTTCGCTGTAAGGCATCACCTCCGAATTGCCGTAGGCGTAGCCCGCGCCGACGAGGAGACGCGTCGCCAGCCAGTTGTTGCGGCGGCCGATGCGGTGGTAGAACTTCACTTCGCTGACCTCCTTGACGAACTGCGAAAAACGGTTGCCGAAGAGGGTCTGGGGCTGCCGTTCGCCGAAGGCCCGCAGGATGCCCGAAAGCAGGTTGCCGGCCGACGTGACGCTGTTCTGCCAGTAGAAGCGCCGGTTGCCCGTGGCGCCGTAGGTCCGCTCGAAGGTGTAGGTGTAGTTGATCGAGGGCACGAACTGGTTGCGGAAACTCATGGCGATGGCCGGATTTTCGTCCATCGTCCGGTCGAAGGAGTCGGTCGTGTGGAGCAGTTTGTTGTAGGTGAGCTTGAAGACCGTCAGCGAATGGCGGCTGTACGGGGAGGTCTGGAAGTTGTAGCCCGCCGAACCGCTGAAGGCGATCAGCCGGAAGAAGCTGGGACGGTTCATCAGGTCGACGCCCAGCTGGAACGACGTGCTCCCCGGGTATTTTTGCCGGCGCGTCATGCTCCGGGGCAGCAGCAGCCTCGGGATGTCGAGGTTGGCGTTCAGCCCCAGTTCGTAGGAGTTGAGCCGCGAGGAGCGTCCCCCGGAGTTCTTGTTGCCCGTCTGCCATTCGTAGGAGCCGTTCAGCTTCACGGAGAGGACCTCGCCGCCGCGGAAGAGGTTGTTGTTGCTGACCCGGAAGGTGACGCCCGGGCCGATGAAGCTGTTCGATTTCGAGGTGACGTCGGTCTCCAGGGCCGCCTCCAGCGGGTAGTCGAACCGGGCGTCGATCTCCACGTCGAGCGTGTCGGAGCCGCGCAGCGAGTCGAGCGGCGTGACGCTCAGGTTGACGGAGCGGAAGATCCCCAGTTTGTTGAGGTCGGTCTGCGTCCGGTTCTGGGCGTCGACGGTGAAGAGCTGCCCGGGCCGGAGCGTCAGGGCGCGGGACAGGACCCGGGGGCGGATTTTCAGCGGCCGCCGGGCGATGACGGTCGCGTCCGGCAGGCGCAGCGTATCCGCAGGGCCGGGTTTGATGTTGGTCAGGCGGACCGTGACGTCGCCCACGCGGTAGGGCATGAGGGCCGCCTGCGGAACGTTCGGCCGGAGGTTCAGGCGCAGGGCGACCTGCCGTCGGCCGGCGGTCGTGTCGGCCAGGTACTCCATGTATTCGGGACGGAAATAGTAGTAGCCCCGGTTGCGGAGCAGCTGGGAGATGCGTTTGCGTTCGAGCGTGAGCGAGTCGAGGTTGTACTGCGCCCCGACGCGCAGCAGGGAGGTGGCTTGCAGGCTGTCGATCAGCTGTTTCAGACCCCCGACGGCCTGCGGATAGGCGATGGACGAATAGTGCCATGCGGGTGCGATGCCGAGCGTGTACCGGACTTTCGCCTTGCGGCCGCGCTTGCGGTAGAGCAGGGAGTCGGCGGCGCGGGAGCCGAAGTACCCGTAATTTTCGAGGACCTGCTCGGCGACCTTCGTGCGCAGCTGCGGCTGTACCTTGGAGATCAGCACCGGCTGTTTGGCCAGCCGCTTGTAGAACCAGTATTTGAATCCTTTCTCCTTCGGCGTATAGAGGTGGTTGTAGGCCCACAGCCCGACGGGCAGCGGGGTGCGGAGGTAGGGGCTGTAAAGCGGATTGTTCGGTGCGACCGACAGCGGTTCCTTCACCGCCGACTCGGCCGCCGGAGTGAGCACGACGCCCGAATCCGGCTCGATGAGGATCTTTTTCACGCCCGTATACAGCACCTCGTCGCTCCCCAGCCGCCGGGTGGTGGAGCAGGAGGCCGCCAGCAGCACGGCGCAGAGGGGCAGAACGATGTTTCGGATGCGCTGCGGACTCATTTTTTCGGTTTTTTGTTTTTGGGACGCATCGGCTTGAACAGGTCGCCCAGCCGCGACAGTTTCTTGCGGATGACGAAACCCACGCCTGTTTCGGTGATCTCGCCTTCGAGGATGCTCTCGTAGCCCGTGTGGCGGAAGACTTTCAGGTACATGTTGTCGCGTTTGGTGAGCATGTATTCCAGCGAAATGTCGTCGATCAGGTTCTCCTTGAGGTTCTGCGACGGGTCGGCGTCGGTGCTGAACTTGCCGCCGATGACCGCCCGCACGCGGTTGTTGAAGAGGTTTTTCGAGAGCCGGTAGGAGTAGTCGGTGCGCTGGCCGTTGGGGTCGTCTTCGCCGTGGGAGTCGATGCCGAAGGAGAGGTCCACGCCCTTGAGGTTGTTCTGCGCCCATTGGTTCAGCTCCTTCTGGATGAACGTGTTGAGCGGATTCTCGGAGCTGACTTTCGCGGTCGTTCCCGGGCCGGTGTAGGTGTTGTAGATCAGCAGGTTCATCGCCTGGTTGGCGCGCTGCTCGGCCGTCAGCGAGTTCAGCTGGTTCTGCATGGCGAGGTCCTCGGGGGCCGCCAGGCCGAAACTGATCGCCAGGTCGTTGAGCGAGTTGCGGATGTTGATCGAGATGTCGAAATTCACCGGCCGGGAGTCCTGCCCGTCGGAGGAGACGTTGGCCCGCACGGTCTCGACGGCCGTGATGTTGAAGGCCGGGTCGGCGATGTCGCCGATCCATTCGACGTAGCTGTCCGGCGTGATTTTGAAGATTTTCTGCGAGATGACGGGCGGGTTGTAGCGCACGCTTCCGCCCGAAAGCACGTATTTGCCCGACAGGCGGACGTCGCCCAGCGGGTTCATCGTGTAGGTGAGGTTGCCGCCGCCCCGGAGGTCGATCCGGTTGCTGCCGTCGGCCGAGAGGTCCACGGCGGCCTGCACGTCGTTGTTGATGTCGACGTTTATAAGCACGTCCATGCCCCCGATGCGTACCTCCTGCGGCGCGTCGTCCGGGGCTTGGGTGTCCAGCTCGCTGAACGAGACGAACGTCACGACATTCTGCGGGCGTTCCTTCACGTCCATCGGCGAGTCCTGCATGACGTAGTTGATGTCCGTGCCGCCCAGCAGGGCGACGTTGCCGCGGACGACGAGTTCGTCCACGGGACCTTTGGCCGTGGCGCCGAGGTCGAGATAGGCCTTGCCGTAGACCGCCGTGCCGGCCTTGCGGGCCACGTCGACGAACTGGAAATCCGAGGCCCGCAGCGCGAGGTCGGCCGTCATGCGCCCGAAGTCGGCGAGGCTGACCTCGCCGCCGACGGTCAGCGCGCTTTTGTTCGGGGCGTAAACCGCGTATTCGTCGAACAGGATGCGGCTGCCGGCGATGCGGATCGTGTCCGCGGAGAGGCCGAACGACGTGCCGATCATCGGGACGCGGACGTCGGTCCCGGCGAACCGCACGCCTCCGTCGAGTTTCGGCCGCTCGGGAGTGCCGCCCGCGTGGACCCTGGCCTGAAGGCTGCCCGAAAGGCGGAGCAGGTCGGCGGGCAGGAAGACGTTGGCCCGCTGCAAGGGGAAACCCGGGACGGTCACCGTCAGGTCGAGCGGGCTTTCGCGCCCCTCGCGGCAGTCCCCCTGCACGGTCAGCACTTCGGCTCCGTCGAGCGTCAGGCGCGCGTCGGCGAGGTGTCCCCGGTCCTGTTTGTAGAACAGCCCGAGGTCGACGCTGCCGAAACGCTGTTTGTCGTAGGTCAGCTCCGCCACCGAGACCCCGCCCCGGAGGGAGAGGCTGTCCGCCGCGAGGTTCAGCGTCAGGTTCGCGCCCAGCACGCCGTCGACGGGCGGGGCCGAGGGGAACAGCCCCATCGCCGGACCGACGTTCAGTCCGGCGATGTCGAGGCGGATGTCGTCGTCGGCGTCGCCGCCCGGGGTCGTGCGGATCGCGAACCGCTGGTCGCCGTGGGTCATGTCGAGGTCGGCCTCCACGCGCTTGTCGAAGCGGTATGCGAGGTAGTTGCCTCGATTGACCGTCCACGGCTCGAAACCGAACAGCGGGTCGGGAGGCGTCACGCTCGCGCGGACCAGGCTGTCGGTCCACGTCACGTCCAGCCCGAAGCGGAATCCTTCGCGGCCGGCGCGGTTGCGCTGGTAAAGGTTCGCCTGCCCGGTGTTCCGCACGAGGTGGCCGTACAGTCCGGCCCGGGCGATGTTGTCGAGATTCCCGGGGGCGTTCGCCAGCCCGAGGGCGTATTCCAGCCGTTTCCCGTTCTGGCGGATGTCGGCCGTCACGGTGTCGAGGACCACGTTCCCGTAGGCCAGTCCCTCCGTGCGCAGGCGGATCGAAACGGGCAGCGAGTCGCAGTTCACCCCTTCGGCGTTCAGCGCGTCGAAGGCGATCTTCCGGGATTTCAGCAGGCTGTTGAGGATGTTGTCGGGACCCGCCGAGACCCGCAGGGCGAAGTCGGGGAGCGCGGGTTTCAATTGCTCCATGTCGATGCTCTGCGCGTCGATCTGTCCGGCCAGCGCCCGGGCGCTCCGGGTCAGCGCCGCGATCAGCGAGTCAGCGGATTGGGGCGTGGAGAACGTCAGCGACAGGTCGCCGGAAGCCGCTTCGGCCCGGGTTGCGGCCGAGTCGGTGTGCAGCGAGACGCTCGTCGGGCGGATGCGGTCCGTCCGGTGTTTGTTCCGGATTTCGATGCTGTCCAGCGCGATGCGGGCGGCATAGGCGCCCTTTCCGGCGGCGGATGCGGAGGCATCGAGGGCGAACGATCCGCCGATCGGCTCCGGGCTGACGCCCAGCGCGGCCAGGTCGAACCCGAAGACGCTGCCCGAGAGGCCGATGCGCTGTTCGCGTTCGGTCAGCGTTCCGGAGACGGACAGCAGCAGCCGGAGCGCCTCGTCGCGGTCGGAGATCCGTCCTGAAAGACGCTGGCTGTCGAGTTCTGCGTCGAGTTCGATGCCCCCGAAGTCGCGTCCGCCGAACTCCGCGCGGTCGATCTGCGCCCGGAGGCTCGTCCGGGTCCGGGGCAGCAGCGGGTCGAAGCCCGTGCCGCGGGCTTGCAGGGCCAGGTCGACGATCCCCAGCGAATCGGCCGGGAGGAAACTGTTGAGCGGGAAGCTGTCGGCCCGGATCGCGGCGTCGTAACTCTGTTCGCGGGGGTTGAACCGCCCCTTCACGGAAAGTTCGCCGCCGTCGGCCGAGAGTGTCGAAGCCGTCGAGAACGTCCCCCTGTCCGCCCCGGCGGAGCCGCGGAGCCGGATCAGGGCCGGAATCGCCACGCGCCGCCGCAGGGCCGTGTCGGGGAGCAGCGCCTTGAGGAACGCAAGGTCCCGGAAGTCGCCCTCGAAGCGGGCCGACGCCTCCATCCGGTTGGCGTCGAGCAGGTTTTTCGCCGCGGCGTCGGCCTTGAGGTCGAGGTGTCCGGGCGACGAGATTTCCAGCTGCGTCTTTCCGATGTCGCCCAGAGTTCCCGCCGCGGAGAACGACAGCCGGACGGTCCGGTCGTCCAGCACGGGCGGGACCGCCTCCGGGGAGAGGTATTTCAGGTCCTTTGTGTTCAGGTCGGCCGAAAGGGCGGCGTCGAGCGGCGAAGCCGGCTCCAGTTTCAGGATTCCGGCCCCGGCGGTGAGCTCCGCCCGGATTCGGGAGAAGGCGGTTTGCAGGTCGAGGCCGGAGAGGACGATGCCCGAGGCGTCCATGCCGAAACGTCCGGTCAGGTCGCGGACCGAAAGCCCGCAGCGTTCGGTGAACGCCGTCCGGCGGATTTGCAGCGCGATGTCGGCGCCCCGGTTGTACACCGAATCAATCGTGAGGTCGAGCGGCGCGAGGGCGATGAACGCCGGGTCGAACCCCGCGGCGGGACGGTGGCCCAGCCGGCCGTATTCGACGCTGTTGTCGGTCAGCGCGACGCGGCCGACCCGGACGGTCCATGGTGCCGACGCTTCGGTCGTCCCGGCGGAAGTCCCGCTTTCCGCTTCGGCCGGTCCGGTGAGGTAGGAGTAGGCGCCCCGGTCGAGCAGGACGCTTTTCACGGAGACCTGCTGGCTGTCCAGCAGCACCCGGCAGGTGTCGACGCTCCCGTCGGCCAGGCGGACGGAGAGTTCGGAGACCGCAGGGGAGGTCCGCATCCCGAAGGCGAGGCTCGAGACCGCGATTCTGTCGAGTCCCACCGTCCACGGCAGGGCGGCGGCGCTCTCCTTTTTCTCGGCGGGAGCCGCTTCGGTCAGGTTCAGCCGGATGTCCGCGTCGGCGAGAACGAGCCGGGAGATGCCGGCCGTGTTGGCCGAAAGATCGGCGCGGACGGCTTCGAGGGACAACTCTCCCGCAGCCAGGCGCAGATCCATGCCCGCCAAGGTGTCCTTGTAGTGGGCGGCGACGCGTTCCAGCGCGAAGCTCCGGATGACGACCTCTTTGCGGATCAGCGGCCACAGGGCGGCGTCGAGCGAGAGCCTTCCGCAGCGAAGGAGCGTGTCCGTCCTGTCGGCCAGCAGGGTGTTGTCCACCGTCAGCCGCAGCGGAAAGGCGAGGCGGATGCGTTCGACGGAGACCTCCATGCCGAGCGTCCGGGAGGCATAGGCGACGGCCCGTCGCCGGGCCAGGTCCTGAACGGCCGGAACATAGAGCAGCGCCGGGACCAGCAGCAGGACGAGGAGAATGACGAGCAGCGTCCGGAGCGTATGTTTGAGAATTTTTTTCAGCATTTGTGGAAACAGCGTGTTTCGGAATCCGGCAAAAGACAGGCCGTCGGCCTGTCTTTTGCGCGTGCGTGTTTGCGGCAAAGCGGCAAAATCGCCGCAAATTACAAAAAAAACGATGATCCGTCAATGGAACGCGCCAAAACAAACGGGCCTATTCGAGGCATATCCCGGCGTTCTGTCCGGTCTGTCCGGCCGGAAACGGAGGAGGCGCCGGGGACGGCGGGGACGGTGGGGCGGGAAGCCGGAGCGGCTGTCGCACCGGGCGGGTCCGGAAAAAGAAAAACGTCCGGCCTTGTAGCCGGACGTTTCGGTGCAGTTCGCTGTCATTGAGCGTCTCCTGGCGGAGAGAGAGGCTCTCGAACCTACATATTCAAGAAATATCATAAAATTGCAAATCATTAATAATCAAGCACTATTTGGAGTACATAGTAAATCTAAATCTTTCTGAATATCTTTTGCTATTCCAAATATTGGGTG
>ERZ773178.3255-NODE-3255-length-13932-cov-4.898393_pt1 | contig 13932 bp, 11 predicted proteins | sample MGYA00580533_ERZ773178 | MGnify/ENA primary metagenome ERZ773178 (study PRJEB29015, sample SAMEA2737859) | human gut metagenome | biome: human gut; feature: human-associated habitat; material: faeces | place: China | collected 2012 ...
AGATGGCAGCGCCGGAAACCAGAGCAACAACAGCCAGAGCAGCAGCTACGCCAACAACATCGTTAGCGCCGGTGCCGGGGTTGGTGGTAGTGCCGGTCTCGGTGGTAGCGGCAGTTACAGGCAGAGTGCCGTTGATAACAACAACAGCAGCAGTGGAGGTCTTGAAGGACAGAACGCCGTCATCAAGAACAGCAGTAACCTTGGCAACCTTGCCGTTAGCATCAATGGTGTAAACATTCCAAGCGGAAGTAGCATGCTCGATAACTGCATCCATCTGAACATTGGAAGCACCAATGGGAACATAGCGAGCCTTTACATTATCAGCGATGATCTTGTTGTCATCCAGAACCTTCTGAACATCAGCAGCAGAAGGAGCAGCCTTCACCATATAGGTGGAACCAGCGGTTACAACCAGATCCAGCTTCTTGAAGCCGGAAGCAACACCAGCAGCACTAACCTTACCAGTGGTAACATCCTTACCCTCGGCATCAGTGCCCTTCTTTACGGTGTAGATGGTGCCAGTCTCATAGTTATCACCAATCTCAAACAGACCATCAGCGGTGATAACAACATCCTTGGCGTTGTAGCCAACATCCAGGGTCAGAGACACATCATCCATAATGAGATACTTCTTGCCGCTAGCGGGTTTATACTCGTTTGCAACAAAGCCGGTAGCTTTAGAAACGATCTTCTCGATAGCGAAATCCAGCTTGCCATCCTTGGTAGCAGTGCTATCCTTCAGAGTGATAACATAGTAGTAAGTGCCATGATCATCCTTGGCCCAACCCTGGGAAGCAACCAGTTCAGCACCCTTGGAATAGGTTACGGTAACCTTGTTGCTGGCAGGAACGAACTCATTCTTGGAGTTCTTGGCATAGTTATCACCAAACAGATCACCAACAGTGAAGAGGATGCTAGAGCCAGGAGCAACAGTAGTGAGGGTCATACCCTCAAAGCCAGTGGGAGTAGTAGTGGGAGATACAACTACAGTGCCACCAATAGTAACAGCCATAGCCATGGTGCAAACCATGATGACAGCCAGTACCAGTGCGAGTACTTTTTTCATTGTGATTTCCTCCTATAATTAAGCGAAAGGCCGAAAACCTGCTTAATCAAGGGCTTTTCGAGCCCCTTTCCTACACCACCCACCCCCAAATTTGTGTGTAAAAAGTGGTGTAAATGGGGTGGTCTTTTGGCCTTCGATAAGTCCCTTTCTCCGACCAGCCAAACAACAAATCACAATGTTTTTACCCTATTTTACGCCCAATATGGCCTAAATTAATCCACATAATATGCAAAATAGAAAATTGTACCGTTACCAAATTGTAATATTTACATTAATTTACATAAATCGCGGAAAAAATTACACCATCCGGTGGTGTAAGCGCAAAAACTCTTCCAAAAATATGTCCCAATAGTGTAGAATGGGGAATACCGGCGAATTTTGTCGCCGAGAAAGGAGTTAATGTGTATGCAAGAAGTACAAAAAACCGAAAAACGCAAGGACACCCGCGGCCGCGTGCTGCGCACCGGAGAAAGCCAGCGCCCCGATGGCAGCTACCAGTTCCGCTGGAGTGAGGGCGGCGAGCGCCGCACCCGCTATGCCCCCACATTGGAGGCCCTCCGTCAAAAGGAGGACGAGATCGCCCGCCAGCGGCTGCTGGGCCGCCTTTCCACCGGGGGCAGCGCCACCGTGGGCCAGCTGGTGGAACGCCACATGCTGCTGCGCCCCAACCTGCGGGAGCGTACCCGCCGCAGCTACCGCAATACCATCGCCCACCTGCAGCCGGATGACCTCTGGAGCCGTAAGGCCAAGGATGTCACGGTGGGGGATTGCAAGCTCTATTTCACCCGTCTGCAGCAGGGCGGCCTTTCCTACGAATCCATCCGCAACGACCATTCCTTCCTCTCCTCGGTGTTCAAAAACGCCGTGGAGGAAGGCACCGCCGGCTGGAATCCCTTTTCATTCCGTCTGGGCTTTCTCCAGCGGGAGCCCAAAAAAGAGCGTGAGGCCCTCACCCCGCAGCAGCAGGCCGCCCTCTTGGAATTCATGGAGCAGGATACCTACTGCCGCCGCTACCGCGACCTGTTTTTGATCCTCCTGCATACCGGTCTCAGGGCAGGGGAGTGCGCCGGGCTCACGGTCGAGGATATCCACCTGCACAGCGGCTATCTCCAGGTCGATCACCAGGTCTACTACTCCCCGGAGCAGGGAGGTATGGTGTGGGCGCCCCCAAAAACCGAAAAAAGCTGCCGCAAGATCCCCCTCACCGCCCCCGCGGCAGAAGCGCTCCAGCGGCGCATCCTCGTGGCCCGTCAGTTCGGCCGGTGTCAGGTCATCGGTCAGCGGCGGCATTTTTTATTTCCCTGCCTCAATGGCTCCCGCCCCTTGCATGGCGTCGATTTCGACCGCATCTTCCGCAATGTCCATCGGCGCTACGCCCAAAGCGGCGGCATCCCCATCGCCGCCCTCACCCCGCACATCCTGCGCCACACCTTCTGCACCGGCCTGGTCCGCCGCGGGCTGGATGTCAAAAGTGTGCAGTACCTCATGGGCCACGCCTCGGCCGGCGTCACCCTGGATGTTTACAGCCATGTCAATTATACCGATGTAAAGGAGAAGATGCTGGATCTCGCCTCGTAACCCCGGGCGCAAATGGATATAAAAACGGCAAACCCCCAAATGCAGGGAAATGGCTGCATACAGGGGGATTATTTTTTACCCTTTTTCAGTTTTCATCGGGGGCATAGCCCAGCACATTCCGGGGCTGGCCGTACACATCCCGCAGGATAGCCACCCGTTTCAGTCCGGCGTTTCGCAGCAGCGCGGCCACCGCCTCGCCCTGCTCCTCGCCTATCTCATACAGCAGCAGCCCGCCGGGGGCCAGCATCCGCGGGTAAATGTCATTAAACCCCCGGTAGAAGTCCAGCCCGTCGGTCCCGCCGTCCAGCGCCATAGCCGGCTCCTGCCGCACCTCCCTTTGCAGGGTGGGCAGCTCGCCGCTGGCAATATAGGGCGGGTTGCTCAGGATAGCGTCGTACGGCCCTTGGATCGTCGGGGGAGGGCAGAGGGCGTCGCCCTGCACGGCGGTCACATTGTCCGCCTTATGCCGGGCCATATTGGCCCGCAGGTACTCCATCGCCTCCGGGGATAGCTCCAGCGCCGTCACATTGGCCGCAGGCAGCGTTTTCGCCACCGTAATGGCAATACACCCGCTGCCGCCGCAGAGCTCCAGCACGCGGCATTCTGGCCGTTTTCGCAGGTAGTCTATGGCCGCCTCCGCCAGCTGCTCGGTCTCCGGCCGGGGGATCAGCACTCCGGGGCCTACCGTAAAGTCCCGCCCCATAAAGTCCCATTCCCCCAGGATATACTGTACCGGCTCCCCGGCGGCCCGCCGCCGCAGCAGCGCAAGGTATTCCTCCCGTTCGGCCTGCGGATAGCGCGCATCCTTCTTCAGGGGGTAGTTGGTGCGGTTCAGCCCGCTCACCTTTTCCAGCAGCAGGAATGCGTCCGTCGCGGCATCGTCGCAGGGGGCTGGGTGCACCCGCCGCCGCAGCAGATGCTCCCCTTGCCGCAGCAGCTCCCGATAGGTGCCTTTACCAGCGGTCGGCATTTTCGTCCTCCGGTATCACCGCCTCCAGGGCGGCAATGGCGCACTCTATCTGGCTGTCGTCCGGTTCGCAGGTGGTAATGCGCTGCAGCCACATGCCGGGTGCCGAGATGATGCGGGTCAGAATCCCGTCGTAGCGGCCCGCCAGCTTGATGAGCTCATAGCTGATGCCCACCACCACTGGGATAAGCGCCAGCTTTAGCAGCATCCGGATGGCCGGGTTATCCCAACTGATAAAGGAGCCCACAATGATGGAGATAAACACCACCAGGAACAAAAAGCTGGTGCCGCATCTGGGGTGGAACCGCCGCTGCGGCCGGATATTTTCCACCGTCAGGGGCAGTCCGGCCTCGTAGCAGGCGACGGATTTATGCTCCGCCCCGTGGTACTCAAATACCCGGCGCATGTCCTTCATCCGGCTGCACAGCCACATATACCCCACCAGAATGATGACCTTGATCAGGCCCTCGATGAGCGAGAGCCCCACCCCGGTGCCGATCAGCGGCTTTAAGAGGGAGGAAAGCCCGGTGGGGATGAAGATAAACAGCACCGCCGCCAGCGCCACGCCCAGCACCACGGCAAAGCCGCCCAGCACCTTCATCAGGTTGTCGCCCAGCTTTTCCTCCAGCCACCGGTCAAATTTGGTGGGTTCCTCCTCCACGCCGGCCTTTTCGGCGCTCTTCATCAGGCAGCTGTAGCCCACCACCATCGAATCCACCATATTGAAAATGCCGCGGATAAAGGGCGCCCGGCGGGTCCAGGGCGTCTTGCCGGATTTATGGGTATCCCAGGTCTCCACCTCTATGCTGCCGTCCGGCATCCGGGTGGCCATACTGGTCAGGAACGGCCCCCGCATCATAATGCCCTCGATGAGGGCCTGTCCGCCTATCGAAGTTTTCTTTTTGCTGTTTGCCATATGGGTTATCAGTTTCCTTTCTTATCCCCTTGCCAGCGGCAAGGTAATGGTCACGGTGGTGCCCTCTCCCTTGCGGGAATTCAGCTTCAGGCTCCCGCCGTGCATCTTGATGATCTCATCCGCCACCGCCAGCCCTATGCCGGAACCGCGGCGGGAGGATTTTCCTTTGTAAAAACGGTCCTTCACCCGCGGCAGCTCCTCCGGCGCGATGCCGATGCCGGTATCCGCCACCGAGATAACGGCGCTGCCGCTTATGGTGGTCAGCGTCACCGCCACGGTGTCCCCGCCGTCGGAGTACTTGATGGCGTTATCCAGAATATTGATAAACACCTGCCGCAGCCGGTTGCGGTCTGCATAAACGATGATGACGCCCTCCGGCTCCTCGTACAGCAGGGTCTTGTTTTCCCGTCGGGCCCGCTCAGTGTACATCAGCACCACATCGCTCAGCTCCGCCGCCAGGTCCACATTCTCGCGGGTAAGCACCATCCGCCCGCCCTGGATGCGGGAAAAGTCCAAAAGCTCCTCCACCATCTGGGAAAGCCGCTCGGTCTCGCCCATGATCACCTGCATCCCCTTCCGCCTGGTTTCGGGGTCCAGGTCGTCGTCGCTCAGCAGCGTTTCGCCCCAGCCCCTTATGGCGGTCAGCGGGGTGCGCAGCTCGTGGGAAACCGAAGAGATGAAGTCATTTTTCACCTGCTCGGCATTGCTCAGCTCCTCGGCCATGTTATTGATGGAAGCGCACAGCTGGCCGATCTCATCGTCATTGTGGGTATCCAGCCGCACCGCAAAATCGCCCTGTGCAATCTGCCGGGCGGTCCGGCTCACCTCGCCCACCGGTACGATGATGGAATTCATGAAGTAACTGCTGGTATACAGCACAAACAGCAAAATAGCCAGCGCCACCAGCGAAGCGAACACCGTAATGAGGGTCAGCTGCCGGTCGATGGCCTGCATGGAGACCACATACCGCAGTCCCAGCAGGTCCTCTCCCGAAAGGGAGGAAAGCACGGTGACCGCCATGATCTTCTGGCCCTCCCACCGCCCGGTAAAGGAGCCGCTTTCGCCGTTTTCCCTTGCCATGGCCAGGTCCGGCATGGTGGTATCCTGCGGCATAAACCCACTGGAGGTAAGGAACACCTGCCCCTCGGCATCCAGCGCCATCAGCTCTATCCGGTCCCTGTACTCAAAATCCTGTACCAGCTCATACAGCCGGGCATTAAAGTCGCTGCCCGCATCGGCCGCGGCGCTTTCCAGGCGGGCGCTTACCGCGGCCGCCCGCGTGCGGATGTACTGGGAGGCACTGTTATAGTAGAAGGAATGCATGGCGGCGGAAACCACTATGACCATGGCCACCATAATGACCACGATAATGCCAAAGCTATTCAGTAACCACCGCTTGGTGATGCTGCTGTGTGGTGCCATCGGCTTTCCGCCTCCTTTCTTCCGCTTCGTTTTTTGGGACGCTCCGTCCGGCGAAAACCGGCGCTGGCGGCGTCAGAGAGCCTCGACAGGCATCAGTCCGCCTTCACCGGACAAGAGCCTGCCTGCGGCCCTCTTTCTTGCCATCCTCCGCTTTTCGGCCGGCCGCGGCTTATTCCACCCACTTGTAGCCAAAGCCCCACACCGTGGTGAGGTATTTGGGATTGCTGGGCTCCGGCTCTATCTTCATCCGCAGCCGGCGCACATTCACATCCACTATCTTGTCATCGCCAAAGTAGCTGTCGCCCCACACGGTGGCCAGCAGGGCGCTGCGGTCCAGGGCCACATTGGGGTTGCGCATAAAGTGCTCCATCAGCTGGAATTCCACCTGCGTCAGGTCGATCTTCTGGCCGTCGCGGGTCAGGCTGCGGCTGCGGATATTGAGCTGGAACGGGCCGGAGCGCAGTTCTGTCTCAGGCTCCTGCTTGGCGCTGCTCATGCTTACCCGGCGGTAAACGGCATCCACCCGGGCCACCAGCTCGCTGGGGCTAAAGGGCTTGGTGATGTAGTCATCGGCGCCCAGCATCAGGCCGTTCACCTTGTCCATCTCCTGGCTTTTGGCGGAAAGCATGATGATGCCCAGGGTGTTGTTTTTCTCCCGGATATGCTTGCAGACGGCAAAGCCATCGATGCCGGGCATCATGATATCCAGAATGGCGACCGAAAAGCTGTCGCCCTGCTCATCAAAGACACGGATGGCATCCTCGCCGCAGCTGACATCCACGACCTCGTAGCCGCTGCGCTGCAGATTGATGACCTCAAATTCACGGATGGCGTCCTCGTCCTCACAGATGAGAATTTTGCGGGGTGCTGCCATAAGTTTTACCTCCTGTGTGTTGGTTTTTTGGGAACCCCATGGGGGAGAATTGCGATATTTTTTCCGGCTTCTGGTTTTACTGGGGGAGGGGATTGGCCATCTCCCGACGCAGGGCGGCGATCCCAGTAGGGAGAACGCTGTTTTTCCCCCGGCCGCGGCCGACGGGCTGCCGGTTGGTTTTTAGCGAGCCGTTTTCCCTCTGCTTGAATTTTAAGCCCAATAGGGGGATCGGCTGGCGCTTTGCCGGTTTCCCGGTGCAGGGCTGGGACAGCAGTTATCCCAGCAGGGAGAAGCCTTCTTCCACCTGTGTCATGCTGATGGGGCTGCCGGCCGGCAGGAAAGCGTAGTAGGCAAATTGACCGCGGGTGGCCAGCAGGGTGTAGCCCTCCGGCTCGGTGCCCTCGGCGGCGGAAACCACCCGCAGCCGCAGGTATTCCTCGCCGGCTTCATTCAGGCTGCCGGTGTACCGCCGGAAAATGACCTCCCTGGTTTCGGCCCGGCGGGAAAGGGTCAGGGCATCCATCCAGTACTGGTCGTACAGGGCGGGCGGCAGGATAAAGCGCCAGCCATCGGTGGTATTCTGGTAGCAGGCGGCCACGGTGGAATAGTTGCCGTACTGTAGGGTCCGGTACTCGGTAAAATAGCGGGTCTCTTCCCGGCTGCTGCCGGCGGAGCCGGGCACAACGGCGCTCCAGGGCAGCTCCACTATGCCGTCGCCGTTGATATCGGCCGGGGAGGCCCCGGAGTAGCAGTAACCATCGGCATAGCCGGTGGGGGCTTCCTCCTGCGGGAGGACCAGCCGGCCGTTCTGCACGCCCACAAGAAGGGAGGCAGTCATATCGGCATTGACGCGGCCAGAGAAAACGGTGCCGGGCAGCTCCTGCGCGATGAGGCCGGTGACCGATTCCAGGATGTTCTGCAGGCGCAGGGAGCTGTAAGCGGAATCCAGCACCGAGATGCCGACGCCGCTCCAGCCGATGTACTGCAGGGTGACGCCGCCATCCACGGTGGCCGCTATGAGTTCTTCATAGCCGTCGCCGTCAAAATCGGCAATGGCCATGCCATCGCAGCTGATGTGAAATTCCTCCGAGAGGGCAGCATCCCGGTAGCGGTACAGGTACAGGGTATCAAATTCCCGGTCGGGCTCACGCCAGCCCACCAAAAGGTCGGTGGCGCCATCGCCGGAAAGGTGTCTGAAATCCACGAAAAGGACCTCACCCTCAGTGCCGGGCAGGGCATTGCGGGCCCGCCAGCGGCCGTCGGATTTATCCAGAATTTGCAGGTAGACCAGTGGCTCATCCTCCACGGTGTAAAAGACAACGGCTTCCTGCTCTTCATCGCCGTCCAGATCGGTGAAAATGTAGGGGGAGCGGTAGCTGCCGCCGGCGGGGTAGCACAGCCGCAGCTCCTGGCCGACCACATCCCGCAGGGCTTCATCCACCTCGGTTTGCAGCTCGGAAAGGACGGGAGGTGTGAGGAGGGAATCGACATCGGGCTGGTAGAGATCGCAGCCGGAAAGGCCCAGCAGCAGACCGGCCCCCAGGGCCAGGGTGCGGATGAGCTTTTTCATGGCGGTCCCTCCTTTCTGCGGGGCAAAAATCCCCAATCTACCATTCTTCATTGTAGTCTTTTTCCAGCGGCCTGTCAATGAACGGGGTGTAAATTCGGCGGGCCGAAAAAGGAAAATTTTCTACGAAAAAGAAGCAGGAATTTCCCGGGGAAATTGCGTATCGCGCGTGTGCGCGCAGGCGGGCGCGTGTATGTGCGCGCGAGGAAGCAGCAAAATGGGAAAGCGGAAACGCCGGACGGGGGGAAGGGGAGGGGTCGAGAAGAGGGCGGGGCGGCGGAGCCGCCGCCGGGCGCGGGCGCGTCGGAACCCAGCAGGTCCGCAAACCCCCGCACCGTCAATTCAGCAAGCTGCATAGCGTCCTCCTTATTCCATCCCCACCAGGTGATACTCCATCACCTGCTTGTGGCAGTCGAAGTTTTCCAGCTTCAGATAGTATTCCGCGCAGTCGATCAGCGCCTTGGCCGGGGTCAGACCCACCAGCTCCGTGCCGATGATGCGCACGCCCCACCGGTCCGCCAGGGCCCGGATCATCTCATAGGCGTAGTACAGCGGCGTCCCCTCATAGTTCACCATGTTCATGGACACCTGGGCCACGTTCCGGTCCTCCAGCAGCAGGCCGATGGCCTTGCAGAACTTGAACCCGCCGGAGGAGCCCCGGATGGCCTTGGCAATGGACTTGGCGATCTCCACGTTGTCCGTGTCCAGGTTCACGTTGAAGGCCACCAGCGGCATCCGCGCGCCGATGGCGATGATCCCGGCGGTGGGGTGGATTTTCCGCTGGCCGAAATCCGGGGCCCATTCCGGCTCCAGCAGCTTCTCGGGCATTCCCTCGAACTGCCCCTTCCGGATCTTGGCCAGGTTCACCCGCCCCGGAGCCGTGGCCGACTCCTCATACAGGAAGCTGGGAATCCCCAGCTCCTCCCAGATGCGCTGGGCCACCTGCCGGGAAAGCTCCACGCACTCCTCCACGGTCATGTCCATGGTGGGCACAAAGGGGATCACGTCCGTGGCCCCCATCCGGGGATGAGCGCCCTGGTGTTTGGTCATGTCGATAACCTCCATGGCCCGCTTGGCCAGCCGGAACGCCGCCTCGCCGATGCCCTCCGGGGACCCCACCAGCGTGAACACGCACCGGTTGTGGGTGCCGTCGGACTGCACGTCCAGCACCGTGCACCCGGCCACGGCCTGGGCGGTCTCCACCAGGGCGTTGAAGGCGGCCTCGTCCCGCTCCCGGCTGACGCTGAAATTGGGGATGCATTCCACAAGCTTCATCATATGTTTTTTCCTCCCTATCCTCTCTTTTTATGCGCTTCCCGGGACGGGGCCCACAGGCCCCGCCCTGGGGGAAATTTACTGCAATTCTCCGCAGACGGCCTCCGCCGCCCGGGAAATGGCGTGGGCCTTCACCAGCTCATCCGCCTGCACCATCAGCGGGTGCATCACCACGTCCTGGTCCACCGGCGGAATCGCCTGGCGGATGCGGTCGTATACCGCCCGGGTGGCCGGGGACAGTCCGTCCTCGCCCCGCAGCCACAGGGCCTGTGCCCCGGCGAACAGCTCGATGCCCAGCACCTTCTGGCTGTTGTCCAGGATCATCAGCGCCTTCCGGGCGGCGGTGGTGCCCATGCTGACGTGGTCCTCCTGGTTGGCCGACGACGGGATGGAGTCCACCGATGCCGGATGGGCATATACCTTGCTCTCCGACACCATGGACGCCGCGGCGTACTGGGCGATCATGAAGCCCGAGTGCACCCCGCCGTGTCTGGTCAGGAAGGCCGGCAGCCCCTCGGACAGGGCCGGATTCACCAGCCGCTCCAGCCGCCGCTCCGACACGTTGGCGTATTCCGCCAGGGCGATGCCCAGAAAGTCCATGGCCAGGGCCACCGGCTGCCCGTGGAAATTGCCGCCGGAGATGGCCTCATCCTCCTCCGGGAAGATCAGGGGGTTGTCGGTGACGGCGTTGATCTCCCGGCTTACCACGCCCCACACATAGCCGATGGCGTCCCGGCTGGCCCCGTGAATCTGGGGCGTGCAGCGGATGGCGTAGGCGTCCTGCACCTTGTCCGGATTCAGGTCGAAGGACAGCCCGCTGCCCTCCAGCAGCCGCCGCAGGTTCTCCGCCGTGGTGATCTGCCCCGGCTGGCCCCGCAGGGCGTGCACCTTGGGATCGAAGGCCTTCCGGATGCCGTGCAGGGCCTGGCAGGTCATGGCGGCGGCGATGTCCGCCGTTTTGGCCAGGTCCCGGGCGTCATACACCGCCTGGCAGGCGATGGCCGTCATGATCTGGGTGCCGTTGATCAGGGCCAGGCCCTCCTTGGCGGCCAGCTGGATGGTGTCGATGCCGGCGGCGGCCATGGCCTCCCGGCCCGGCATCACCCGGCCCTGATACTCCGCCTCGCCCTCGCCCAGCATCACCAGCACCATGTGGGACAGGGGCGCCAGGTCGCCGCTGGCCCCCAGGGACCCCTTCTCCGGGATGATCGGATGGACCCCCCGGTTCAGCATCTGCAAAAGCGTCTCCATGGTGGACAGGCGGATGCCGGAATTGCCCCGGGCCAGGGCGTTCAGCCGCAGCAGCATAGCCGCCCGCACCACCCGGGTGTCCAGAGGCTCCCCCATGCCGCAGGCGTGGGAGATGATCAGATTTCTTTGCAGCTGGGCCGTCTCCTCCTCCGGCACAAACACCGTGGAGAACTTGCCGAACCCGGTGGTCAGGCCGTATACCACGGCCTTGTCCGCCAGCTTCCGGTCCACATAGGCCCGGGCGGCCCGAATCTTCTCCGCCGCCTCCGGCGCGATGGCCACCGTCTCCCCCTGCCGGGAGACGGCGATGACCTGTTCAATGGTCAGGTCGTTTCCGTTGATATAGATCATGTTCCGTTCCTCCTACTCCTCATGCACGATCCGTCCCTTCTTCATCACCGTGCCCACCAGGTTGCTGCCGAACCGATAGCACACATAGTCCAGGTCCGGCGCGTTCCACAGCAGCAGATCCGCCTGCTTCCCCGGCTCCACGGAGCCGATGGTCCCGGCCCGGCCGATGGCGGCGGCGGCGTTCAGCGTCACCGCCGTCAGCACCTCCTCCGGTGTCATCCGGTATTTCAGGCACGCGATGTTCATGGCCAGCTGCAGACTGCTGCCGGGGCAGGACCCGGGATTGAAGTCCGTGGCCACCGCCACCGGCACCCCAGCCCTGATCATCTCCCGGGCCGGGGCATAGGCCGCCCCCAGATAGAAGCTGGTGGCCGGCAGACAGCACGCCACGGCGCCTCCCGCCGCCAGACTCCGGATCCCCTCCGGCGGGCATACGATCAGGTGCTCGGCGCTGATGGCCCCGATGTCCCCCGCCAGCTGGGAGCCGCCGATGGCGGCGATCTCGTCGGCGTGGACCTTGGGCCGCAGCCCGTGGGCCAGTCCCGCCTCCAGGATGGTCCGGCTCTCCCGGGCGGTGAACACGCCCTCCTCGCAGAACACGTCGCAGAACTCCGCCAGGCCCTCCCGGGCCGCGCAGGGGATCATCTCCCGGCACAGCAGGCGGATATAGTCCTCCCGCCGCTCCCGGTATTCCTCCGGCAGGGCGTGGGCCCCCATAAACGTGGCCGCCAGCTCCACCGGCTGCGTCTCGTTCAGCCGCCGGATCACCCGCAGCTGCTTGTATTCCTGCTCCGGCTCCAGGCCGTAGCCGCTTTTGGCCTCGCAGGTGGTCACGCCCATCCGCAGCATTTCCGCCAGGACCGCTTCCGCCTTGTGCGCCAACTGCTCCTCCGACGCCGCCCGGGTGGCCCGGACGGTGGACAGAATGCCGCCTCCCTGGGCCAGAATGTCCAGATACGGCACGCCCCGGAGCTTCTGCCCCAGCTCGTTCTGCCGCCAGCCGCCGAAGATCAGGTGGGTATGGGCGTCCACCAATCCCGGGGTCATCAGCCGCCCTCCGGCGTCCAGAAGGGTGTCGCCGTCCTCCGGGGCAGGCTGTCCCTGCCCCACGGCGGCGATTTTTCCGCCCTCCACGGCCACCCAGGCGTCCCGCAGCAGGGTGATCTCCCCCTGCTGCCGTCCCCGCCGGGCGGAATCCCCCCGGGGGGTGGCCAGCAGGCCGATGTTTGTGATATAGGTGGTCATAGCCCCTCCTTACCGGGCCCCGTGCAGCACGGCGGCGATGATGTCGTCATCCTCCGGCGCGGTATAGGGCAGGGTGATATGATCCTGCCCGGCGTACAGGCGGTTATACTCCATGGCCGTGGTGACGGCGTTGTCGTTCCGGGCCCAGCTGCGCCGGGCCACGCCCACCATGGTGTCCCAGGGCATGCTCATGCGCAGGATGGTGTCCACCCGCTCCGAGCCGTCCAGCACCATGCCGAACCCGCCGTTGATGGACTTGCCGATGCCCACGCCGCCGCCGTTGTGCAGGGCGATCAGGCTCATGCCCCGGGCGGCGTTTCCGGCGTAGCACTGGGTGGCCATGTCCGCCATGATATTGGAGCCGTCCTTGATGTTGGAGGTCTCCCGGAAGGGGGAGTCCGTTCCGCCGGTGTCGTGGTGGTCCCGGCCCAGCATCACGGGGCCGATCTCGCCGTTGCGCACCATCTCGTTGAACTTCAGCGCGATGTTCATGCGCCCCATGGCGTCCTGATACAGGATGCGGCACTGGGTGCCCACCACCATGCGGTTGCGCTTGGCGTCCCGGACCCACACATAGTTGTCATAGTCCTGATACCGCCGGTTGTTTTCCAGGATATACTCCGCCGCCGCGGCGTCGGTCTTGTCCAGGTCCTCGCTGCGGCCGGACAGGCAGCACCACCGGAAGGGCCCGTAGCCGAAGTCGAACAGGCACGGCCCCAGAATGTCCTCCACATACGAGGGGAACACGAACCCGTCCAGGTCGTTTTCGCCGTTGCGGCACACGTCCCGCACCCCCGCGTCAAACACGGCCTTCAGGAAGCTGTTGCCATAGTCGAAGAAATACGTCCCCCGGTCGTGGAACCGGCAGATCATCTCATAGTGCCGCCGCAGGGATTTGTCCACCAGCTTCCGGAACTTCTCCGGGTCGTGGTCCAGCATCTCCGTCCGCTGGGCGAAGGTCAGCCCCTGGGGGCAGTATCCGCCGTCATAGGGGACGTGGCAGGAGGTCTGGTCGCTGAGCAGATCCACATGCACGTTGTTGTCATACAGGTATTCCAGCAGGTCCACCACATTTCCGTGATAGGCGATGGCGCAGGGGGTCCGGTCCGCCAGGTGCCGCCGGGCCATGGCCAACGCCTCCTCCAGGCTGTCGGTGCGCTGGCTGACCCACCCTTGGGTATACCGGGTCTCGATGCGGGAGTCGTCCACCTCTGCGATGATGGACACGGCCCCGGCGATCTCCGCCGCCTTGCCCTGTGCGCCCGACATCCCGCCAAGGCCCGCCGAGACGAACAGCCGTCCGGCCAGATCCTTATCGTTCGGAATGCCGAGAATGAGGCGGCCTGCGTTCAGAAGCGTGTTGAACGTGCCGTGGACGATGCCCTGCGGGCCGATGTACATCCAGCCGCCGGCGGTCATC
>ERZ773178.3260-NODE-3260-length-13907-cov-3.129729_pt1 | contig 13907 bp, 12 predicted proteins | sample MGYA00580533_ERZ773178 | MGnify/ENA primary metagenome ERZ773178 (study PRJEB29015, sample SAMEA2737859) | human gut metagenome | biome: human gut; feature: human-associated habitat; material: faeces | place: China | collected 2012 ...
ACGCAGCTTCTTTTAGGAGCTGATAATATGGACAGACTTTCGAATGCAAAGGTTGCAGTTTTTGGAATCGGCGGTGTTGGTGGATATGTTGTAGAAGCACTTGCAAGAAGCGGTGTCGGTTCGTTTGTATTGGTAGATGATGACAAAGTATGTCTGACGAATATTAACCGTCAGATTATTGCAACAAGGAAGACGGTTGGAAAATATAAAGTAGATGTGATGAAAGAAAGAATCCTTGAGATTAATCCGGACGCAGATGTAGAAGTAAGGAAATGCTTTTATCTTCCTGAGAATGCACATGAATTCCCGTTTGAAGAATACTCTTACGTGGTAGATGCAGTAGATACGGTAACGGCAAAGATTGAGATCATTATGCGTGCAAAAGCCGCAGAAATTCCGGTTATCAGTTGTATGGGAGCCGGTAATAAACTGGATGCATCGGCATTTCAGGTGGCAGATATCTATAAGACGAAGATGTGTCCGCTTGCAAAGGTTATGCGAAGAGAATTAAAGGCACGTGGCGTAAAGAAACTGAAAGTTGTATATTCAGAAGAAAAGCCGGTACGTCCGCTGGAAGATATGAGTATCAGCTGCAGACAGCACTGTGTATGTCCTCCGGGAACGGACAGAAAATGTACCGAAAGAAGAGACATCCCGGGAAGCATTGCATTTGTTCCGTCGGTTGCAGGACTGATTCTTGCAGGGGAAGTGGTAAAGGATCTGACAATTAACCAATATGGACGCGGGGACGAATAAAAACGGATATCTTTTGACTTTTTTCGCAAATGCTTTATAATAGAGAAGGTAATGTTCTATTTGTAGATTGAGGAGGTTATCAATATGAAAAAAAATAGAAGAAACAACTCAAGACCGGCAGAAATCGCAACTGCAAAAGACACAACTAAGGCAATCGAGACAAGAGCAGGTGTATTGAAAGAGGCAGAAGACGTGAAGAAAGAAGCAAAGACAAGCTTTTATCTTCAGTATATGGGTAAAGAGATCAGCACAGAAGAGATTACAAAAAAAGTGCATGAAGTATGGACAAAAGAGTATGGTAAGAGTGTGGAAGAAATCAAAACTCTGAATGTATATCTGAAACCAGAAGAAGCTGCAGCTTATTATGTAATAAATGAAGAGACAACAGGCAAAGTTACTATTTAGTGATTTGACGGATTGACTGTGAACAAAAATAAGAGGAGCGTTTCCGTGTGTATGGAAATGCTCCTCTTATTTTTGTACCACTATATTGCAAAAAAGAACACAGGCAGTCGGTTGAAAAGAAGAATTTAGCCGCAATAACGGGTAATATCTTCTTCAAGATGATCAATCTGTTCCGTGAGATTGTGAAGCTGTTCATCAGAAAGAGATTCCAAAATCGCTTTCATATCTGCAGCAATTTTAGAAGGATTATACGGTACTTCTAATGCGAAATCACTGTAAGCACGGAGCTTTTGAAAATAAGTATTTGTTTCAGGTTCTTCTTTTCCGGCGCGGCACATCTGATACATGGTGACACAATCAGTGGCAGCCTGGTCGGTGCATTCCTTGCAGATCCATTTTCCAAGATAATAATAATTGTTCCCGATCTGATAAAGGAAGCCCGGAAGCTTTAAGATTCGTTCTGATAACATAGTGAAGTCCTCCTTTTCTTATCTATTAGTATCCCGTTGTTTGATACAAAAGTCAAGTGGGATTCTGGTATTAATATCATTATAAAAAGTAGAGCAGATTCTTTGCAAATCACCGGAATGTATCGTATAATAAACAGCAGTATAAAAAATAGTGAAGGAAAGAATGCATGTAAATATATTTGGGATATGTATATATGGAGAGTGTGAATGATATGAGGATTAAGAATGGTTTAATGCTGCTTCTTACAGCTTTTATCTGGGGAACAGCATTTGTAGCACAGAGTGTGGGTATGGATTATCTGGAACCGTTTACATTTAATGGAGTCAGAAGCCTGATTGGAGGAGCGGCACTTTTGCCATGTATCTGGATCTTGCAGAAATTAAATGGAAGATCGAAAGATACAGGCACGAAAAAGGATCTGCTCACGGGCGGATTGGCCTGTGGTGTGTTACTGTTTGCGGCAAGCAGTCTTCAGCAGATCGGTATTAAATATACGACAGCGGGAAAGGCCGGATTTATCACCGCTTTTTATATCGTGATCGTTCCGGTGATGGGAGTTTTTCTTCATAAAAAGATAGGCTGGAAGATATGGATGGCAGTAGTGCTGGCGGTTGCGGGACTTTATTTTCTGTGTATTACAGAGTCGTTTTCTGTTGGCAAAGGAGATATTCTGGTATTTTTATGCGCACTTGTATTTGCGGTACATATCCTGGTGATCGATCATTTTGCACCTAAGGTAGATGGTGTGAAGATGTCGTGTATACAATTCTTTGTTTGCGGAATTTTGTCCGTGCCATTTATGTTTGCATTGGAGACACCAAAGATAACATCTGTAATGACTGCATGGATGCCAATTTTATATGCCGGGGTATTATCTTGTGGAGTTGCTTATACACTACAGATACTGGGACAGAAAAATGTAAATCCGGCGGTGGCATCACTGCTTTTAAGTCTGGAATCGTGTTTTTCTGTACTGGCCGGCTGGATTGTGCTGGGAGAAAGACTGTCAATAAGGGAAATGTCGGGATGTATATTGATGTTTGCTGCAATTATCCTGGCACAGGTTCCTGAAAAGAAAAAGAGATAAAAGGGAGAAAATCAGATGCGTTTTGTAATTCAAAGAGTAACAGAAAGTAGTGTAAAAGTAGATGGTGAAGTGATAGGCAAGATCGGGAAAGGATTCATGGTCCTGATCGGAGTTGCGGATTCGGATACAAAAGACACAGCAGATAAGATGTTAAAGAAGATGTTAGGACTTCGCATTTTTGAAGATGAGAATGGAAAGACGAATCTTTCGCTGGATCAGGTAGGAGGAGAGTTGCTTTTGATTTCTCAGTTTACTCTGTATGCGAACTGTAAGAAGGGAAACCGGCCAAGTTTTATAGAAGCAGGGAAACCGGATATGGCGGAGAAGATGTATGAATATATCATCAGTAGGTGTAAGGAACAAGTAACGGTAGTTGAACGGGGAAAATTTGGCGCAGATATGAAAGTAAGTCTTGTAAATGACGGTCCGTTTACCATTGTACTTGATTCAGAAAAGTTATAATCAAAGGGCAGAAGAATCTTCAGGGACAAAAGTTGTTCCGGAGATTCTTTTTTTAGTTATATAACTAATTAAATATTTGTTAAAATGACGGAATGATTATTAAATAAATATAAAAACATTGACATTACTGGTGAAAATGACTAATATAATCGTTAGACATCTAATTAATTGGGAGAGGAGAAATAATATGCACAAAGAGATGGAATCATCTGTGTTCTTTTCTATATTCCAATTGATGCAGTTCATGAAATATCAGGGAATGAAAAGAATGGAAGAACTGGACATCAAGCCGAGTCAGGCAGGAATATTATTTTCACTGAAATGCTGGGGAGAACAGTCACAGAGACAGCTCGCACAAAGAGTTGGGATTACTCCACCGTCTATGACAGTCGCACTTCGCAAGATGGAAGAAAAAGGTTATGTAAGCCGTAAGACGGATGAGAAGGATCAGAGGATTACAAGGATACAGCTTGCTCCGAAAGGGGAAGAATGTATAGATGGAATACGCCGTGTCCTTACAGAGATGGAAGAAATAATCTATCAGGGGATATCAAGAGAAGAGGTACTTCTGATGAAGCGTCTGCTTGCAGAGATGAAGAATAATCTTCTGGAGTCTAAGGATTTCAAAGGAGTGGATATGCAGACCATTATGGAAAAAACACATCCTTCTATGAAACATATGTAGGAACTGTTTTGATATAAATAGGACAGAAAGGAAAGGCATAAAAGATATGGGAAAATTATTAAAATTTCTGAAACCGTATGCAGGTGCGGTTGTAGCGATTATCTGTATACTTGTCGTGCAGGCATATTGTGACCTGTCATTGCCGACATATACCTCGGATATTGTGAATGTCGGTATCCAGCAGGGGGGTATCGATGAGACCGTACCGGATACGATTTCTAAAAAAGATCTGAACCATTTGTTACTTCTGGTTCCGTCGGATAAGCAGGAGCTTGTAAAGAATGCTTATACGAAATCAACGAAGAAATACGACTATAAGGGAACCGTTATGGAATTAAAATCTTCTGTAAAAGAAGATGATAAAAAGATGGAGAAGCTCTCCGATATCCTCGGAAAGCCGATGCTTCTGGCGGCAGGATTTGACTCCGGCAGTGACATGACACAAAGAATCGAAGACCAGATGCGTACAAATATGAAAAAACAGGTTGAAGCAAAACAGGCTGAGGCCAAGGCGCAGATGGAAAAAGCACAGAAAGAGGCAGAAGATAAGATTAATGCACAGTTTGCAGATGCACTGGCGGCGGCCCAGACACCGGAGGCGAAGGCCCAGGTGCAGGCCCAGATGCAGGCAGCGGCACAACAGGTACAGACTCAGATGCAGGAAGCACAAAAGAAGGCAGCAGCGCAGATGTCAGAAGTTCCGGATTTTGACAAGATGGATATCTATGATATGTTGAACTTCATGGGAGCAGAAGGCAGAGACGCGCTGATCAAACAGATGAATAAACAAATGAATTCCATGCAGGATTCAATCATTGAACAGGCAGCCTCCACCTATATCAAAGATGCTTACACACATGTAGGAATCGATACCGATCAGATCGAAACCAGTTATATCTTACACACAGGGGCCAAGATGCTGGCACTTGCATTCCTTGGAATGGCGGCAAGTATTATGGTCGGACTATTAGCATCTCGTGTCGGAGCCGGTGTCGGACGCGGACTTCGTGAGAATGTATTCCGTAAGGTTGTCGGATTTTCCAATGCAGAGTTTGACAAATTCTCTACGGCATCACTGATCACAAGAAGTACGAATGATATCCAGCAGATCCAGCTGTTGATTGTGATGATCCTTCGAATGGTTCTGTATGCACCAATTATGGCAATCGGAGGAATCTGGAAGGTCTTCCACACGAATGTCAGCATGTCATGGATCATCGGACTTGCGGTTGCAATCATTGTAGTCATCGTAGGATTTTTATTCTTTGTAGTTATGCCGAAGTTCAAACTGATCCAGAATCAGGTCGACAGACTGAATCTTGTCAGTCGTGAAATCTTAACAGGACTTTCGGTTATCCGTGCATTCGGCACACAAAAGCATGAGGAAGAGCGGTTTGATGATGCGAACAAAGCACTGACGAAGACAAACCTTTTCGTAAACCGTGCGATGACGTTTATGATGCCGCTTATGATGTTCGTAATGAACAGTATTACGCTGCTGATCGTATGGGTAGGCGGTCACAGTATCAACGACGGTGTAATGCAGGTTGGAGATATGATGGCGTTTATCCAGTATACAATGCAGATCATCATGGCATTCTTAATGATCTGTATGATTTCGGTTATGCTTCCAAGAGCAGCAGTATCTGCAAGCCGTATTGATGAAGTACTGACAAGTGAGACAATGATCCATGATCCGAAGCAGCCGTTACGTATTCCGGAAGAAGGAAAAGGAAAGGTCGTATTCGATCATGTATCCTTCCGTTATCCGGGAGCAGAAGAAGATGTACTGCATGATATTTCCTTTACGGCAGAGCCGGGAAAGACCACGGCATTTATCGGAAGTACCGGATGTGGTAAGTCTACGCTGGTAAACCTGATCCCGAGATTTTATGATGTTACAGATGGTAAGATCACGATCGACGGAAAAGATGTCAGAGATGTATCACAGCATGAACTGCGTGAAAAACTGGGATATGTACCGCAGAAAGCTGTACTGTTCTCCGGTGATATTGCTTCGAATATTTTATATGGCAACCCGGATGGAAGTGAAGCTGAGATGATTGAAGCAGCAACAATCGCACAGGCAACAGAATTTATTGATCAGAAGAAGAAAAAATATAAGAGCCCGATCTCACAGGGAGGAGCCAATGTATCCGGTGGTCAGAAGCAGAGACTTTCGATTGCAAGAGCAATTGCAAAACATCCGGATGTATATATATTCGATGATAGTTTTTCGGCACTGGATTATAAGACAGATGCAACACTCCGTGCAGAGCTGAAGGAGAAGACAGCGGAAAGTACTGTTATGATCGTTGCGCAGAGGATCAGTACGATCCTTCATGCAGATCAGATCATTGTACTGGAAGATGGTCAGATCGTCGGAAAGGGTACACATAAAGAATTACTGAAGAACTGCGAAGCATATTATCAGATTGCTTCTTCACAGTTATCAGAAAAAGAATTAGAAGAAGATCTTAAGGAGGTGGAATAATATGCCAAGAGGTAGAGGACGTGGACCACAGATGTCAAATGAAAAGGCAAAAGATTTTAAAGGCACAATGAAAAAGCTGATGGCATATTTGAGCGCATATAAGATTGGAATATTCTTTGTAATCGTATTTGCTATCGGAAGTACGATATTCAATATTGTAGGACCGAAGATTCTTGGAAAGGCAACGACTGAGATATTTAAAGGACTGGTCAGAAAAGTATCCGGAGGATCCGGAATAGATTTTGACAAGATCGCGCATATCGTACTGACGCTGTTATGCCTGTATCTGACAAGTGCGGTATTCTCCTTTGTACAGGGGTACATTATGACGGGTGTGTCACAGAAGCTGACGTACCGTCTGAGAAAAGAAATCTCTGAGAAGATCAACCGTCTGCCGATGAACTATTTTGATAAGCAGACACATGGTGAAGTATTATCGCGTATTACCAACGATGTAGATACCTTAAGTCAGAGTCTGAACCAGAGTGCGACGCAGGTGATCACATCGACGACAACGATCATCGGTGTATTGATCATGATGCTCAGTATCAGCCCGCTGATGACCGTGGTAGCACTCCTGATCCTTCCGGTTTCAATGGGACTGATCTCAGTGATCGTGAAACGTTCACAGAAATATTTCATGAGTCAGCAGGAATATCTGGGTCATGTAAACGGACAGGTGGAAGAAATCTATGGCGGTCATAATATCATCAAAGCGTTTAATAAAGAAGAGGATGTAATTGCAACATTCAAGCGTGACAATGATATTCTGTATACATCGGCATGGAAATCGCAGTTCCTGTCAGGAATGATGATGCCGATCATGCAGTTCGTCGGAAATCTCGGATATGTCGGTGAGGTTATCCTCGGCGGTTACCTTGCGATGAAAGGTACGATCCAGGTTGGAGATATCCAGTCATTTATTCAGTACGTAAGAAGTTTTACGATGCCGATCCAGCAGGTTGCACAGGTGGCCAATATGTTACAGTCTACAGCGGCAGCTTCCGAGCGTGTGTTTGAATTCCTTGAGGAGAAGGAAGAAGACCAGACGGTAGAGAATCCGGTATGTATCGATAAACTGGAAGGAAGCGTAAGCTTCGACCATGTACATTTCGGATATAATCCGGATCACACAATCATCAATGACTTCAGTGTGGATGTAAAACCAGGACAGAAGGTTGCAATCGTAGGACCGACCGGTGCCGGAAAGACGACGATGATCAAATTATTAATGCGTTTCTATGATGTTGGAAGTGGTTCGATCAAAGTAGATGGACATGATGTCCGCGACTTTAACCGTGATGACTTAAGAAAAATGTTCGGAATGGTATTACAGGATACCTGGCTGTTCAAGGGAAGCATCGAAGATAATATCCGTTATGGACGACTGGATGCAACGCATGAAGAGGTTGTGGAGGCCGCAAAGGCAGCACGTGCACACCGCTTTATAAAGACGCTTCCGGGTGGTTATCAGATGGAGTTAAATGAAGAAGCAAGTAACGTATCACAGGGACAGAAACAGCTCCTGACGATCGCAAGAGCCATGCTGGCAGATCCGAAGATTCTGATTCTTGATGAGGCGACAAGTTCGGTAGATACAAGAACCGAGATCCAGATCCAGAAGGCGATGGATCAGCTGATGAAAGGAAGAACAAGTTTCGTAATTGCACACCGGCTGTCTACGATTCGTGATGCGGATGTGATCCTTGTTATGAAAGACGGGGATATTGTAGAGCAGGGAAATCATGAGGAATTATTAGCACAAAATGGATTCTATGCAGAACTGTATAATTCACAATTTGAGAGAAGTGCATAAGGATATTTACAGATAGAGAAGTCCATGTTAAAAGAAATAAGGCGCTGCCCGAAGAATATCGGGTGCGCCTTTTGTTGTGTGCATTGACATATGCGGAAGGGGATTCATTTGATGCGCTGCCTTTTGTTATTTTACATATATAGAGGGTGTAAAATAATGAAATATTATTATTGTATAGCCATTCTTACGTAAAATATATAAGTAAAATAAGAAAGGAGAGGCATGAATCGTTTTAAGAAATGCTATGTAGGAAAAGCTGCCACTTGACAGTTTTCTTACAAAATCCGATGAATATTTAAAGTAATTAAATTATATCACTCGCGGTAAGAAAAGTATAGTATAATAAACGAATAAAAAGAAACGCAACAAAATGTTGCATGCCGGAACAAAAGAAAATGTCCCGGCGTGCATTTTAGATACCAAAGTATGCAAGAGAAGTTGCCGGTGGCAAGTTCTCTGTATCGCATACGTTCGATACTAATGTGTGGAAATTCCGGCAAGAATGTTTTTTACATGTGAGATTTCCTGATCGGTAGCTTTGGCGGCAGGAACATAATAACTTTTTTCGCGGGCAATCTGATAAAGTTTTTCCTGGGACATTTCACAGTCATTACGTATCTGTTTCAGTTTCTGCTTCAATTCTTTGTTTTCCGTCTGGGAAATCATTTCTCCGTAACGTACAAGTTCTCCGTTGACACCGGCAAGGGCATCGCTTACCATCGTTTTTTCATCCAGCATAGATAGTTCCTCCTATAAAAATTTCATCAGATCCTGTCGGTTCTTCATAGCACTGTCTGCAGCATCCTGAAACAGCTTGCGGATTTCAGGATCTTTGGCTTCTGAGGCATAGTCCTGCATTTTGCACTGGCTGGTTTCAAATCCGCCAATTAAATGACGCAGGTTCTGAAGATCAAGTATTGAAATTTCTGACATAGTACACGTTCCTCCTTTTTATTATTATATATCTGTGAAGAACTGTCAGTGGCAGGTTCTTTGCAGCGCCGGGCGTTTGAAAGAAGCTGCGAGCGGCAAGTTCTGTAGATATGACATATACAGTATGTGCAATAGACGCAGATTATATATATGGAAATGTATAGAAAAAACTATCAGTTAAAGCGACAAAAACTATGGAAAATGTCGTATACTGATAACAGATGATTTACATAATGTGATTTGTGTAATAAAACGAATAAACAAAAGGGGTTAAAAGCAACATGAGAATGATTGATATGCACTGTGATACTTTGTGGAAATTGATCGATTTGGATGGCCAGGGAGATTTGATGAAGAATGATTGCCATATCAGTATTCCATCTATGAAAAAAGCGGGAACCGTCGTGCAGCTTTTTGCCTGTTTTACGAAGGCGGCTGATTATAAGAAGAAAGGAGGATATGATGCGGCATTCGTTCATGTACAGGATATGGTGCGATATTTAAGGCAGCAGCAGGAGAGGTACAGTGAAGATCTGGCACTGGCATATTCGTGGAATGATGTAGACAGGAATGATTTCGCAGGACGGATCTCTGCGATTATGACTGTGGAAGAAGGGGGAATTTTAAACGGTCATATGGAGCGGCTGGAAGAGCTGTATCAACATGGGATCAGGCTTATGACACCGGTATGGAATTATGAAAACTGCATCGGATATCCAAACAGCAGAAAGAAATCTGTAATGTGGAAGGGGTTAAAACCTTTTGGAAAAGAAGTGATAGAAAGAATGGGAGAACTGGGAATGATCATAGATGTATCCCATGCATCGGATGGAACATTCCGGGATATAATGGCAATCGCAAAAGGAACGGTGATTGCGTCTCATTCTAATTGCAGGGAGATTGCAAAGCATCCGAGAAATCTGACAGATGAGATGATCTGGCAGCTTGCAGATGCAGGTGGTATTGCGGGACTTAATCTGTATGGTCCGTTCCTTGGAAGAGAGAAAGAATCCAGGATTGAAGATATGACAGCTCATATATTACATATGTTAAATAAAGGGGGCAGTGATTTCCCGGCAATTGGAACTGATTTTGACGGTTTCGGGGAGATGGAAGTAATGGAAATTGGACATCCGGATGAGATGGAGAAGCTGTGGGAAATATTGAAGCAAAAAGGAGTAAAGGAGTCACAGCTTGATAAGATCTGGTATCGGAATGCGATGAGAGTTTTGAAAAGTATTTAAATATAAAGCAGGGACGGTTATCAGCCCCTGCTTTATTCAATCGCATAGTATGTATTTATTTTTGATTTTTATTTACATTCTGCAGCTTCATTGCACGAACTTTCAGAGGAAGTCCGAACAGGTTGATGAATCCGCTTGCATCATGATGATCATAGAGATCACCTGTTGTAAAGCTTGCAAGTGATTCACTGTACAGAGAATATGGAGAAGTTGTTCCTGCTTTTGTGATGGTTCCTTTGTAAAGTTTGAATTTGACTTCACCAGTTACATATTCCTGTGTGCTTTCAACGAAAGCCTGGATTGCCTCACGAAGCGGAGTGAACCATTTTCCTTCGTATACGAGCTGAGCAAGCTTGTCAGACATTTCTTTCTTTACTTCTGCTGTAGCACGGTCAAGGATCAGTTCCTCTAACTGCTGGTGTGCAGCATACAGGATTGTTCCACCAGGTGTCTCATATACACCACGTGATTTCATACCAACAACACGGTTTTCAACAATGTCAATGATACCGATACCATGTTTTCCGCCAAGTTCATTCAATTTGCGGATGATATCAGATACCTTCATCTCTTCGCCGTTGATACTCTTTGGAATACCCTTTTCAAATGTCATTGTGACATATTCGGCTTTGTCCGGAGCTTTTTCCGGAGTTGTTGACATTACAAGAAGGTCATCGTAGTTTGGCTCGTTGGAAGGATCCTCAAGTTCCAGACCTTCGTGGCTGATATGCCATAAGTTACGGTCACGGCTGTAGCTGTGTTTTGCATCGAATGGAAGGTCGATTCCGTGTGCTTTACAGTAATCAATCTCGTCTTCACGTGACTGCATAGTCCAGAGATCTGTCATTCTCCAAGGAGCGATGATCTTGATATCCGGAGCAAGTGCTGTGATACCAAGTTCAAAACGGATCTGGTCGTTACCTTTACCGGTAGCACCGTGGCAGATTGCAACAGCATTTTCTTTACGTGCAATCTCTACCAGACGTTTTGCAATTGCAGGACGAGCCATAGAAGTTCCCAGAAGATATTCATCTTCGTATACGGCATGTGCCTGAACGCAAGGTACGATGTAATTGTCGGCAAAATCATCTACGATATCTTCAATATATAATTTGGCTGCACCGGAAAGTTTGGCTCTTTCTTCCAGTCCATCCAGTTCTTCGCCCTGTCCGCAGTCGATACAGCAGCAGATAACATCATAGTTAAATGTTTCCTTCAGCCATGGGATAATTGCTGTGGTGTCAAGACCACCTGAGTACGCTAATACAACTTTTTCTTTCATCTTATATATCCTCCTACATGAAATATAGTTTTATCAATCGCTTTAAAATAATCTTCTCGTATGCAGTCTTAAAAGTCAAGTCTTTCTTTTATAAAGAACATTTTTGACTGCAAGGAATACTATACACCTGATTTTATAATTATGCAAGAAAAAATGATAAAAAAGTGAAAATAATTAAAAAATATGCAAAAATATGCATAAAATAAAGGGAAAGTGTATGATGGATGAATATTTGAATATATAAATGGAAAATTAAAAGGGGATTAGATAAGTTTACATAATTCGATTAGAAAACATAATTAAGAAATGATGAAAGATCTTGCGAAAAATGCTTGACGAATCCATGACGACAACGTAGAATATATCCGGCAATTTGCGCAAAAAATAAATTAAGAAAATATCAGCGCAAGAAAAAATTTCGAAATAATATTTTTATATATAAAAGGAGAAAGATACGTATGAATTATGATGTAATTATTATTGGAGCAGGTCCCGGAGGAATCTTTGCGGCATATGAGCTGATGAAAAAGAAACCGGAATGTAAGATTGCTGTATTTGAAGAAGGCTATCCGCTTGAAAAGAGAAAATGTCCAATTGACGGAGATAAGATCAAGAGCTGTATCAATTGTAAGCGCTGCTCGATCATGTGCGGATTTGGAGGAGCCGGAGCATTTTCGGATGGAAAATACAACATTACGAATGACTTCGGTGGAACTTTGTTCGAGTATATCGGAAAGAAACAGGCAGTAGAACTGATGAAATATGTGGATGAGATCAACATGGAGAACGGTGGAGAAGGAACAAAGCTCTATTCTACGGCAGGAACCAAATTCAAAAAACTCTGTCTGCAGAATAAGTTAAATCTTCTGGATGCATCGGTTCGTCATCTTGGAACAGATATCAACTATGTCGTTCTTGAGAATCTGTACAATGCAATGAAAGATCACATAGATTTCTATTTTGATACACCGGTACAGAAACTGGAAGTTCTGGAAGACGGATATCGTGTGATCTGTGAAAAAGGTTCCTATGAGTGCAAGAAATGTATTGTCTCTGTAGGAAGAAGCGGAAGTAAATGGATGGAAACTGTCTGTAAAGAGCTGAAGATCCCAACCAAATCCAATCGTGTGGATATCGGTGTTCGTGTGGAACTTCCGGCAGTTATCTTCTCACATCTGACAGATGAACTGTACGAGAGCAAGATCGTCTACCGTACAGAGAAATTTGAAGATAACGTTCGTACTTTCTGTATGAACCCGAACGGAATCGTAGTAAACGAAAATACAAATGGAATCATTACCGTAAACGGCCACAGCTATGAGGGAGATGAGAAGAAAACAGACAATACCAACTTTGCACTTCTTGTTTCCAAACATTTCTCCGAGCCATTTAAGGACAGTAACGGATACGGCGAAAGCATCGCAAGACTTTCCAACATGCTTGGCGGCGGTGTTATCGTACAGCGTTTTGGAGATCTTGTACGTGGACGAAGAAGTACAGTGAAACGTGTGGAAGAGGGACTCGTAAGACCAACTCTTACCGCGACACCTGGAGATTTGAGTCTGGTACTTCCGAAGCGTATTCTGGATGGCATTATCGAGATGATCTATGCACTGGACAAAGTTGCACCGGGAACTGCAAATGATGATACTCTTCTGTATGGCGTTGAAGTCAAATTCTATAACATGGAAGTTGAAATTGATGACAATCTTGAAAGCTGTCATAAAGGTCTGTATGTGATCGGCGACGGAAGTGGTGTGACACATTCTCTGTCACACGCATCTGCAAGTGGTATTTATGTAGCAAGACATATCGCAGGACAGAAATAAATAAGTGGTATATGAAAGGCAGGCTCTTCGGAGTCTGTTTTTCTTTACAATTTTCTGATATACTGTAGGCATAAAATTACGTATGGAGGTATAGATTTTATGCATACACTTGAGAATGACCAGCTTTGTGTTACAATCAGTGATCACGGTGCAGAATTATCCGGAATTTTTGATAAAAAGAATGACAGAGAGATTCTGTGGAATGCAGATCCGTCACACTGGAAACGCCATGCTCCGGTTCTTTTTCCGAATGTAGGAAGATACTATGAAGATCATTGTCTGATTAATGGAAAAACTTACACTTCCGGACAGCATGGATTTGCCCGGGATATGGAATTCATCTGCGTGGAGGAAACGGAGAATTCGGTTACACATTTACTGGAATCCACGGATGAGACAAAGAAAGCATGGCCATATGAGTTTCAGCTGTATATTACACATAC
>ERZ773178.3266-NODE-3266-length-13873-cov-4.735200_pt1 | contig 13873 bp, 10 predicted proteins | sample MGYA00580533_ERZ773178 | MGnify/ENA primary metagenome ERZ773178 (study PRJEB29015, sample SAMEA2737859) | human gut metagenome | biome: human gut; feature: human-associated habitat; material: faeces | place: China | collected 2012 ...
CTACGACCTACGGATTAACAGTCCGCCGCTCTAACCAACTGAGCTACTAAGGAATATTTCTCAAAAGCGATGCAAAGATATGGCTTTTTTTGAAAGTGACAAAATTTCATCAGAAAAAAAATGATTTTTTGTTTTTTTTACAAAGGAATAAATTAAAGTGATTAATTTGAAAGGAGTTGTAAAAAAGCTAAATTTGTCACGATTCATTATTCATGAAAAATTAATGTGTGTGGGTATTCGATTAATAATATCGGTGACATTTTTGTTACTGGTGGTGTCTGTCCGTTTACAGGCGCAGGATACGAAGGTATCTCATCCATTTATGTGGAAATCTTTTAATAATCCGGCCTATTCAGGTTTTGATGGATTAGCGGGTGTGAATATCGGTATGCAACGGTCATATTGGAGTAAGCCGTTGGATTTCAGGTCTTATTTTGTTTCGGCAGATTATGCCTTTCAGGAGAAAAGGACTTTCGGCTTGGGAGGTCTCTCTCTGTTTTATCAACGCGATCAGGAAAGTTCGGTGATGTATGTGACCCAGCTGTTTGCTGCCGCCTTGTCGGCCCGGGTGAAACTGTCACGTTCTACGGTGTTGCAGGTCGGTCTGCAACCTAGCCTATATTGTAAAAGCGTGGATCCCTCGAAGTTGACACTGGGAGATCAGTTCGATCCTTTTTACGGTCAGATTTTGGATATCTCCCCTGAGTTGATGAGTTTTTATGCCGATAAAGTGACGATATTCGATATGGCCGCCGGTATTTACGGTCAGACCGATTTCAATGTGGCCTGGCATGGGGTGGCTAGTTTGGAGTATGGGTTTTCTGTATATCATATCATAGAATCCACTCAGTCGTTTTTATCCGAACACGGGTCTGCTTCTTCCGAAGAAAATCTGTTGAATCGCCGGTATTCGGGATATGTTTCGTATGCACATCCTTTTGCTTTAGGGAATCAGATCAATACAGTGCTTTCTCCGTACGTAATGATCGATGTGCAGTCGGTTATGCGGAATTTACAATTCGGAGTTTGCTGGGAGGAAGAACGTTTCGGACTGATCGGTCTGGGGGTCCGGGGAGATCAATTCGAAGGATTGCAGGTAGGTACCTTGTTAGTACATTTAGGAGTGAATATTCCGGGAGGACGTGATTCCGGATGGAAGATCGGTTATACCTGTGAAGTCCCGACCCATCAAGGGACGATGTATCAAAATACCAGTCATTCTTTATCGTTGCATTGGTATTACAGGATAGTTCCCAAACGTTGCATCCAGCGTTTCGATAATTCGCCGAACAATAGTAAGAGAGCCAGAATGAAACGGAAGAATAAGGCTTTTCATTTTTAAAATCCGCCGATCACAGGCGAATAAAAAGGATCAGATATGAAAAATCAGAAAAAATGCAGAAAAGGGATATACCGCTTAGCTTTACTACTTACTGTTTTGTGCTCGGCAGTAGGTGGTTATGCCCAGACTCAGGACGATTTGAAATTGGTCGATCCCGGCGGGTTTAAGTTGTGTAATGGAGATGCTGTGAACGGACAAAAGTTGACGGTTTACAATCAATGTGTGCATGAGGGCTTCAAAAAAGGAACTTTTAAAGTAGATTGGGGAGATGGCTCTGCTGTCGAAGAATGGGGAACCGAAGAGACGATGGAGCATGTTTATAGGGAATTCAAAGTGTTTAAACTGAAATTTTCCTGGACTTCATCGGATGGCAGTAAAGTACTCGAAAAAAACTATGATGTACTTCGGCTGAATAAGCCGGATGTCGCATTGAAAGTGAATGAAAAAGGTACTTGTTACGGTATGGAGTCTGAAATAAAAATTATCGATTATGATAAACAGACTTCCGGTACCGTTTATGTCGTGAATTTCGGAGATGGGCGTGATACGACTTTAACACAGGCAGAGATGATGAAAACAATGGGATCGGTGAAACATACTTTTCAGACCGATAATTGCCCGATAACGGTGGAATTGGAGGCTCGGAACGAGTGTTCGGACTACATGTTACCTTTACAGACGACCGTGACAACGGCCGTGGTTATTCCCCCGGAAGCGGCTTTTGATTTCGTAGCCCCGGGGTGTACCGGTTATCCTGTTCAGGTAATAAACCGTACGATTGAAGGACGGGATGTTTACTGTAATACAATAGCAGAATATATCTGGAAATTTGGAGATAAACCTTCTGTGTTCGAAAAATATCCTCAGGTGATATTCGATACGCCGGGAGAATATGAAGTACGCTTGATCGCTTCTACAGGGGGGCTGGAATGTTCCAACGATACAATCGTAAAAGTGATCAGTGTGATACAATCGCCGGAAGTCGGTTTTACAGTCGATAGGGATACCGTCTGTTCGGGCGAAAGTGTTGTATTTACCGACCATTCTAAAGGGGAAAATCCACAGTATTATTGGAATGTTACCGGTAGGCAGACAAATGATTTTGTTTTTATAAACGGCACTAGCGAGAAGTCGGAGAATCCGGTCATTCAGTTCAACGGCTACGGGGAATACGTGGTTGCACTGACTTTGACAAACGAATGTCCTCAAAATGTAAAAGATACGACTATTATCGTACGGAAGGATCCCGAGATTGTGGAGGTTACCTGGCCGGTGTCTTTATGTCCTGATCTTGCTACGGGGAAAGCTTTGGTGAATTTGGAGAATTATTTCCGTCTCTATTGGAATGGAAACCCGAAAGAAGCAGTCTGGAAAATCGAACCTAAGGCAGGAATGACCGGTACGGTAGATTTTTTACCCGGTTATGAGGCGGATAAAGAATATCCGCAGGTTTATTTGCAGGCTGGTGCAACCTATGAGGTTTCCTTGACTTTGAAAGGAGCTTCGGTAGGCGGTGTGCTTTGTGGTGATCCCTCCAAGTTGACGATCCATAAAGAGTTGAAAATCGATGATCCTGCGATTACCGACAATATTGTTCCGACACCTGCCCCTGTCGGAGACAACATCTCGATTTGTGACGGCGAAACGGTTAGTTTTGAGAATCATTCCAACGGAGAGGGATTAGAACATTCTTGGACGATTAAGCCAATCACGACGGAATTATACGATCCGGCCTGGAATGTTGAATACCTGGCCGGTTCTCCGACTTCTGCCGGACCTCGGATCAGGTTCAATGGGTATGGAGACTTTGAAGTGACCGACTCGTTGTCTGTCCCTTGTAACTCGAAACGCATTTCTTTCCGGGTACATGTCAGGAAAGATCCGACTATTTTCTTGGCCGATTTTCCGACAGAAATCTGTCCCCGGGATGTATTGAATACGGAGTTGTGTATTTTTTACGAATGGTATAATCATGTGCCCGAAGCACATTGGGAGTTTACTCCGGATAGAGTGGACTTTGTGGACGGAACTTCGTCCGATTCGCCGGAGCCGAAGATTCATTTTCAGGAATCGGGAAAATATACCTATAAGGTCACTTTGCCGGAGGTGGGGTGTCCGGAAAAGGATGAGCATGGAGGTATTTTGACCCGGAAAGAATTGACCGGAGAATTGAAGGTCCGGATTTCAGGTTTGGATGTTACTGTCAAAGAGAAGGACAACCGGGATGAAGTATGCGAAGGTGGGATGCTTATCTTTACCAATTCGGCATCGGAAAAGGATCCTGAAAGTTTAGAGCTGGCTTATAACTGGGAAGTGACTATCCCGGAGACAGGGGAACCTCAGGGGGGAACGGCAGAGGATTGTGAGTTTCTAAAGGGGAATACGGAAAAGGTTGCTCCGATCACTTTTAAGAAATGGGGAACCTATGAAGTAACCGGTACGGTTTTCGGATTTTGTGATACCGTGTCGCGGACTTTACGAATCCGGGTGAAAAAAAATCCGGAAGTAGTATTGGAAGATACGGTTTCTTGTCCTGCCGGTTTTGTCCTTTCGGGTGATACTACGTTTGTATGGTATAATAATACCCCACAGGTAACCTGGCAGATTTATCGGCAGGACGGCACGGACCAGCCGGGAGATTATGAACTGGGTGCGGAGGGGTTGACGAGTCTGATTCCTCGGGTGGAATTTAAACGTCCCGGATATTATACGGTGAAAGCAACTTTACCTCATGCGGGATGTCCGGCTACCGATCCGATGGCTGAGGCGGTATACCATATTTATGATCCGGATGTTTACGGGGATATTGTCATAAAAACACCTGTTGCGGGAAATCCTTCGGTTGCCGATATTTGTGAGCAGGAAATTGTCGTTTTTGAAAATACAATGGAGGAAGAAGCCGGTGCGCTCAGCTGGGAATGGGAGGTGGTTAGCGACGTAGAGCAGGGATATGAATATATGCAGGACGGCCAGGTTATCGATCCGGCTGTGGGGAGCAGACAGAAGGCTCCTTCGATCCGGTTTACAAAATATGGGGAATACCGGGTGAGAGTAGCTACTCATAGTACGTGTAAATCGCCTGTGACAAAAGAGTTCAGGGTGGTGGTGCATGGTATCCCCGATATCGAATTGGCATCATATATGAAACGGGTCTGTGCCGGAGACGGTATTCCCGTGGAAATGTCCGATTATCTGAAATGGGTGGATACCCGGAATTCAGCCCTTACTTCGAAATGGACCATTACTCCGGAGGTGGGATGGTCCTGGAAAGGCGGAGATCGGGAAAATACCGATTTCCCGGGGATATTATTCAATGATAATGGGCATTATGAGCTTAAGCTCGAGGTTTTTTCGAAATGTGCGGATGAGGGAAAACAGGAGTTTCTGACCGAAGTCAATGTGCTCAGGACCGAACAGCAGGCTAGCTTTTCTGTAGGTAAAGATTCTGTCGGTTGTACGGATGATCCCGATCCGTTTGTGATTACCCTGAATAATCTTTCGGAGGGGGATTCCCTGGCTTATACCTGGACGGTTACACCTCAGCAGGGGGTAAGTTTTGCCGAGGGGGATACGAACAGTGAATCTCCGAAACTCTTGTTCTCGGAGCCGGGAGACTACGATGTACGGTTAGCGGTTTCCAACGGTTGTCATCACGACGACGATTCGGTATTCCGGATCAAGGCATTTGCCATTCCCCGGGTCAGGATCGGGGATATCGCAGATCAGTGTGAACCTTTTCATTTTATCGGGAGAGAGCGGGTAGAAGTCGATCAGCGGAACGACAAAATACAACAGGTACATTGGACGATCACTGCGAATCAAGGTTATGCTTCCGAGGGATATACACTGGTGAATGGAACGGATTTAAAATCTTATTATCCGGATATCGATTTCAAAACCTGTGATTATACCGTAGTCGCAGCATATAAAAATCGTTGTAAAACACCGGGACAGGCTGTTTTTCAGGTGAAGGTCGATAAATTTATTCCTGTGATCCCATTGCCGGATGATACGATCTGTGAACTGGCAGAGGCCCGGATTCTTCGTGCACAGCCGGAAGGGGGCTGGTGGACGTTGAAAGATCCTGCAATTCCCGAAGCGGCTGAAGTGTTGTATACCGAGCGGGGAAATAGTTATTTTTATCCGGGCTTCGATCCCTATGCGCAAAAAGATATCGGATTGGTGTATCATTACCGGAACGGGGCTTGTATCGCCCGGGATACGATGAATATGCGGATATGGCCCTTACCTTATGTAGAGGCCGGTGATTCTTTGAAGATGTGTCTGAACAATCCACCGGTGACTCTGGTGGGAAGAGATTCGGCAGCGGGGCAGGTATGGCAACCCAACAGAGGAGATTGGAAATCGGGTCAAGACGTGTTGGCGGGACATTTGTTTACTCCGACTGTTCCGGGGGATTTTCAATTGTTGTATTATTATACGGATAGCCGTGGGTGTATGAACCGGGATTCGGCGGTGATGCGGGTACATCCTTTGCCGTCGACCGATTTTACGGTGGCTCCTCAGAGTTGTATCCATACGGATGTGTTGTTTACACCCGCTCAGCCTGACGGGAATACATTCGAATGGATATTCGGCGACGATACGCCTCATGGGATATCGGACAACGAGATCCTGCATAGTTATGACATGTACGGTTATCGGGATGTTATTTGTATGGCTCAGTCGGTTTATGGATGCCGGGATACTTCCGAAGCTACCCGTATCGAGATTATTAATTTGCCGCCTCCACCTTTTTTCGATGTCGATACTTTACAGGGGTGTGCTCCTTTCGAGGTCCTCTTTACGGTCGATCCCGATACCTATAAGAGCGATCACAATTACCTGACTTTTCATTGGGATTATGGTGATGGGACGAAGACCGACACCTTGATGCCTATTGTGCCGAAGCCTTATCCGGCCGGGAGCTGGGATACGACCTTTGTTGCCCGGATGACAGTAAGCAACGTTTGTGATACCGTGAGCTACGATACGACGATTACTGTATTCTCGGCTCCGAAAGTTTCTTTTGCTTTGATGCATGAATGGGAATGTTCGCCGGTATTTTTGGAATTGCAGAATACGACTACCGGAAATAATTGTGTATTCAACTGGACTTTTACCAATTCACGAACAGGAGAAGTGATCGGAGAAACGGATATCCGTAATCCGGAGCATGAATTTACGACAGATGAAGCCGCTACCAGCTATTTTATTACTTTACGGGCTGAGAATCGTTGTGATGTGGATGAGTATACCGATACCCTGCTTGTGAAACCCCGGCAGATCAGTGCTCATTTTACGCCTTTGGACAATCCTTACGCCTGTGTGAATCAGGAAATCTTATTCCGGAATAATTCTACGGACACCGTGTCTACAATCCTGAATACCTATTGGAATTTCGGGGACGGTAGTCGGGATACCGTCTGGAGCCCACGACATAAATACGATAAGCAAGGTACTTATCTGGTGAAACTGAAGATAGACAACGGCTGCGGGTGGGATACGATTTCTTCGCCTGTAATAATTTATCCTTTACCGCACTTGGAAATCAAAAGTGAAGATTATCTTTGTGAGGCGGATACATTTACCTTTGTCGTAAATTCAGATCAGGAACTGAAACAGGTAACCTGGAAATTGGGAGATGGACAGACAGGAAACAAGGATAGCCTGAGGTATGTGTACGAAGGATACGGTACCTTTCCGGTAACGGTTATCGGAGTTTCTGCCGAGATAAATCAGTGTACTGATTCGGTCATGAAGGAAGTGGTCGTTTATAACAAACCGATCCTGACGATCGAGCCGGTAGATACTATCCAATGTTCGCCTTATCTGTACCAGCCGGAGATTACCGGAGAGGCTTATCTGATGTGGGATTATGGGGATCGGTCGGGACTGACTTCGGCGAGGGAGCATTGGTATGTAAATGAATCCGATACGGTTCAGCGTTTCCGGGTGATGATATATGCCGAAACGGATAAGGGATGTAAATCGGAATACCTGCGGGGAGTGGTTGTTCCCAATAAACCCAGGGCGTTATTGGACAAAAAGGTGGAAAAAGGGAATCCTCAAAAAGTGACCTTTATCAATCTTTCGGAAGAATGTTCGGACTGTATCTGGAATTTACCTGATAAGGGGACCTTCCATGCTTTCGGCGATCAGACGGTGGAATTCGGGGAGCAGGGGATGTATCGGGCCGAACTAGTGGTAGAGAATGTATATGGATGCCGGGATACGGCGATTATGGAACATCGGGTATTGATCAAAGGATTGTATTTCCCGAATACTTTTATTCCGCATAGTCAGAATCCGAAGATCAACCGTTTTAACGGGATCGGGATGGGACTAGCCCGTTATAGGCTACAGATTTTCGATCAATACGGAAATAAGATTTGGGAAACCCGAGCCCTGGAAAACGGTCGGCCTTCGGAAGGCTGGGATGGCTGTAACCTCAAGGGCGAACGAATGCCGCAGGGAATGTATATCTGGCGTGCAGAAGCGATCTTCGGGGATGCCGAGGTCTGGACCGGAGATAATAATGAGTCGGGAGTTCCTGAAACGACGCAGGGGACGGTGTTGTTACTGAGAGAATAGGAAATCCGTTCCGGTAAATAATGGAAATTATAGTTTAACTTTTAAACGATAGAAGATGGATTATTTTAAAGAGGTTAACCTGGCAGTCACGATATGTGACAAAGAAGGGAAGATTTTGGAAATGAACGATAAGTCGCGTAAGACATTTTTAAAGCCCGGACAGGAGGATCTGATCGGTAAAAATGTGTTGGATTGCCATCCCGAGCCGGCTCATTCCCTGTTGGCCGATATGTTACAAAATCCCCGGACCAATGTCTATACTATCGAGAAGAAAGGGGTAAAAAAACTGATTTATCAGACGCCTTGGTATGTGGAAGGAGAGTTTATGGGGTTTATGGAGTTGTCGATGGAAATACCTTTCGAGATGAAGCATCGGGTGAGGGGGGGGAAGTAAAAGGTTAAAAGTAAAAAGCTAAAGGCTAAAAGCTATAAGCTAAAGGCTGGGAGGCTAAAGGCTATAGGCTGATAAGTTTAAGCGAGAGAGAGGAGGAAAAAGATGAAAGGGTTGATTAGAGATATACTGACTTTTTTGCGGGAGTTACAGGAAAATAATGACCGGGAATGGTTTGCCGGTCAGAAACCCCGTTATCAGAAATTGAAAGAGGGGTTCGATGAATTGGTAGACCGATTGATTGCACAAACTGCGGTTTGGGATGAGGAGGTGAAGAATCTGAAAGCGAAGGATTGTGTATACCGGATTTACCGGGATATCCGCTTTTCGCCGGATAAGCGTCCTTATAAAGATCATTTTGCCGCTTATATCTGTGGTTGGCGGGGACGTAACAGCGGACGTTGTGGGTATTATATCCACCTCCAACCGGGGTGTTGTATGTTGGGCGGGGGGTGTTATTGTCCGGAACCGGCTTTGTTGAAACGGATCAGGCAGGATATCTATGAAAATATCGAAGAGTTTACTTCGATTATCCGGGAACCTGAATTTATTGCCGAATTTCCTGAATTGGATACCGATGATAAATTAAAGAAAGTTCCGGCTCCTTTCCCGGCCGATTTCCCGGAGGCCGATTTCCTAAAACATAAGCATTATGATGTGATGAGTGTAAAGCCGGAAGCCTGGTTCGAGAGCGACGATTTACTACAGAAAGTGGATGCAGTGTTTCGTAAAATGTACAAGTTTAACCGCTTTTTTAATTATACGATAGATAATCAGTAGTGAAGAGAGAAATCTTTATTATTTTTGCATAATAAAAAATAGATACTCATATGAAAGTCTTGTTATTGGGAAGCGGAGGGCGTGAACATGCGCTGGCGTGGAAAATAGTTCAAAGTCCGAAATTGGGAAAACTTTATGTGGCTCCGGGGAATGCAGGGACAGCCCAGTTGGCTGAAAATGTCAGTCTTGCAGTGACCGATTTCAGGGCTATCGGTGATTTTATTCAGGATAAACAGATCGATCTGCTCGTGGTAGGTCCTGAGGATCCGCTGGTGGAAGGAATACGTGATTTTCTGGAAGCCGATTCCCGTTTCGGAGGATTGATGATTGTGGGTCCCGGTAAGGACGGTGCTATTCTGGAAGGCAGTAAAGATTTTGCCAAACAATTTATGATCCGGCATGGTATTCCTACTGCGGGATATATGACGGTGACTCCCGATCGGGTGAAGGATGCCTGACTTTGACGTCACGGCCGCGCTGAAAGCTGCCAGTGAGAGTCTGGGCTACCGCACCCACACCGGTGTCGTCCAATGCAAGGATTCTTTTTATGGTCAGCACAGCCCGGAAAAGTCCCCGGTATATTACGACCTGCTGCAAAAATGGGAAAGCTGGAAGCGCTTGGGCGTGAAGGCCAGTGAAATGGAGTCCGCGGCACTGTTTGTGGTCGCCGCCGCACTGGGCGTGCGCTGCGGCAGCTGCTTCCACGCCGTGTGGAATCAGGAGCGGGAAAAAGCGGGTCTCGCCATGCCCATGACCGAGGACACCACCGGTGCCGTCAAGGTGGGCATCGAAGCCATGAAGCGGGTCATTGCCGCAGATTTGGAAAACGGCAAATAAACAGCCCCGAAAAAGCATTCCAAACGGCGTCAAAATGACCAATCGATATTGCAAAACCGCAGGAGACGGTAAAATTATCGTCCCCTGCAGTTACTTTTGCCGATGAGAAAGCCCATGGCGAACCGCCATGGGCTAAAAAAGTGTTTTTTCTTCCTCCATCAGGCCGCCGAAGTCCTGCAAATCATCCGCGCCAATCAGATATGCCCCCATCTGTTCCAGCTGACGGGCAGCCTGACTGCCGTCGCGAAAACAGGCTACAGGACTCCACCCGAAGCGCAGATTTTTCACCGTACCATCCCACGTACCGCCGTGTCCAAAGTCGGACTGGGCGACAAACACCATGCGCCCCAGCGCGTGGATGCAGCGGTTGCGGCTCAGCGCCCGCTGGGTGGAAAACGCGCCGTCAAAATCGTCCTCGCTTAAGTATAGCAGATTCCGCCGTCTGGCCTGTTTACTCAGCTCGTCGGCGACGATGCTGATGACCCGTCCACCGGCGGCAAGGCACGCTTCCTGTGCCGTGCGGTCAGCACCCCGGGCGTTGCCGGAAACCAGCGTCAAGCCTTCCTCCGCCGCGCGATATCCCACCGCCGCGGCAAATTCCCGGTTCTCCGCCCGCAGCTCCCGGCTTCCCACCAGCGCCACTGCAGGGGTGTTTAAGATAGACAACTCCCCCTTCGCCCACAGGCATCCGGGTGCGTCCATCCCAAGGCGCTGCCGCAGAATTCCGGGATATTCTTCGCTGACCCTTGTGACGGGGGTGCAGTCCATTTTTCTCCCCCGGCTCAGGTAGTAGTCCAGCTCCTGGGTATCCGAAAGCAGGGCGCAATACCGCTCCGCCGTCTCCCGGTCGTATCCAAGCTCAATGAAATCCTGCCGCGTCATTTCCCGCCCCGGCTGGGCGCATTCCCTGCCCCGCATCCGCAGCGCCAACATGCGCAGCTGAGCGGTAGAAAGAACCTGACGGTCAGGGTTTCCAAGACGGCTCGTCAGCAGCAGAAAGCCCCTTTCCCGGGGATTCAACGGAATCTCCTTTTGGGCGTCACGGGGGCTTTGACTTCCTCGGGAGACAATCTGCCGTCCTTGTCCATCACCATGGGCTGAATGGTAAAATTGCAGTATTTGCAGATGTCATCCAGTCTGGCCTTCTCCGGGAAATTGCTGACGATGCTCCATGCCACGCCCTTTTTCTTCGCCCGGCCGGTACGGCCGATGCGGTGGACGTAGTATTCGTTCTCCTCCGGCACGTCGTAGTTGATGACGCAGTCCACATCGTCCACGTCGATGCCCCGGGAGGCCACGTCCGTCGCGATCAGCACGGCCAGCTTGCCGTCCCGATAGCGCTGCATGGTCTTTTCCCGCTGGCTCTGGCGGATATCGCCGTGGATGCAGTCGCAGTCCAAGCCCGCCCGCTGGAATTCGTCGCAGAGACGCTGGCACATGTGCTTGGTGTTGCAGAAGATCATCACCCGCTCATAGCCCTGACTGCGGATCAGGCGCAGAGACGTCTCCGCCTTTTCCAGCGGCGTGCAGGTAATGCTGAACTGGTCGATGTCCGGGCGGTCTTCCTGCTTTGGCTCCACGGTGATCTCCACCTCGTCCCGCTGGTACATCCACGAAACCGTCATGACCTCCTGAGAAATGGTGGCGGAAAACAGTCCCAGATTTTTCCGGTTCTTCACCTTATCGATGATCCGGGTCACGTCCTTGAAAAAGCCCATGTCCAGCATCCGGTCGGCCTCGTCCAGCACTACGGTCTGAATTTTGTCCAGACGGATGGTCTTGCGGTTGTAGTGATCCATCAGCCGTCCCGGCGTCGCAACAACGATCTGGGGCTTGCGCTCCAGCTGCTTGATCTGGCCGCCGATGCCCGCGCCGCCGTACAGCACCGCCACCCGAATGCCCTGAAAATAGGTCAGCAGCCCCCGCAGCTCGTCGCCGATCTGGATGGCAAGCTCCCGGGTGGGGGCAAGGATCAGCCCCTGAACGCCCTCGTTGGCCGGGTCGATATGCTCGATCATGGGGATGCCGAAGGCAAAGGTCTTTCCGGTGCCGGTGGGCGCTTTGGCAATAACGTCCCGCCATTGCAGAAAATATGGGATGGCCTCCGCCTGAATGGTGGTGGGATAGCCGTAGCCCTTCTCTTCAAGCGCTTTCAGCATGGCCTCGCTGAGGCCGAGACTTTCAAATGTGACTTCCATGTTTCTCTTTCCCTTTTCCATCGAATTTTTCTTTATTGTATCACTTTTCCCAGGTGTTTGCAACTTTTTTTGTTTTCCGATAGTCGATTCGAGAAAACTCGGTTTCAATCTCACGCAAAGGTGGACAAACGGGGATAAATATGGTATATTGTAGGTTATGATAATATGTCCTTGATGTAAGGAGAATACAAATGGGCAAACTAATCGTCATTGAAGGCACGGATGGCTCCGGCAAGTCCACCCAGTTTCGTCTGCTGACCCAGCGTCTGGAAAACGAAAACATTGCCTTTCAGAAAATCGTCTTCCCACAATATTCCGAGCCAAGCTCCGCGCTGATCCGGATGTACCTCGGGGGCGAGTTCGGCACGAATCCGTCGGACGTCAACGCCTACGCCGCTTCCTCCTTTTACGCCATCGACCGCTACGCCTCCTACAAAAAGATCTGGGGGCAGTGGTACGAGCAGGGCGGTCTTGTGGTCTGCGACCGCTACACCACCTTCAATGCCGTCCATCAGGCGTCCAAGGAGCCGGAGGAAACCCGACAGGCGTTTCTCAAGTGGCTGTACGACTTTGAATATGACCGTCTGGGACTTCCCCGCCCCGATCTGACGCTGTATCTGGACGTCCCCACGGATTTTACGGAGCAGCTGCTGCGCCACCGGGAGCAGGACACCCACACCACCGCGGACATCCACGAGCGGAACAGTGCCTACCTCGCCTCCTGCCGCCGTGCCGGACGCGCCGCCGCCGAATATTACGGATGGACGATCATTTCCTGCACGGAAAACGGGAAAATGCGGAGTATTGAGGACATTCACGAAGAAATCTACCGCCATGTGGCGGCATGTCTGGAGGACTGAATATGGTTTACATGTTGCTTGGAACCGGCTTCGAGGAAACGGAAGCCGTCGCCCCTATTGATCTGCTGCGCCGCGCGGGCGTGTCCGTCGCCACCGTGGGCATTGGCGGAAAGGTCATCGTCGGAAGCCACGGCATCCCCGTGACCGCCGATATGGAACTTGGCCAAATGGACTTGACCCAGCTGGATATGATCGTTCTCCCCGGCGGAATGAAGGGCGTCGCGTCCATCAAGGGCTGCCCGGAGGCGCTGGAAGCCGTGCAGTTCGCATGGGAAAACGGTCGGTTCGTCGCCGCCATCTGCGCCGCACCCACCATTCTTGCCATGCTTGGCATCACCGATGGCAGACGCGCCACCTGCTACCCCGGCTGTGAAGGCCAGATGGGAAGCGCTGACATGGTCTGCGCCCCCGCCGTCACCGACGGAAAGCTCATCACCGGCACGTCCGCGGGCTGCGCCGTTCCCTTTGGTCTGGCGCTGATCGCCGCCCTGAAGGGTCAGGCCGCCGCGCAGGCCGTCGCAGAACAGATCGTCATTCGCTGACCTTGGAGGAACACAATATGGACAACAAACAGTTTCCCGAACGGGACGAGGAGGAAATCATTCCCGAAGAGCTGACCTTCTTTCCCGCAGACGAGGAATCGGAGGAAACCGGGGATACCCCCGTCTCCGAAGACGTGATTGGGGAAGAACCCGCTTCCCAGCCAGAGGAAATCCCCGCAGAGGTGGAAGAACCCGTTGCGGAGGAAACTCCCGTGGCAGAAGACGTTCCCGCATTTGAGGATGATTCCGCCCAAGATGACATCCCCATTTTTGAGGACGTCCCCCCCATTGCGGACGCCCCCGCCCCGGAGGAAATTCCCGCGCCCGAT
>ERZ773178.3269-NODE-3269-length-13866-cov-4.323872_pt1 | contig 13866 bp, 9 predicted proteins | sample MGYA00580533_ERZ773178 | MGnify/ENA primary metagenome ERZ773178 (study PRJEB29015, sample SAMEA2737859) | human gut metagenome | biome: human gut; feature: human-associated habitat; material: faeces | place: China | collected 2012 ...
TCTCCTTCAAATAACTGTTCATGCGTTGATTACACAATACAGGTAAAAGTTTTCCGGTACACTCTGCCACATCCTTATATTTATCAAGTATAGAAGCTGCCACAGGCAGCACAGGAATGTTACACATGATTTTAGTCTTTTGGCGGTTCTTCCTTATCCAAAGTTCCCCTTTGTTGTCTTTTACCAAGTGTTCGGGTGATAAATCTTTCACATCGCTGAACGCCAAGCCAGTAAAAATGCAAAAGACAAAAACGTCACGTACCTGTTCTACTCGTTTAATTGTAAACTCTTTGGCGAGAATGATTTTAATCTCGTCCATCGTCAGAAATTCAGGATCGGTTTCTTCCAATTTGAAACGGTAGTAAGCAAACGGATCTTTCTTTATCCAGTCGTTTTCCAAAGCAATACGGATAATCTTCTTCAAGTTCTTCAATCGGGTGATAGCTGAATTCTGCGCACAACCTTTTTCAATTTTCAAAAAAGCATCGAACTTAGAAATAAAGTTGGCTTCCAAGTTGTTTAGGGCAATATCAGATAATTGATATTCTTTCTTTATGAATTCCTCTAAATATCGGGTAGTGGTTTCATACCGTTGAACGGTCTTACTAACGAAGTCCTTACCGATTAGCTTACGGCTTTGTTCGTTATGCTCTCTGAATACTTGCAATAGCGTTTTACTATCTTCATCCACCCCATAATATAGCTTTCTCATAAGATCGACTGTAATAGTCTTACCTGTGGATTCCAGTTCTCTATAAATTTGGTGTATGCGAGAGCGTGTGATTTCCAAGTAGTGGTTCAGTTCCACCGACATACGATCTTTTCCTTTGGAGTTTTCTTTTGCCTGATTCCATAGATTTACAGGACAGCTTCTTTTTACTAAAACATCTACCATACAGCCGTTTACAGTAATTCTCATGCACACGGGTGCTTCTCCATTCTTTAATAATCTGGCTTTCTTGATAAAGAATAGCACATTGAAGGTTTTTCTAGCCATTTTTACATCGTTTTTAGAGTTACAAAACTATGTATTCTCTTCCAAAGTACGACCATGCAAAATGCTATGAATCAGTGAGAAAGAAGCTAAATCGTGGGACTTTTTTCAGCCTGATTTATGTACCACGATTTGCACACCAACAATATGCTTGAAACGGCTATTTTCTGCTATCTGCCAGAAAAAAGAAATCCCTGCTAATGTCTGATTATCAATGATTTGCTTGATTTTTCTTTTGTTTTCAGTGATCCGCCTGGGATTCGTATCTTCAAATCCAGATTAAATTCAGGTTAAATTCACATTAAATCCATATTAAAAGTTAGATAAATTGGTTTTAATATAGGTTTAAATTGATTTTATAGTAGCTGATATATGGAGGAACCTTAGGGAAAGCATAGCCTTCGAAAGGCTTAGCCGTTCTCTGATTAAAAATCGGGGTACGGGTGTTGCCAAATACTATAATCCGCAAAACGAATTGTGCACAATTCGTTTTGCGGATTATATGGGTACTTCGTCGTTCATATACTTGTCCTGCTTGGGAATGCGTTATTTTTAATAAAAAAGTGGGGTAAAGTGGTTTAAAGTGGGAAATATTTCCTAACTTTACATCACAAATCCACCTCTTGTTTTCGGGAGCTGTGTATGTTTGTAATAAGTTGTTATAGAATTAATTGGTAATACGATGGCTTCATTTATCGGAGATTATACCTGTAAAGCTGATAGCAAATGTCGGGTTGTGGTGCCTGCCTCTTTCCGGAGAGTGATGGTGGCTTCGCAACAGACGTTTTTTGTTTTGCGGAAAAATGTCTTCGGGAAGTGCATCGATATGTATCCTTTGCAGGAATGGGAAAATATGATTGCAGGGGTACGTGCCCGTCTGAATTTGTTCGATCCTAAACATGCGGCTTTTTTTAGGGAGTTTTGTCGGGGAACGCAGGAGGTAGAGATGGATACCAATGGCCGGATTTTACTACCCCGGAAGATGCTGGATGAGATCGGAATCGATAAGGAAATGGTGTTGGCTGCGCAGGATTCGATGATACAGGTGTGGGATGCCAGGGTGTATGAGGAGGTGGCGATTAGTGGAGAAGAGTTAGGGATGATGGCGGAAGAAATTTTTAAAAACTAATATACGATAGATATGTCCGAATATCATGTACCGGTTTTGCTGAAAGAGTCTGTCGATGGATTGGATATCCGGCAGGGAGGTGTGTATCTGGATCTGACCTTCGGGGGGGGAGGACATTCCGGGGAGATATTGAAACGATTGGATGCAGAGGGATGTTTGCTGGGGTTCGATCAGGATGAGGATGCTTTGGCTAATGTGCCGGAAGATGATCGTTTTATTTTTGTGAATCATAATTTCAGATATTTGCGTAATTTTATGCGCTATTATGGGTATGAAGAAGCGGATGGCATTCTGGCGGATTTGGGGGTATCTTCTCATGAATTCGATGAAGCCGGCCGGGGATTTTCGTTCCGGTTCGAAGCGGAATTAGATATGAGGATGAACCAACGGAGTAAGCTGACAGCCGCTACCGTGCTGAATACCTACGATGCAGAACAGTTGACCGCTATTTTCAGGAATTACGGGGAGGTGGAGAATGCCCGGAGGTTGGTGGATTTGATCGTGAAAGCCCGGGCAAATCAGGAAATAAAAACTTCCGAGGCGTTTTATCAGATTATTTTGCCTTGTATTCCGAAGTTGAAAGAAAAAAAATATCTGGCAAAAGTCTATCAGGCTTTACGGATAGAAGTGAACGGGGAGCTGGAAGCTTTGGAGGAGATGATGCAACAGGCGATGGAGGTATTGAAGCCGGGGGGCAGATTGGTGATTATTACCTATCATTCTCTGGAAGATCGGATTGTGAAGAATTTTTTGAAGGCCGGGAATGCGGAAGGTAAATTGGAAAAGGATCTGGTGTTCGGTCATGTACACCATAACTTTGAATTGGTCAACCGGAAAGTGATCGTTCCCTCGGAAGAGGAAATCGTGCGTAATCCGCGGGCCAGGAGTGCAAAGCTTCGGATTGCGAGAAAGAAGGATTAAGAAATAATAAGGAAAGAGATGGGAGTTTTTAGTAGGAAAAAGATAACGGAAGATGTGCCGGTGGAGGAGGAGGAGAGGCAAGAGGAGGTCAAAACGTCGTCCTCGGTGAAAAGTGTATTGGAGGGAAGTCTGCTCGCAGAAAAACTGCGGCAGAATATCCGGTTTGTGCTTTTTGCTACTTTTTTAGGGATTTGGTATATATCCAATGGATATTCTACTGAAAAGCTGCATCGGGAGAGGGTTCTTCTGGAAAAGGAAGTAACCGATCTGCGTTTCGAGTCGATTTCTGCAGCAGCGGATTTGATGTTGATGCGCAAGCAATCGGAGATTATCAAACGGATAAAAAATGAAGGATTAGCATTGGAGGAGAGTAAAGAACCTCCGGTAAAATTGTATCGGTGATCGAAATGGCAATAAAGGATGACATAACGTGGAGAACCATAATTGTTTATGTGTTTATCGTACTGTTCGGTTGTCTGATTCTGGCTAAAGCTTGTGCAGTGATGACTGTGGAAGGGGAAAAGTGGCGGAAGATGGCGTCGGCAAATGTGCCGGTGCAGCCTGTCAAAATAGAACCCAACCGGGGAGATATCTGGGCAGCCGACGGTCGGATTCTGGCGACCTCGGTTCCTTTTTATGAACTCCGTTTCGATCCTATTGCAGTGAATAAGAAAGTGTTCGATGCTGAAGTGGATAGTCTGGCTTTGTGTTTATCCCGGTTCTTTAAGGATGGAAGTAAGGCTTTTTATAAAGATAAGCTGGTGGGTGCCCGCAATCGGAAACCTCGTCCCGACCGTTATTTGCTGATCAATAAACGTAAAGTGAATCATAAGGAGTTGAAACAAATCCGTCAATTCCCGATTTTCCGTCTGGGAAAGAATAAAGGTGGTTTTCAGGCTATAGTCAATGACGAAAGATTACAGCCCCATGTGAATTTAGCCGGTCGGACGATCGGTTATCTGAACGAATCGGAAACCGGGGAGAGGGAAGGCCGGGTTGGGTTGGAAGCGACTTTTGAAAACCAGTTGAAGGGCGAATGCGGACAGGGGATCAAGCGGATGATGTCGGGGACCTGGATGGTCATTACCCGTAAGGAACCGGTAGATGGACACGATGTCGTGACCACGATAGATGTGGATTATCAGGATATCGTGCAGCATGCCCTGAAAAAACAGATGGAGAAAAGCGAGGCGACACACGGTACGGCTATCCTGATGGAAGTGAAAACCGGGGATATCAAAGCAATCGCCAACCTGGCCAGAAAGGACGGGGTATATATCGAAAACCAGAATTTTGCTATCAGTGGTGCCGGTGAACCGGGATCTGTAATCAAAGCAGCGACTATGATCGCCTTGCTGGAGGACGGGTGTGTCACTCCTTACGATACGATCGACCTGGGTACTTCAGGGAGATATAAATTTTATGACCGTTATCTGACCGAATCGCATGATGGTTTAGGGAAAGTGACGGTAAAACAGATAATGGAAAAATCGTCGAACGGTATTGCGAAATTGGTGTATGATCATTATAAAGACCGGCCGGAGAAATTTGTAAACCGCTGGTATGCTATGGGGTTGGATAAGAAAACCGGTATTTGTCTGCCGGGAGAGATAGAGCCTTATATCAAATATCCCAAAGATAAAAGCTGGAGCGGTATCAGTTTGCCCTGGATGAGTATCGGGTATGAATTAAAAGTTACTCCTCTGCAGATTCTGGCTTTTTATAATGCCATAGCCAACGACGGTCAGCGGATGCGTCCGCGCCTGGTAAAAGAGATCCGGAACCGGGGAGAGGTAGTGGAATCCTTCGAGCCGGAGGAAGTCGGGGGAAGGATTTGTAGCCGGAAGACGTTGAACGAGGTAAAAGATATGTTGGAAGGAGTCGTCGAAAACGGTACGGCCCGGAATATTTATACGCCTAAATACCGGATCGCCGGTAAAACGGGTACAGCCCGTTTGGCAAGCGGGTCGAGCGGATATGGAGGTGGACGTTACCGGGCGAGCTTCGTGGGATATTTCCCTGCCGAACGGCCTTTGTATTCCTGTATTGTCGTGATCGATAATCCGACGAACGGTTATTATGCCACGACTGTATCGGCTCCGGTTTTCCGGGAAATTGCCGATAAGGTTTACTCTATGGCATACGTACAATACGGTAAACCCGAATATGAAGCGGATAAAACTTTGCCGGTATGTAAAAATGGCCTGAAAGAAGATTTTAGAACTATTTTCGATGAATTGGATATGGATATAGACGGAGTGAGGGATGCGGATGGTGCCGATTGGGTGGTCACGGCCAGCAACGAAGGGGAAAATATCGTGATCAAACCCCGGCGGATTTCCTATTCATCGGTGCCGAATGTGAAGGGGATGGGTTTGAGGGATGCACTGTACGTATTGGAAAATTCCGGTTTGAAAGTCGATTTTTCCGGTGCCGGAATGGTACAGCGGCAATCGCTCCAACCCGGGGCGGAAGTTCCCAAAGGGTCTTATATCCGGATTGAACTAAGATAAGAGATTAAATAACGCGGCCAGGGCTGCACAAAGAGATGAAGAAATTAAAGGAATTATTAAACGGAGTAAATGTCGGAAAAGTATATGGGGATACCGACCGGGAGATCGGACATATCCATTTCGATTCACGCAAAATCGAACCGGGAGATGTATTTATCGCTCAGAGAGGAGTCAATGCGGACGGACATGCTTTTATCGACAAAGCGTTGACCCGCGGGGCTGTTGCGGTAGTGTGTGAACAATTGCCGGAAAACAGACCGGAAGAGGTAACTTATATATGGACTGCAGATACCTCCGAGGCTTTGGGGGTAATGGCCGGGAATTACTGGGATAATCCTTCCCGGGAACTGAAACTGGTCGGGGTGACGGGGACAAACGGAAAGACGACGACGGCAACCTTGTTGTACGAACTGGTTCGATTGGCCGGAGAAAAGGCCGGACTGTTGTCGACGGTATGTAACTATATCGGAGAGGAAAAGATTCCGGCGACACATACAACTCCGGATGCGCTGTCTATCCAGGAATTATTACGGCGGATGGTAGATGCCGGATGCCGGTATTGTTTTATGGAAGCCAGTTCGCATGCGATCCATCAGAAAAGGATTGCCGGTCTGGATTTCGACGGGGCTATTTTTTCCAATATTACGCACGATCATCTGGATTATCATAAAACATTCAAGGCTTATATCGAAGCGAAGAAAGCTTTTTTCGACCGTTTACCGGCCCATGCTTTTGCTTTGACCAATGCTGATGATAAAAATGGCCTGGTGATGTTGCAGAATACCAGAGCACACCGATATACCTATTCTTGCCGGACGATGGCTGATTTTACAGCTAAAGTGCTCGAGAAACATTTGGACGGAACCTTGCTCCGACTTGACGGGGAAGAAGTGTGGACCAAGTTTACCGGTGATTTCAACGCTTACAATCTGTTAGCAGTATATGCTGCTGCCCGTTTGTTGGGGTTCCCGAAAGAGAACGTGTTGGAATATGTGAGTTTGCTGGTGCCGGTGTCCGGACGTTTCGAAACTTTGATTTCGACCGAAGGAGTGATGGCGGTGGTCGATTATGCCCATACTCCGGATGCTGTAGAGAATGTATTGTCGACGATTTGCGGATTGAAGGGCAGAGATAATCAGGTGATTACCGTTGTGGGAGCCGGAGGCGACCGCGATAAGACCAAACGTCCGGAGATGGCTGATGCAGCTTGCCGTTATAGTGATCATGTCATCCTCACTTCCGATAATCCGCGGAGTGAAGATCCCGAACAGATCATCCGTGATATGCTGACCGGAGTGAAAGAAGGATTTCAGTACCGGGTAGAAGCCATTACCGACCGGAAAGAGGCTATCCGGAAAGCGATTGGTATGGCTTCAAAAGGAGACATCATATTGGTTGCCGGTAAAGGACATGAAAATTATCAGGAAGTGAAAGGAGTAAAACACCACTTCGACGATAAGGAAGTTATCCGGGAGATTTTTGATCTCTCTAATCGCTAATTCCTAACTTTTAAACGTAATGTTGTATCATTTATTTCAATATTTAGAGAGTTTTGATTTTCCGGGAGCCGGGGTGTTTCAATACATCACTTTTCGCTCGGCCTGTGCTATTATTTTGTCCTTGATCATTGCCTCCGTGGTGGGGAAAAGAGTGATCCGGATGCTGCAGAGACAGCAGATCGGGGAGGAAATCCGTGATTTGGGTTTGCAGGGCCAGATGGAGAAGAAAGGAACGCCGACGATGGGGGGGATCATTATTTTACTGGCTATCCTGATTCCGGTACTTTTGTTCGCCCGTTTGGATAATGTCTATATCCAACTGATGATTATTTCGACAATATGGTTGGGATTGATCGGTTTCGCCGATGACTATATCAAAGTATTCCGGAAGCATAAGGAAGGGTTGAAAGGCCGTTTCAAAGTGATCGGACAAGTAGGGCTCGGATTGATTGTCGGACTGACCCTCTATATGAATGATGAGGTCGTCATCCGGGAGAGGGCTGCGGTGAGTGAAATCGGTGTGGTGACCAGTACGGTGGATGAAGGATTTTCTGCCGAGGGTACCCAGCAGGTCCGTACGAAAGATATCAAATCGACAAAAACAACTATTCCTTTTTTTAAAGATAACGAGTTCGATTATGCCTGGTTTACTTCTTTTGCGGGAAAATATGCCGACGAGCTGGGGTGGCTGTTGTTTGTTTTGGTTACTATTTTTATCATTACAGCTGTGTCGAATGGGGCGAATCTGACCGATGGTCTGGATGGTCTGGCTACCGGAACGTCGGCGATTATCGGAGCGACGCTGGGAATCCTGGCCTATGTGTCGGGGAATATGGTCTATGCCGATTATCTGAATATCATGTACATTCCGCATTCCGGAGAATTGGTGGTATTCGGTTCTGCCTTTATCGGAGCGACGATCGGGTTTTTGTGGTATAACTCTTATCCGGCCCAGGTGTTTATGGGGGATACCGGAAGTCTGGCATTGGGAGGGATCATTGCCGTTTTCGCTATTATCATTCATAAAGAATTATTGATACCGGCTTTGTGCGGGATTTTCCTGATGGAGAATCTGTCTGTCGTGATGCAGGTCAGTTATTTTAAATATACGAAAAGGAAATTCGGAGAAGGAAGAAGGATTTTTTTGATGGCACCTCTACATCATCATTTCCAAAAGAAAGGTATACCCGAACCTAAGATTGTTACCCGCTTTTGGATTATAGGTATTATTCTGGCGGTGGTGACGATTGTGACGCTGAAGATAAGGTAGAAAGTAAAAGGCTGAAAGGCTAAAAGGCTAAAAGCGATAAGCTATAAGCTGAAGGCTGGAAGTTATAGGATAGAAGGAGGGGAAAGAAAGGGAGGAAAATAAATATAAAAATTGAAGTTTATGAAATTGGTGGTTTTAGGAGGGGGAGAAAGTGGGGTCGGTGCAGCCTTGTTGGGCCGTCATTTAGGATATGAAGTATTTTTGTCGGATAAGGGAAAATTGGCTGAATCTTATCGGGACGAATTGATTACACACCGGATTGCGTTTGAAGAAGGGCAGCACTCGATGGATCGGATTTTTGCTGCTGAATTGGTGGTAAAGAGTCCTGGGATTCCCGATACGGTGCCGATGGTCGTAGCTCTGCGCGAAAGGGGGATCGAGGTGATTTCGGAAATCGAATTTGCCGGCAGGCATACGGAGGCGAAAATGGTGTGTATTACCGGGAGCAATGGGAAAACGACGACTACCTTGCTGACTTGTCATATTTTGACTACAGCGGGGATCGATGCCGGATTAGCCGGAAATGTGGGGCGTAGTCTGGCTGCACAGGTGGCAGAGGATGCACATCCGCTGTATGTCGTCGAGCTTTCGAGTTTTCAGCTCGACGGGATGTTTGATTTCCGGGCGGATATTGCCGTTCTGACGAATATAACCCCGGATCATTTGGATCGGTACGACCATAAATTCGAAAATTATATCGATTCGAAGTTCCGGATACTGAATAATATGCGTCCTCAGGATTTGTTTATTTACGGTTTGGATAGCGAGGCGGTAGGGCATAGACTCCGGCAGGTGAGAGTTGTACCCCGGATGGCCGGATTTATTTATGCTGACCGGAGTATATGGGAGAAAAATACATGTCGAAGCGGTGCCTGGATGGAAGGAGAAGAGGTGGTCGTGCAGTTGGAAAACCGGCAGTTCCGGATCGCCAAACAGGAGATCAGTATTCAGGGGAGACACAATGTCTATAATGCGATGGCTGCGATTCTGGCTTGTATGCAGGTCGGTGTTTCGGACGAAAAAATCGCTGAAGGATTGCGGACCTTCCCGCAGGTGGAACATCGGCTCGAAACCGTACGGGTTGTGGAGGGGGTGACTTATATCAACGACTCGAAAGCCACCAATGTCGATTCTGCCTGGTATGCCTTGGATAGTATGACTACTCCGGTGATTTGGATTGCCGGAGGTACGGATAAAGGAAATGATTACAGTGTCTTGTTCGATCTGGTACGTCAAAAAGTCAAAGTGTTGATTTGTATGGGCGTGGATAACCGGAAATTGATCGATAATTTTTCCGGAATTTGTCAGGTAGTCGATACACATAGTTTGAAAGATGCGCTGGCAGCTGCCCGGCAGTATGCGGTGGAAGGAGATACGGTTCTGCTTTCTCCCTGTTGTGCCAGCTTCGATCTGTTTAAAAATTACGAAAACCGCGGCGAACTTTTTAAAGCTGCCGTAAAAGAGCTGTAGGAAATTGTGAACTGAAATCTGGATTCGATTGAAATGAACGACTGGAAAGAAAAAATAGCATTTAAGGGAGATAAGATTCTCTGGTATATCGTTATCATGCTGATGATCGCTTCTGTCATGGTGGTGTATTCCTCTACAGGACGTCTGGCTTATAACGAGAAGGCGGGGAATACGTTTTTCTATCTGATCAAGCAATTATTTTTGATCGGAGGCTGTTTTGGAGTGATGTTTATCGTACAGTCGATTCATTACCGGTATTTTTATAAATATGCCGGAGTGTTGTTGTTCGTATCTATGATTTTATTGGTTTGTGCAGCCTTTGGGGGTACGAATATCAACGGAGCCGGGCGATGGATCCGTTTGCCTTTGATCGGTCTTACTTTTCAGCCTTCCGAGCTGGCGAAAATCGCTATCATGATGTTTACAGCCCGGATTTTGTCCGAGGCTCAGACCGACACGCATTGTGACGATAGTGTTTTACAGAAGTTTCTGCTTTTTGTGGGACCGGTGATTTTGTTGATTTTTATGGATAATTTCTCTACCTCGGCTTTGATCGGGGCAGTATGTTTTATCCTGTTTATGATAGCCCGGATGCGCTGGCGGTTGTTGGCGATGACCTTGGGAACCGCTTTGGCGGCGATTGCTTTGGTGTTGATTCTGGGAATTTATATACCTCAGGTGCAAAAATGGGGACGGATCGGTACGATGGTTAACCGTATTACAGATTTTGCCAAAGGCGGAGAGGATGGAGACGGTTATTCCTATCAGTCGGTACAGGCTCGTATTGCGGTGGCTAAGGGGGGATTGATGGGGAGCGGACCCGGTAACAGTACGCAGCGTAATTTTTTGCCTCACCCTTATTCCGATTTTATTTATGCTATTGTGATTGAAGAATACGGATTGGGAGGCGGTGCTTTCATCATGTTGCTGTATGCGGTGATTTTGTTCCGGGTAGGAGTGATCGGGCGAAAGAGCATGAGGAAGGAAGTGTTGAATGATCGGGGTATGCCGGATATTTTTCCGGCTTTGCTGGTTGTCGGTTTAGGGTTGACGATCGTTTTACAGGCAATGATCAATATGGGAGTCTGTGTGGGGTTATTACCGGTGACCGGACAGACCTTGCCTTTGGTGAGTATGGGAGGTACGTCGCTTTTGTTTACCAGTGCAGCTTTCGGTGTGATTCTCAGTATTGCCCATACCTTTTCACCGGAGGGTGAAAAGGAAGAGAGCGAACGGCTGAAGATGAAAAGTGAAAAACAGGGGCGGAAGAACAGACGGGAAGAATACGAACCCGAGGAAGTGCTGGTCGATGAAGTGGAAGATGGGGAATTGCCGGAGATGCAACCCCGGACCGTAACGCCTCCGACAGGAAGACGGCGGGGGAGAAAACCGGCAGAGTACGACGAAGATCGGGATTTCGATATTCTCGGTGAGGAAGGAATCGGAGAGATCAGGGACGAGCTGGAAAGTGAAGGCCGGGAAGTATTGAATGAGCTGAAGCGAAGGGGAAGATAAATTGGAAGTTTATAAATTTAAGTTATATACGGATTTTTGATTTGAAGATAGATTAATACTTTTGTGATATGAAAAGAGTGATTGTTAGCGGAGGAGGTACCGGAGGACATATCTTTCCGGCGTTGTCGATTGCGAATGCATTGAAGCGGTTGCAACCGGATATCGAGATTTTGTTTGTCGGGGCCGAGGGGAAGATGGAGATGGAAAAAGTGCCTGAAGCGGGTTATCGCATCGAAGGATTACCGGTGAGGGGACTAAAACGTAAACTGACTCTGGAAAATGTGAAAGTATTGTATAATCTTTGGAAGAGTCTGCGTAAAGCCAGAAAGATTATCCGGGAGTTTAAACCCGATGCTGTGGTGGGAGTCGGTGGATATGCCAGTGGGCCGATCGGACGGGTAGCTGCAGAAGCAGGTATTCCTTTGATTTTGCAGGAACAGAATTCCTATGCAGGGGTGACGAATAAACTACTGGCGAAAAAAGCTTGTAAGATTTGTGTGGCTTATGAAGGGATGGAGCGTTTTTTTGAAAAAAAGAAAATTATCTTTACCGGTAACCCGGTGCGGAAAGATCTGTTACAGGCCCGGGAAATCAGGGCTGAAGGAATAGAATTCTATGGACTGGATGCCTCGAAGAAGACGATATTGGTGACCGGAGGAAGCTTGGGTGCCGGCACATTGAATAAAGCGGTGATGCGTTGTTTAAAGGATATAGGGCAGTGGCAAGAGGTACAGGTATTGTGGCAGTGTGGTAGTTATTATTATGAGGATCTGAAAAAACAGCTGGACGGTAAATTACCGGAAAATGTAAAATTACTGGCTTTCCTGAAGCGGATGGATTTGGCTTATGCTGCTGCGGATATTGTCGTTGCCCGTGCCGGAGCAGGGACAATATCCGAACTTTGCTTATTGGAAAAAGCGGCGGTATTGATTCCTTCGCCTAATGTGGCAGAAGATCATCAGACAAAGAATGCTATGGCGCTGGTCGATAAAGGGGCTGCTGTCATGATCAGGGATACGGAAGCTGAAGAACGGTTGGAACAGGTGCTCACCGGTTTGCTATCGGATGAAAAACAACGGAAAGAGCTGGAAAAGCATATAGCGAAATTGGCTATCCGGGATTCGGATGAGCAAATTGCGAGAGAAATATTGAAGGTGATCGGCTAAGTGTTTGAAAATAGTATGGTTGAGTTAGAACAGACGATAAAAAACGTTTATTTCCTGGGTATCGGAGGAATAGGTATGAGTGCTTTGGCCCGTTATTTTAAGGCTAAAGGGTACAAAGTGGCCGGTTATGACCGGACTCTTTCGGCATTGACTCAAAAAATGCAGGCTGAAGAAGAAATCCGGATTAATTATATCGATGAAGAGGAAGAGATTCCGGCTGAATTCCGGGATAAAACGACGACGTTGGTGGTATATACTCCGGCGATACCCGGGGATAACCGGCAACGGGCTTATTTCGTAGGGGCGGGTTTCGATTTGCATAAACGGGCGGAGGTCCTGGGTATGATTTCCCGGAAAGGAAAGGCGATCTGTGTAGCCGGTACACATGGGAAAACGACGGTATCTACGCTGACTGCCTTTTTGTTAAAAAATTCAACCGTAGGATGTAATGCTTTTTTGGGCGGAATAGCGGCGAATTTTGGAACTAATCTATTGCTGGATCGTAATTCTTCGTATATCGTTATCGAAGCAGATGAATTCGACCGTTCGTTTTTACATCTGAGTCCGGAAATAGCGGTAATCACGGCAATGGATGAAGATCATTTGGATATCTATGAGAATAAAGCCAATCTGTTGGAGGCTTTCGAAGCATTTGCCGGACAAGTGAACCCACAGGGCGGGAGACTGTTTCTGAAAAAAGGATTGCAGTTGAAGCAGACGCAGGTAACCGGTTATTACGGCGTAGAGGTGAAAGCCGATTGTTATGCCGATGGGTTGAGGATCGAACAGGGACGTTATGTATTCGATTATCATGGGCGTGGGGTAGATATCGAAGGATTGATACTGGGAATACCGGGGCGGTTGAATGTTGAAAATGCAACGGCAGCCATCACGTTGGCTTTGGAAGCCGGAGTACAGCCTGAGGAAATCCGCAGGGCACTGCCTGACTTTAAGGGAGTAGCCCGGCGTTTTAATATACAAGTGTATACTGAAAAGACCATTTATATCGACGATTACGCTCATCATCCGCGGGAGATCGAGGCTACGCTGCGTTCTGTCCGGGAAATGTGGCCCGATCGGCCGGTGACGGTGGTTTTTCAGCCTCATTTATATACCCGGACCCGGGATTTTCAGGAGGATTTCGCCCGGAGCCTGAGTTTGGCCGACCGGGTGGTTTTACTGGAGATTTATCCGGCCAGGGAACGACCTATTCCGGGAATTACTGCGGAAGTGATCCGGAAAAGGCTTACTGTTCCGGGTAATATTGTGACAAAAGAGGAACTGTTACAACAGATTATACCTGATTTTCAGGGAGGTATATTGGTGACGATGGGAGCAGGGGATATCGATCGGTTGGTGGGAGAGATTGGGGAGAAGGTAAAAAGGTAG
>ERZ773178.3273-NODE-3273-length-13852-cov-2.883308_pt1 | contig 13852 bp, 7 predicted proteins | sample MGYA00580533_ERZ773178 | MGnify/ENA primary metagenome ERZ773178 (study PRJEB29015, sample SAMEA2737859) | human gut metagenome | biome: human gut; feature: human-associated habitat; material: faeces | place: China | collected 2012 ...
AGGTAGAATCCCGTTTCAGTTCCTCCCGCATCCGCCAAATCAAAAAAGGGCTGAACAACGGAGCAGAAGTAAAAGAAGCGCATACCCCGGAAGAAATCCATGCTTTTGCCAAGATGCTGCATTACAACTACTCTGCCAAGATACGGCGGCATTTCCCAAGCATAGACTTTTTCCAGCTTCTGGAGAAGCAAATGCCCCGGAAAAGCCGTATTTTCATTGTAACCTATAAAGACAAAGTTATCGGCGGAAGCGTCTGTATCTATTCCAATAACAGTGCATACCTATGGTTCTCCGGCGGCATGCGTAAAACATACGCTTTGCAATATCCCGGCATTCTTGCCGTGTGGCAGGCGTTGCGCGATGCCAAAGAACGCGGCTACCGCCACCTGGAATTTATGGACGTAGGCCTGCCTTTCCACAAACATGGCTACCGCGAATTCGTACTCCGCTTCGGCGGAAAACAAATCAGCACCCGTCGCTGGTTCCGTTTTCGGTGGGAATGGCTGAACAGGGTGCTGATAAAGATGTATGAGTAAACGGGCTATTGGGCTATTTTATAGACCACTGACGAATATCCTCCCAACCGTATGGAAGTATTATCCCCTTCTTTCACCTGAACAGTTCCCGATACACCGACAGCCTTCTCGATATTATCCGTCAATGACAGTTTAACAGATGCGCTTCCAAAGTTGTGAAGAACAAGCATCTTTTCATTATCTTTTGTCATATACCATGCAGCAATGCTCTTGTACTTTTCGTTCGATTCGTTATATACTGCATGTTTTGTCATTGTACCTTGAGCCAAAGCCGGATAGGTATTACGCAAACGGGTAAAAGAGAGATAGGTATTCAGCAACGAATTTGCATTTTCCTTCTGTTCTGCTACGGATTTTATACTCGAAGCCACGGTAGCATCAATCTTATCCGTATAGGCAGTAGTGCAATTATCTCCCCACAGCATCGGACTACGTACATATTCATCCGCCTTTTCTTTCGTTCCGTAGATACCCAATTCTTCCCCATAATAAATATAGGGTTCGCCCGGTGCGGTGAGCAATACGGCAGCCGCAAGTTTACACTTTGCCTCTGATTTTCCTAGTTTGGATGCTGTACGGTCTTCATCATGGTTGGATAGTTTGGTAGCTTCTATGTAATCGGCACGGTATCTCGCATATTTCTGTTGGAAAGAAAGTATGTCTTTCGCAAAGTAACAACCAGTGGAGTTGGCAATCGACCAGTCCAGTTTATACCAGAAGTCAAACTCAAACAATGCGGGAAGTCCTTGATAATAAGGCGCCACCTCGTCACTGACCGAAAGGACTTCACCTACAATATAAATATCATCTGTATGCCCTTTCGATTTATAATATTCGTTCATATCATCATAGAACATTTTCAGAAAACGGGGATTCTCATCCGAAGTGGCACTGTGATAAATATGCTTCACCGCATCCAAACGGAAGCCGTCAATTCCCCTGTCTATCCATTTTTTTGCAGCAGCGGATATTGCTTTATATGCCGGAGAGTTGTCAGCATCATCAATAGCACCGTAATTAAGGTCGGCAAACCAGTCTGTTTGGAAATGGGAATGGAAATACCATGCTTCGACCGATGCAAACAATATGTCCTCAGGATTTGCATTACTCAAAGTAAAAGGCTTGCCCAACTGCACTTTACTTGCTTTAGACGGAGCTCCATACTTCGTTCCGTTGTCCCATGAAGTATTGCTTGTACGGATTAAAAAGCCCCAATCCGTATCAAGATCAACCGTTAACTCGTACTTATTATTGCCTCTCGCATAGAATTTCTTGCAAATGCCCTCACCATAATATAAGTACTTGGCATCTTGCGTGGTTACGTCCGGAGTATCCGCGTTCGGAGTATCTGCTTTTGTAACTGTTATGGTGGGTCTTGCAGCATTAGACCAGTCGAGTACAAACTTATAATATCCTTTCATGGCATCACCTATACCAGCCGAAAACCATTCGCCTGCATTATATCCCATAGAGCTTTCCCGCTTTATCATTGGAATTTTACCGGCAGTAATATCGGATTTCGGGTCTTGTGAGAAGATGTAATAGTTACGGTATTCATTGTTCGGAGAGGCCTTGGCTTCCTTAAACCAAGGATGTGCACTCCCCGTATGATTCATCACATAATCCAGATAAATTTTAATACCGAGGCTATGGGCTTTAGTAACCAACTCTTCAAAATCGGCCATCGTTCCATATTGCGGATTCAACCCTGAATAGTCTGTCACATCATATCCATGATATGACATAGCCGGATGAATAGGTGATAGCCAAATAGCCTTTATCCCTAAATCATTAAGGTAATCCAGTTTTGTAATAAGTCCTCTGATATCTCCACATTTATCATCATTACTGTCAGCGAAAGAGTATACCAACAGCTGATAAGATATGTCCGCCCTCTTTTCACCATCCCAATTGGCAGAAGATGCCGCAACATCTATCCAAATACCATCGTCATTGCCACTTCCACCACCAATTTCATCGTCACTGCATGCTATGAAGCAAAAGGGAATTATCCAAAATAAAAAAAGAAGAAGTAATTTTACTTTTTTCATATCATTAGATTTTTCTGTTTAAAACTAATATCGAAAAGAAGAGAAGAGGCTACAATGAAGATTCATCCATTGTAGCCTCACTTTCTTTTATTCTTAAGACTTATTGGATAGTACCGGTATTTGTCCTAAAATCAAGAGTAACAGTCTTTCCGGTTTCTATCTGAACACGAGGTTCCTGATCGCCACCCTTACCACGGTATTCAATTTTACCATCTCGTAGCAGAAATTCAGACTGCCACCAATCAACTCCTTGAATTCCAGTAGACACATAAATACGCAGGTCTCCGTCTCCGGCTGCTACAGCCTCATAAGCAATGCCATCTGACGACAAGGTGAAAGCAACTTCCGAATCATCCGGTCTACCTGCACCTGCGTCTGCCCATCCACCGGCACAAGCACCTCTTAAGAAGAGTTTCGGCTCAGCAAGAATAACTTTTCTGTTTATAGATTTTTTATCCGCAGAAAGAGTACAAGATACAATTACCAAATAATATCCTGTATCAGCAACTTTTAAATTAGAACCACCAGCCGGATATTCACCATAACCTTTAGGATCCTCATTTTCCACTCCGAAATTCTCACCGGTACTCCAACTCTTTTCATTATTGAATTTCATTCCGTCACCTGCCTGCAAATAATAGATGCCCCAGAACATTCCATCATGGCTATGAACAGGTATCATCTCAGGAGCTGTACTCCAATCCTGCTTCCACTCCCAAGCATCACCATTTACAAACATTTTTTCAGGTAATGTAGCAGAAGATGTATCTTCAGCTGTACAAACAGCTTTTGCAGAGAACTGCCCGGTACGCAAATCCAGTTTTAAGGTAACTGTATAGACACCGGCTTTGCCCACCTGAAAGTTTGCTCCACCACCTTTACACTCACTAAAAGCTTCTGATATTGCAGATGCATTATCGCCATTATATCCCATATTAGTATGAAGTTTAACCTTACCACCTTGATAAGGGAATTCCAGCCCCCAATCACCTGAATAACGGAACTTCATTTCTTTCTTATCCAACGTTACATCACTAATAGTATATTCAACCGTAGCCTGAGTTTCATTATAACTTGCCTGCATGGCAGTTTCACCATTCCATTGCAAGGGAGTAGCATCACCGATAATACCGAATGTAGCAGGTATTATCGTCAGTTGATTATCTGCTTTATTCATAGCCACATAGTACAAACCATCCTCCGCAACAGTGAAAGGCGTACCACCAGCTGCTAAAGCTACTGTTTCAGCAGGAGTAGAAGCTACTACGTCACCCTTGCCATAATTTATCTCATTACCTTCCTCATCTACATTCAGAATGGTAAAACTTCCGTTTGACTTCAGCCAAGTGTAAATACCTATTACATTTGTACCTTCCGGAGCTCCATCCAACGGTGCAGCCACCAGTTGGGACGATGTAGCCGTAGCACTATAAATCGTAGCATCACCAGTGATATAAGCTCCCGGTTGAGCATCAGTAATGATTCTCCAGTTATCATTGCCTTCTTCACAACTTGTTCCCACCACCAACAGCAATAGGAGCGTTGTCATATATTGGAATACTTTTTTCATATTACTTTCCATTAAATCATTAATTATTAATAACCGTAATTTTGAGTCAGTTTACCATTCAAGCTCAATACATCTTCATGAATCGGGAATACAGTAGTATAACCAGTATCTTCTTTCGGCAACTGAGGTCTATCAGTATATGCGCGGGTAAACTTACCGAAACGAACTAAATCCTGACGGCGAAGACCTTCCCATGCAAATTCTCTCAAACGCTCTTCCAATAAAGTTTCAAGAGTGGCTGTCACATCCAAAGTAGCACCGGCACGCTCCCGAACCTCTGTCAGTTCAGCATCTCCATTGCCACCATTACGCACTTTAGCTTCACTCTTCATTAAAAGTACATCAGCATATCGGAACAGAACAATATCATTACTTTGAAGTTTACCATCATTGGTAGCAGAAGCATCCAATTCATATTTTTTCATACGTGCACCTGCCGTCTTCTCTGAGGCTTTGCCAGACAAATCCAAAGTAATTTCAGAAGGTACATATTCCAAATCTGTTCCATCATCAAGCTTTATAGTCCCATTAGGTCCTTCTACTTTTCCTGCATAATAAGTCAATTCAAAACGCGGATCTGGGGAGCTTGTACCATAACCAAAGGCATCGAGAGCTTCTTTTGTTGCAGACGAACCATTCCATCCACCTTGTCCATAAGCATTACCATGATTATAGTGGCGGGAACGAATCAAATTATAAAATTCATTCTTATAAAGATTTGCATCCATCGGAATAGTAAAGATATTCTCTACTGACGATTCATTCTTAAGTGAAAAGTTTGCTTCAAATTTTTGTTCCAATTTATAGCCCAGATTCTTTATCTTGTCACAGTATGCGATTGTAGCTTCCCAAGCATTCATTTCAGTACCGTCTACTGTAAATTTGATATTCTTTCCATCCAATTTGGTACCGTCCGTCCAATTGTCATCTGCATAGACTTCTGCATTAAGAGCTAGCTTCGCCAACAGAAAATACGCAACAGGTTTTGTTATTCTACCATAATATTCACCTGTCAAATTACTGTGCGCATCGCTTAGGTCTTCAACCGATTCTTCTAATTCGGTTCTTACAAAATTAAAAACAGCGGAACGTTCGGATTGTACTACATCTTCCATTGCTACTGAAGAAGAAGTAACCAATGGAACACGGGCAAACATATCCAATAAATAATAATAGTACATTGCCCGGAATGCCCGTACTTCCGAAATATATTTAGGAACTGAAATGTTCTCCGGATTGTTCTCCAAAATTTCTTTCAATTTATCCAATGATTGATTAGCTTGTGCAATCACCTTATAAAGATAATCCCAACTGCCTTTTACCAAATCATTCTTCGTACCCCAATTATGAAGAAACAGATTTTGCCACAAGCCACCATCATACCAGTCACCACCGCGCGTGGGAAGCATAGCTTCATCGGTTGTGAAAGTATTCAAATCATAAAGCCCACGGTCAGTACCTTGTAGTCCTGCCCCACCGCCATTAGCACCAACTTGCGTATAAAGGGAAGCTACCGTATTCAAGTATAATAAGGTAGAATTCTGATAAGCTTGTTCTTCTGTAATTTGGTCTTTCGGATTTTCCGACAAGAAAGATTCACAAGAAGATAAGCCAAGTGTTGCTGTCATCAACAAACTATATAATATTCTTCTTTTCATAATATGCATCTAATTAAAAGTTAACACTAAGTCCCAATGAATAAGTACGTGACAAAGGATAGAAACGCTTGTCATCAATACCAAGGTCACTTCCTACCGTTGTACTGTTTATCATCGGAGAAAGCCCTGAGTATCCTGTAATCGTAGCCAAATTATTTACAGAGAAAGTAACACGTAAAGATTTGATGGCTTTCAGATTTTTTGTATTCAAGTTCCAACCCAATGTAACATAGTCAAAATGCAGGTAATCACCTTTTTCCAACCAATAATCGGTTACAGTTTGGTCTTTAATATTTTTCTGAGGAGCTTCAGCCAAAACATTATAAGTCGGGAACTGACTCATATTCATATAAGACAAAGAAGTACCATTATAAATCTTATGTCCAAAAGCTCCATTCATTTGTACCTGAATATCAAATTGTTTATAACGGAATCCGATATTTGCACCCAATAAAGCTTTAGGCATAGCCTGACCAGCAATATAACGATCCTTTCCATCAGCCAAATCAACACCTTCCACGCCATCAATATCTTGAACATGATAAGTATAATCACCAAAACCATTATCAACCAATCCATCGCATTTAGGCAAATAGAATACGCCTACCGGTTGTCCGACCATTTGATAAATAATTTGATTGTATCCACCAATAAATCCGGCACCATTCATACCGCCCAAGTTCATGTATTCCTTAGCGGTCATAGGTTCTCCCATATACGTTCCGTTCAAAGAAAGCAACTTATTCTTTTGAAATGCAACATTAGCACTGATATTCAACTCCATATCTTTTGTTTTCAACGGAGTACCGCTGATTGCTATTTCAAAACCTGTATTACGCATTGCACCCAAATTGGCAAGCAAAGTAGGATAAGTAAAAGGCGGAACCTTTACATCATAATTATACAATAAATCTGTTGTTTTTGAATTATAATAGTCTAAAGTTAAACTCAATCGTTCATCAAACATTCCAAAGTCCAAACCTACATCAAAAGTTTTCTTTACTTCCCACTTCAAATCAGGATTGTAATTGCGAGTAACTCCCATTGTTACTACCGGAAGCCCATTTACTGTTGTCGTACCATTAGGACTCATCAATGGCAATGAATTATAAGAGCTAATAGCATCTTGATTACCAGCAAGACCGTAACCTACTCTCAATTTCAAATTACTAATCATATCAACATCTTTCAAAAACGCTTCTTCTTTAAGAACCCATGCAAGAGATGCTGACGGGAAAAACGCCCATTTATTGTTCTCTCCTACTTTTGAAGATCCATCTGTACGAGCATTCACTGTAACAATATACTTATCTGCGTATGAATAATTGACACGTGCCATGAAAGAAGCCAAACTCGGGTTATTATAATAAGAAGTATTATCTCCCCATTTCAATACAGCACCAGCCTGCAAATTGTTATATAAAAAATCGTCTGTGCTGAAACCATGTACCGTAGATCCAAAACCCGTATTGGTTACCCGTTGAACTTCCGCCAAACCTAAAGCATTGATATAATGTTTTCCAAAGCTTTTTTTATAAGTCAACATCAAGTTAGCCAACATTGACTGAGATTTATTATCACCACGATATGCCTCTCCACGATTACTCAGGCCGGCCTTTATAGAAGAAGGAATATATTTTTTATTCTCTTTTACATTATAGGTATATGAACCGAATGCACTTAATTTCAAATCATTATTAATGCTCCATGTAATGCGGGCATTTGTATTGATAAAAGCATTAGTTTCGCGGTCATCAATATCCAAACGGCCCAATGGATTTTGTACTTCATTAGCATTTGCATTTTCATCCCACATACCTGTTTCCGGATTTTTAAAATTAGGGAAAGTAGGATTATAAGAAGCAGCAGAATAGAATGTTTTCTGATAGTCATTCACATATCTGTTTTCTTTCAACGAACCGAACATTCCAAATTCCAACTTCAACTTATTATGGAACATATTTTGCATAGCATCAATCTTAGCGGTATAGTTACGCATTGTATTATTTTTTATAATACCTTTTTGATCTATAACACCAATAGAAGCACGGTAGTTTGAATCATCATTACCATTGGAGAATGACAAGCGATGATTTTGAGTATAACCAGTCTGCTGCATTTCTTTAATAAAGTTAGTATTATACCCCTTATCCAATATATCAATTCCCAAATTCTGTGCAGCAGCTCTATACTGGTTAGCATCCAGCATTTCCAAATTCTTATAAACGGTTTCAATACCGAAACTACCATCATAACTTAAGCTCTTAACACCATTTTTACCTTTAATAGTGGTAACAACAATGACACCGGAAGCACCACGAGAACCATATTGAGCCGTTTCAGAAGCATCTTTCAGCACTGTAAAATTCTCAATATCAGCAGGAGAAATAGCATTCAGCATATTCAAATCGCCAAATACGCCATCAATAATAACCAACGGGTCGTTACCACCAGTCAAAGAAGTAGTACCACGAACACGAATAGCCGGAGCAGCAGTAGGGTCACCACCGGTTTTCTGAATATTCACACCTGCAACTTTACCTTTAATGGCAGATAACGGATTGACGACAACACCGGCATTCATTTCTTCACGTCCCACTTTCTGAACTGCACCGGATATTGTCCGTTGACTTCCTGTTGCATAACCAATTACAACGACATCATCAAGAAGTTGAGCATCTTCTTTCAAAACAACATTAAGTACGGATGCAGCTTTTACTTCTGCAGGAAGATAGCCCACAAAAGAAACAACAAGAGTTGCACCCGCCGATGTTTGCAACTGGAAATTACCGTCTAAATCAGTAATAACTCCATTTGTAGTACCTTTTTCCAGTACATTTGCGCCAATTACAGGTTCACCTGTAGCATCTTTTACATTTCCTTTTACAGTAATGTTCTGTGCATAAGCGCCAACTGACAAGAATAACCCTAACAACAAGGGAAGAATCGTTCGATAGATTCTAAGATTAACTTGCTTCATGCATTTAAAAATTAAAGTTAACAATATTAATTATCTATATGTATATTCAAAAACGTTTCAGTATACTAATGTTATTACAAAACGCATCTCAAACACTTGTTATAGCACAACAAATGTATGCTATATTATCAAGTAAAAACCAAAGATATTGTAAAAAGTGCAACAAGAAGAGTGCAAACGATTGCATCATATTTTCGGTCTTTCGAATGAATACCGATGAACAAAACTCAAGCGTAACAACGGAGTAGACAAGGCATTCGTCAACTCAGCCATTACACTTGAGCACATTCCCCTTTCAGTAGAGAGATATAGAGCACGATTTAGTACTACATGCCGGCAGATAGCACGATTTTACCTGTCTGCAAACCTTTCGCCTTAGCTTCAAAAACGATCTTACCGGACTGTTCGCTGCTCTGTATAATAGCTGTCAACTGTCCGCTAAAGGCATGCATCTTAGACAAGTGGAAAAGATCGAGACTGGTAGCATCACCATTGGCGCCGGCACGATAACGCCCCGCTCCTTTTACAGAGAAAGAAATAAGGCGGTTGTCCGATGGACAAAGATTGCCGTCCTTATCAACAACACGAACGGTGATGTATGCCAAATCTTTGCCGTCGGCTGCAAGCTCGGTACGATCTGCCACTAGTTCCAAATGATGAGGTCTACCGGCGGTATGGACTACCTTTTCCTCTACCGGTTTGTCACAATTATCATAGGCTACAACTTTCAGTTCTCCCGGCTCATAAGGAACATTCATCCACATCAAACGATAACGACGTTGCAAAGCCAGCGGGTCCTTTTCTTGCAAGGCTTCGCTCTCCTGTGCCGTCAATTTACGTTGCCTGCCGTAGCTCTTGCCATTAACGAAAAGCTCTGCGACGGGATAGTTGGTATAGACAAAAACGGGAGTATTCTCTCCTTCTCTGCCCGGCCATGTCCAATGTGGCAGGACGTGCAGAGTATTCGCTTTTTTATTCCAAACGCTACGATACAAATAGTAACGGTCCTTAGGAAGGCTTGCCAAGTCTATGATGCCAAAAACAGAACTATGGCTGGGCCAGGCATCCGTATCGTATGGAGAAGGCTCGCCCAAATAATCAAAGCCTGTCCAAACAAATTGCCCGATAGTCCAGTTATAATCATCCGCCAGGGCAAAGTCCATATCAGGGACATTGGACCAGCTGCAACATTCCACATCATAACCTGAACACTGATGATCACCATACAATGCACCGGCGCGTTTCTCCACCGGAAACTTGTACACGCCACGCGAACTGACAGTAGACGCGGTTTCCGAACCAAGAATAATATTTTGTGGAAGAGTATTGTAAGATTCAACATAACGGTGGGCACGATAATTAAGACCGGGGACGTCTATCATAGCGGCAAAGCCATTTTCCAAAACACAAGACACTTGGTCCATGCCGCAAGTAACAGGGCGTGTAGGGTCTTCCCGATGACATATATCCTGCAAGAAAGAAGCCACCTTATACCCTTCGGGGCTGCATTGTGTAGGCACTTCATTGCCAATGCTCCACATTACCACACTGGCATTATTACGATAATGACGCAGCATATTCACCATATCCCGTTCCGCCCATTCATTGAAGTAGCGGTGATAGCCATTTTTGCATTTGGCAATGTCCCACTCGTCAAAAGGCTCTATCATCATCATAAAGCCCATTTCATCACAAAGTTCCACTAATTCCGGAGCCGGCATGTTGTGCGAGGTACGAATCGCATCGCAGCCCATATCTTTCAATAACGTAAGTTGTCGGCGAAGAGCAGCTACATTGACGGCAGCCCCCAATGGTCCTAAATCGTGATGATTGCAGACGCCTTGGAATTTACGATGCCTGCCATTCAGGAAGAAGCCTTTATCCGCCACAATCTCTATGCTGCGAATACCAAAGCGAGTTATATATTCATCCATTTGCTTACCTCCCACGTATATTCTAGAAGATGCCTTATATAAATAAGGTGTCTCCGGCGACCATAAGACAGGAGTCTCTATCAGGAAATTCTGTTCAAACGGCTGGTTGTGGTTCATTTTACGAGTGTTGTCTTTAGTCGCAACCACCTTTCCATCCGGAGACACAATCTCAGTCACAATACGAATATTGTTTTCTCCGGCATTGGCTATTTCAGTGCGCAAACGTATGGAAGCGAATTCAGAAGAAACGTGCGGAGTGGTGAGTTGTGTTCCCCATACCGGAACGTGTATACGGTCTGTTATCACCACATGGACATTGCGATACAACCCAGCCCCCGGATACCAGCGGGAAGACTGCGGTTTGTTCTCCAAGCGGACAGACAATACATTATTCCTGCCATCCTCATTCAGCAACTCCGTAACGTCGCAATGAAAAGAATTATAGCCAAACGGCCAGAAACAGGCTTCCTTTCCATTGACATAGACACGAGCCTCACTCATTGCTCCGTCAAACACCAAAGTTGCCTGTTTGCCGACAGGAACATCGAATTTTGTACGATACCAGCCAATACCTGCATAAGGAAGTCCCCCGGTACGCCCGGTCTTGACGGATGCTTTCTTCTCAAAATTCTGTGTAACAGCAACATTCTGCAAATCATGACTTCGATCGAAAGGTCCGAAGATGGCCCAATCATGTGGTACGGCAACCGTTTCCCACTTACTATCATCAAACTTCGGTTCTGCCGCATTTGCTATATCTCCTTTAGCAAATTTCCAGTTCTTTTCAAGCAAAAACTCCGATCTTTGGGCTACTGCCGGCAAAGAAAAGAGAATGTTCAGTAAAATAAGACTTACCAGTTTATTCATTGATTAGTATTTTAAACATGTTCTCTTGATTGTTGCACATCATTGCTCTATTCAAAAAGCACCTTTCACATACCAAAAGCATCCATTATTGCTGTCGGTTTTCCGTCATCCGTAAAAGCTCCCAAACGGTATTGTCCGGGCTTACATTCCGGTTCCCAATAAAATACCCCCTTACAACGTCCGCCGGTATTGTCACGACACTCTTTTATGATGCGGCTTAACTGCTCCTTACCTTCCTGCAATACGGACGCCCTTGCCAAGTTACCCCGGTCATCAGCACATTCCATGCCTGTTTCCACTACCATTACATCACAATCGTATCTCTTGCTTACACTCTTGATGTTAGCAATGCAGTCTGTTATGGTTCTGTCGGCAGTATATTCCGGATGCTCCATACGAGTCCAATACGGATAAAGCGACATGCCTATCATGTCCCACTTACCGCCATTCTTTTTCAACTCGTCAAAAAACCATGTATACAATTTATTATCATAACCGTTATCCAAGTGAACTATAACAATGGCATCCGCAAACACGTCCTTCACAGCTTCATAACCCGCATTGATGAATGCAGCCAAATTGAACGTGTTTTTATAATACTTCACCGCTGTAGAGGTGCTGCCGGATTCTTTTACATCACACTCCCTGATGTCATAAGAAGCGCCACTCAAAGCAGCATCCTCATCCCACAGCATGCCCGGCCGTATTTCATTGCCAACTTGCACCCATTTAGGTGTAATCCCCTCCGATTTCAATGCACTGAGCACATCACGAGTATGTTCGGAAACAGCATTCTTCAATTCTGCCAAATTCAGGCCTTTCCAAGCAGCCGGTTTATGCTGCTGTCCGGGATCTGCCCACCAGTCGCTATAATGAAAATCTATCATCACATCCATTCCAAGTTCTTTGGCGCGTCGAGCTTTTACCAGCATATCCGCTTTGTTGCACCAGTTATCATGCTTTTGAGGATCAACCCACACACGCAGACGCACTGCATTCAGCCCCAGTTCTTTCATCAAGGCTGTACATTCACGTTGCTCGCCAAGCGCATTATAAAACTTATGCCCTTTGGCTTCCAATTCCGTTACCCAACTGATATCCGCGCCTTTTGCAAATACTACGGAAGGCGCAGGAAGCGAGTCTGGACAAGATTTTGTGTCATTGTCGGATTTTCCCCCACCACAGGCAAGGCAAAAAACAACAAATAACATTAAAAGCACAAATACATTCATGTTTCTCATAATTCAACTAATTAGACCATTTATAGGGAACAAATATAAAAAAATAGAACACAAAGAAGCTGCAATGATTTTACTTTAACTTTGTCAAACAGTATGCAATCGTTTGCATTATTTCATAATTCAATAACACTCAACCTATAAGAATGTATCAATCCAATCTACTATTTTTGCATACGGAATTGTTAAAGCCTACTTGTTTTTCTTGTCAGGCATTTCTATTTCTGTTACCTTTGGCTGAAAAACAAATCATTACTAATGGATAAACCGCAAATAACCATCAAGGATATTGCCAGGGCATTAAATGTCTCTCCCTCCACTGTGTCGAGAGCGCTCAAGGACAATCCGGACATCAGCCGGGAGACACGTAACCTTGTTCATGCTTACGCGCGCGAACATAATTATAAGCCCAATGTGCTTGCCGTCAACCTCCGTTCGAGCCGAAGCAACACGATTGGTGTGATTGTACCTCAACTGGTGCATCATTTCTTTTCGTGCGTATTGAGCGGCATTGAAATGGCAGCCGCCGAAGCCGGTTACAACATAATCGTGGCACAGAGTAACGAATCGTATGAACAGGAAGTGAAAATCGTCCAATCCTTTCTCGCCGCCCGCGTCTGCGGTGTCATCGCATCGCTTGCCAAGAATACGGAACAATACAATCATTATCAGGAATTGTTAGACAACAATATTCCGGTCGTCTTCTACGACCGCATCTGTACAGGACTGAAAACGGAGCGAGTGGTGGTAGATGACTATGCCGGATCGTTTGCCGCTGTGGAGTACATGATTCAGACAGGATGCAAGCGCATCTTCTTTTACGGAGCCGATCCACATCTTGAAATCACCAAAAACCGACGCAACGGATATCTGGACGCCATGAAGAAATACAAGATTCCCGTAAACGACAGCATGATCAAACTATGCGATAACCGCGAACGCGCCATTGCCATAACGCCCGATTTATTGGACCGGGCGGCATGGGCAGCGTACATCTCCCGCTTCTGTGCCTTGCTCA
>ERZ773178.3294-NODE-3294-length-13767-cov-2.910808_pt1 | contig 13767 bp, 8 predicted proteins | sample MGYA00580533_ERZ773178 | MGnify/ENA primary metagenome ERZ773178 (study PRJEB29015, sample SAMEA2737859) | human gut metagenome | biome: human gut; feature: human-associated habitat; material: faeces | place: China | collected 2012 ...
GTCTTTTTCCTGTGCTCTTCTAATATTCATTTTTGAGAATCATCCTTCCTGTTGTGGTTTATATGTTGATCTACTATAAATCAATTCAATGTTATATCTGATTACATTTCAGAATAAATCCAGCATATTATCGAGATAAATGTGCTCTCTGACATGTATCTGATACGGTGGCTTCGTCATATAGTAAAGCAGAAATTCAAGTATCATGACACTTCCAAGCCCTCTGCCCTCTATTTTAAAATTGCTAAAGCCCATTGGCAGATAAGTGTTCTTTATATCATCTACTCCTATAAACACCGATTTGTTCAATTCATATCCGAATTATATCATAAAAAATAACGACACTGTATATCACTTTCGCAACATACAATGCCGTTACTTTTATTTTCTTCGATACACCAAACAAAACGTATTCCTGTATACGATAATATCACATACAGAGTTCGACATGTTCAGCCTGAGTGGACCTGGCGGGAATCGAACCCGCGTCCAAAAACCTGTCCCATGTACTTCTACTATCATAGTCAGTTCTTTAACATTCCCTCTGCCGCACGAAAACTAACATCCTTACGGGGTCAGTAGCTTCATGATACGCCTGACGGTTCAAAGCTTTGCCGCCATCGTTTCTCACAGGATCGGTGCCAGATTCCTGAAGTGTGAGTGCTTCAGGGCTGACATGCAGCATTTAGGCTGCAGCTAATTCGAAATTATCGTTAGCGTTTAATTTTAAGTTTGCGATTTGACGCATCTGCCTGCGGATAGCTTCTCCATCTTCGAGATCCCTGTCGAAACCAGTACAAGCCCGAATCACTGGAAATGTACATTCCCATGTACTGTTAATATACGACCGTCCTCGATCGTATACTATAAAATATTACAATCCTGAAGAAATGTCAAGAAAAAATTAAAAATATTTTAGATATTTTTCAGATATATCCTGATGAGTTTGCCGGTGATATATGTTAAGATAGATTTAACATATATCAGCAGATCCGTTTACGGGATTGCGGAGAAAGGAGTCCGTGATCTTACAGGAAATAAAAAGTAGCAGAAAAGAGGAATCAATATGCCGACGACCTATGCACACTACAGATTTGGAAAAGAAGTGACGGAAGCACTTCCGCGGGGACTACAGAATACCATTGAATATCATAGAGAACTTTATGATATCGGACTGCATGGACCGGATATTCTCTTCTATTATAAAGCATTGAAAAGCCACCCGGTTAATCAGCAGGGGCATACAGTACATGAGAATTTCGCGGATACATTCTTTGAACATGCAGTGAGTGTGATTGAAAAGGCAGAAGATCCGGCTGCGGCAAGAGTGTACATTTATGGTGTGATTTGTCACTTTGCACTGGACAGTGAATGCCATCCTTATATAGAAAAGATGATCCAGGAGAGTGGAATTTCACATTGTGAGCTGGAGATGGAATTTGACCGGATGATGATGAGTGATGATTTTATCAATCCGGTACGTCATCTGAATACAAAGCATATCCATCCGACTATGCGGAATGCAAAGATCATAGCTCCGTTTTTTGAAGATGTGACACCTGAGGAGATGCAGAGATCACTGAAATCCATGATCTTTTATCATAAGCTTTTTCTTGTACCGGAACCGGCAAAAAGAAAGGCACTTTTTATGGCAATGAAGGCGATTGGAAAGTATGATGCCCTGCATGGAATCGTGATGAGTCTGGAGCCGAATCCGGCATGCCGGGAATACTGTATGCTTTTGAAAAGGCTGTATGCAGGGGCAGTACCGCTTGCGGCAAGTCTGATCCTTCAATTTCAGAAAAGACTGTTCAATGGGCAGCAGTTACCGGAAAGATTCCACAGGACTTTTGGGGCGGGAACAGACTGGGAGAAACTGCGTTTATAGTAAAAGGAGGCTTTTATGAGTTTTGTGATATTAGATGAGATCACCAAGACATATAAGATGGGAGAAGTAGAAATCCATGCGGTTGACCACATCAGCTTTTCGATAGAAAAGGGAGAATTTGTAGTTATTGTAGGACCAAGTGGAGCAGGAAAGACGACGGTGCTGAACATTTTGGGGGGAATGGATACAGCAACCAGTGGAAAATTGATCGTAGATGGACAGGATATTACATCTTATGATTCGAAAAAGTTGACAGGATACAGAAGGGACGATATTGGATTTGTATTCCAGTTTTATAATCTGGTCCCGAATCTGACTGCAGTGGAGAATGTAGAGCTGGCTCTTCAGATCTGTAAGGATCCACTGGATGCGGAGACGGTTCTGGAAGAAGTGGGACTTGGAAAAAGGCTGAAGAATTTTCCGGCACAGCTTTCAGGAGGGGAACAGCAGAGGGTGTCAATCGCGAGGGCACTTGCCAAGAATCCCAAGCTTTTATTATGCGATGAGCCGACAGGAGCATTGGATTATAATACAGGAAAGGCGATTCTGAAACTTCTGCAGAACATGTGCAGGGAGAAAGGGATGACCGTGATCGTGATTACGCATAACCAGGCACTTGCACCGATGGCTGACCGTCTGATCCACATTAAGAACGGTCAGGTTTCAAAAATGCAGGTGAATGATAATCCGGTGTCGATTGATGAGATTGAATGGTAAATCAAAGAAATTGATCGACGAGATCGAATGGCAGATGAGAGAAGTCGCATGATAGATGAATGAAATGAGAACAGAATGGTAAGGTGACCAGATGAAAAAGAAAGCACTGAAAAAAGATTTTTATATGGAGATCCGCAAAAGTATGGGGCGGTTTTTGTCCATCTTTTTTATCGTTGCGATCGGCTGTGCCTTTTTTGCGGGAATCCGTTCATCAGAACCGGATATGAGGTATTCGGGAGATGCTTATTTTGACAGGAAGAATCTGATGGATCTTCAGGTGATCAGTACAATGGGACTGACAGATGAGGATGTTGAGGCAATAGAGAAGCTGGATGGGATCGAAAAAGCGGAAGCAGGATATTCAGTGGACGCACTTTGTACAGAGGGGGACAATCAGATCGTCATGCATGTCATGTCGCTGCTTCCGTCCATGAATCAGGTGCAGGTGGAGAATGGAAGACTGCCTGAGAAGTCAGACGAATGTGTGGTGGATGCAGATTTTCTCTCAAAAAGCACCTTGAAGATCGGAGACCGGGTGACACTATCAAGCGGGACAGACAAACCGGTTACGGATTCTCTGAAGGGGGATACTTTTACGATCGTAGGAAGTGTGAGCAGTCCATGTTATATTGGATTTCAGCGTGGAAGTACGACGATAGGAAGTGGAAATATCAGTGCCTTTTTATGTGTACCGGAGGAAAGCTTCTGCATGGAAGTATATACGGAAATTTATGCACAGGTCAAAGGAGCGGAGAAACTGACTGCTTTTACAGATCAGTACGATCAGCGGATCGACTCTGTCATGAAAGAAGTAGAAGCCATCAAAGAGGAGCGGGAGAAGGCACGGTATAATGAAATCGTGGCAGAAGCTTCGGAAAAGCTGGCAGATGCAGAAAAAGAGATTACGGATGCAGAGGCTGAGCTGGAGCAGGGAAAGGCAGAAGCACAGGAGAAGCTTACAGCAGCAAGAGAAAAGCTGGAAAATGCACAGAAAGAGCTGGAACAGGCGAAAAAAGAACTGGCATCGTCTCAGGCGAAGATTGCCTCATCCAAAGAAGAACTGGAGCAGGCACAAAAGGAATTAAATGAGCCTTCTGGGAAGATTGCGGCAGGCGAAAAAGAACTGAATGAAAAGAGCATTGCACTGGCAACTTTAAAGGAACAGAAGGATACATTGCAGGGGCAGCTTGCAGCATTGGAGCAGCAGAAAGAGGAATTATCAGGTCAGAAGACAACGCTTGAAGCACAGAAAAGGACGCTTCAGGAAGGTCAGAAAAATCTGCTTGATACGCAGGCGGTCCTGCAACAGCAGATTTCCCGGTTGAAAGCGGAAAAAGAAGACCTGAATGCAGAAGGAATCCGTCTGTCAGAAGAAAAGGAGACTCTGCAAAAAGAATATGAAGAATTAAAGAGTCAGTATGAAGCATCCGGTGATACGGAGATACTGAAGCAGGTTGAAGCAAAGAAAGCACAACTGGATGAAGTCAATGCCAAAATTGCAGAAAATAGTGCAAAAATAGAGCAGAATAAGACACTTTTGGAGACAGTGGAAAGTCAGATGGATCCGTTGGAAGAAAAGCTGGTTCAGATGAAGAATGGACTGGAGCAGACGGAGACGGCACTGGAAAAGATTTCGGCAGGTCTTTCTGAGATAGAAGCAGGACAGGAGCAGATGCAGACCGGACTTACCCAGATGGAATCTTATATTTCTTCAGGAGAGTTTCAGCTTCAGGCGGCAAGAGAACAACTGGAATCCGGAAAAAATCAGATTCTGTCAGGACAGCGTCAGATTGAAGATGCCAGAAAAAGGATTGCTGATGGAGAAGAACAGATCCAGGCCGGAATAAAGCAGATTCAGGATGGAGAAACCGGGCTGGCTGATGGATGGATAGAATATCAGGACGGGGAGCGTCAGGCAAATGCGGAAATTGCAGATGGAGAAGCACAGATCGCCGATGCAAAAGTCCAGTTGGCGGATGCAAAGAAAGAGATTGAACAGATAGAAAAGCCGACCTGGTATATCTATGACCGGTCGCATTTGCCGGAATATTCAGGCTATGGAGATAATGCGGACAGGATGAAAGCAATCGGGGAAGTTTTTCCATTGATTTTCTTTCTGGTTGCAGCACTGATCAGTCTGACCACGATGACGCGTATGGTAGAAGAAGAGAGAACGCTCATAGGAACGTTGAAAGCGTTAGGATACAGCAAGAAGTCTATCGCAGCGAAGTATCTTGGATATGCAGTGCTTGCGACTCTGACCGGTGGTATTTTTGGTGTGATGATCGGAGAGAAAATCCTTCCCTATATTATTATAACAGCGTACAAGATCATGTACCGGCATTTGCCGGATGTAGAAATCCCGTATAATCTGTATTACGGAGTACTTGCATGTGTAGCGGCATTGCTCTGTACTGTAGCGGCAACGATTTTTTCCTGTATGAAGGAATTGAAAGAGCAGGCAGCAGAATTAATGAGACCGCCGGCACCGAAGCAGGGAAAAAGAGTCTTCCTTGAATATATACCGTTTCTATGGAAACGATTAAATTTTACATGGAAATCGACAGTACGGAATTTAATGAGATATAAGAAACGGTTTTTCATGACGATTTTCGGAATTGGCGGATGCATGGGACTGATGCTGGTTGGATTTGGGCTGAAGGATTCTATTTCATCCATTGTACCACTACAATATGAAGACATTCAGTTATATGATGGAAATGTGATCCTGCAAAGTGATGTTACAATGCAGGAAAAGCAGGAAGTGTATGAAGCACTTGAAAAAAACAGTCAGGTTGTTGCAACGGCGGAAGATCTTTTGCAGAAGATCACGATAGAGCATGACGGAGTTTCAAAAGAGGTTTATCTGAATGTCCCGGAAAATGTAGAGAAGTTTTCGGATTTTGTAGTATTGCAGGACAGAACAACCAAAGAAAAATATCAGCTTACAGACAAGGGTGCTGTACTGACAGAGAAGATGGCAAAGGAGCTTGGAGTGTCAGCAGGTGATACCGTTACGATTAAGGAAGAAAATGAAAAGGAACGAACGGTTAAGATCAGCCAGATCTGTGAAAATTATATGAGCCATTATCTGTATATGACACCGGCTGTCTATAAGGCAGCTTATGGAAAAGAACCAAAGTATAATTCCATTTATTACCGGACAGAAGGGCGAACCACAAAGGAAGCTGAATTGGTTGGTGAGGCGGCGTTGAAACTGGACGGAGCTTTAAGTGTCAGCTATACGACAGAATTGAGACAGCAGGTGGATGATATGCTTCAGAGTCTGGATATCGTTATCGTGGTTCTGATTATTTCTGCGGGAATGCTGGCATTTGTGGTTTTGTATAATCTGAATAATATCAATATTACCGAGCGTAAAAGAGAACTGGCAACGCTGAAAGTGTTGGGTTTTTATGATAAGGAAGTGACAGAATATGTCTACCGGGAAAATATTCTGCTGACCCTGATTGGATCGGTTTTCGGGATGCTTCTTGGAAAGATCCTGCACCGGTTCATTATTGTAACGGTAGAAATTGATTCGGTTATGTTTGGAAGGAATATTAATACGATCAGTTTTGTATACGCATTTCTTCTGACGGTTGTATTCTCGTTATTCGTGAACGGAGTAATGTATTTTAAATTAAAGAAGATCAACATGGTAGAATCACTGAAAAGTGTAGAATAAAATACAGAATGGGTATGATTTTGAATCAAATAGCACTGTAAAAACAAAAGAGAAATCAGGAGGTTTACAAAGAAATGAAAAAATATGATTATCTGATAGTAGGAGCAGGTTTATATGGAGCGGTCATGGCATATGAACTTGGAAAGAAAGGGAAAAAATGTCTGGTGATCGACAGAAGAGATCATATTGCAGGCAATATTTATTGTGAAGAGATCGAAGGAATCCATGTTCATAAATATGGAGCTCATATTTTTCATACATCAGATAAAAAGATATGGGAGTATATGAACCAGTTCACAGAGTTTAACAATTATATTAATTCTCCGGTGGCCGTATACAAAGACGAGCTTTACAATCTTCCGTTTAATATGAATACTTTCAGCAAAATGTGGGGAATCCGGACACCGGGGGAAGCGAAAGCAATCATTGAGAAGCAGAGAAAAGAAACCGGGATCACAGAACCGAAGAATCTGGAAGAGCAGGCATTGTTTCTTGGAGGCCGGGATATTTATGAAAAGCTGATCAAAGGATATACAGAAAAGCAATGGGGAAGAAAGTGTACGGAGCTTCCGGCATTTATCATCAGGCGTCTGCCGTTTCGGTTTATTTATGATAATAATTATTTCAATGACCGTTATCAGGGCATTCCGATTGGCGGTTATACTGCAATCGTAGAAAAGATGCTGGAAGGGGCGGAAGTACGCACCGGAGTTGATTTCTTTGAGTTCAGAAAAGAAAATCCGGACATTGCTGAAAAGATTATTTTTACAGGAATGATTGATGAGTATTTTGGATACAGGCTTGGAGCTTTGGAGTATCGTTCAGTGCGGTTTGAGACGGAAGTGCTTGACTGTGAAAACTATCAGGGAAATGCAGTAGTAAATTATACAGAGCGGGAAGTTCCATATACAAGGATCATTGAGCATAAGCATTTTGAGTTTGGCAGACAGGAAAAGACGGTGATCTCCCGGGAGTATTCTTCAGAATGGAGTGTCGGAATGGAACCATATTATCCGGTGAATGATGAGAAGAATACAGCTCTCTACCAGGCTTACAGAGAACTGGCAGAAAAAGAAGAGAATGTCATCTTCGGAGGAAGGCTTGGAGATTATAAATATTATGATATGGATAAGGTTGTTGCAGCGGCACTGGAACGGCTGGAAGAACTTTAAAGTTTCTTAAAGAATAAAAAAATGACAGTTATTAAAAGAATATAAAGAATGAACAGGATGCCCGGAAAGAACTTGATTTTTTCCGGGCGTTCGATTATTATAAAATAACCATTCAGGATTCTTTACTGAATGCAGGAAAATCAATTCAGAGGATCAGATCAGTTTCTGATAATTTTCAATGGACATGCTATCAAAGATTACGAGGTGGTGATGTGAGGACTCACCGGCAAAGTGATCGCAGAACAATAGAATATGGAAAAGATGTATGAAGTCCTTCGCTTTCAGGAGTATAAGGATCAGTGTCGGCAAAGTGCAGACTGCCTGGAGGGATGCCTGCTGATTTATTATCTGCAGGAGCATGAATGTATAGGAAAAGGACAGCTTTTTAGCTGGTTTCGGCAGCTTTGGAAAAGCCTGTATGATTATCAGCGGAGTAATGGGATGAATTATGGATGTCTGACACCATACAGTGTGCTTGTCGTGGGAGAAGCCGGGCTTTTTTTGCTGGATCCTGTAGGAGAGGAGAACGGATTTATCATTAAGCGGATGCAGCAGCGTGCAGTGAGAAATCACTTTATAAAAAAAGACGGCAGACAGCAGGGCAGGGAACAAAAGAATGCGGATCTGTATGGATACGGGAAATTGATGCAGTTTCTTCTTGCCTCAGTAAGGACAGAACCGGAACTGACAAGAAGAGAGGCGGCCAAATGTCAGAAAGTAATCGCAGGATGCACAGGAGAACGTCAGCGTCCCTATGAGAGGATCTGTCAGGTTCAAAAAGATCTGCCGGAGATTTCCGGGCAAATACGGCTTTTTGAAAAAGCAAAGGATCTGTTTCATGGACAAAAGAAAAAGAGGTTCTTAAAAATCAGTGTGGCAGTGCTTGCGGTGCTTGTATTGAAGAACAGTGAAAGAATGAGAACAGATACGGCAGAATTAAGAATGGATGCAGAAAAACTGGAGGCTGCAGATAGAGAGGCAGACGCTGCAGAGGGGGCAGATAATACAGAGAAAATAGAGGCAGAGGATGAGAGTGCAGCAGAAGCGGCAGAGCGGAGGTTCAGAAGCTATCTTCTGTCGAATACAAGAAAAGGCAATGAACTGGTTATGTCAGAAGGAGAAGCGTTGGAACGATGTGCATTGTGGGCATTAGGGACGGTTTATGAGCGGGAAACGCGGGTTGAGAAAGCAATCGATGTATACGGAAGACTGGTTGAGATTGAAGAAAACCGGGAACAGATTGCAACAGCGGGCATCCGTAAGATGAAATTAGAAGCAGGGAAAGAACAGTATTCAATAGCACTCCTTACGGGAAAAAGAGTTTTAGAACGTACAGGAACCGAACCTGAGATTGAGAAACTAATGCAGGAGTATGAACTTCGTATTCAGGAGCAGGAAAGCGGAGTGCAGAACGGACAGAGTCGGGAAGAGCAGAAGAAAGAAGAACAGAAGCAGGAAGGGGAAATAAATGAGCAGAATGTGGATAAATAAAAAGAATAAAAAGGAAAATGTGAATAAAGCAAGTTGTTGGATCCTTGCAGTAATCTTTGCAGTGGTTGTATTTGGAAGTGCAGGACTGGCGGCTGCAGATGAAGAGGAGAGCAAAGAGATTCCGGTTCTTAGGATAGACGGAAATGTGTACGATGAAAGTGGAGCGAACCGATGGTACACAGAAGAACCAAAAGTGGAAGTATGTCTGGAGGGGGCTGCAAAAATATCGGATAAAGAAATACGGGATGAAGAAATGCAGGGTGAAAAAATACCAGATAAAGAAATGCAGGATGAAGAAATACCGGATCAAGAAATATACTGTAACATGCAGTATGAGATTACATATACGTCAGGAGAGAAAAAAGCAGAAACTGTGAATTTTACAGAGCAGGAAGAGGAAGGTAACTGGAGATATTCCTTTGAGCCTGCTGTATGGAAGGAGGGAAAGAACCAGCTTCGGTTGTGGCAGGAGTCGGAAACCGGGGAGACAGAGTGGGAGCAGAAAGCGGTGATCTGTATAGATAAGACAGTACCGGCGGCAGTGGTATTTTCCTATCCGGCGGGAAGTGAGGAGAGGGGATATTGTTATCAGACGGAGACAGAGATGCTGGTAAAAAGCCAGGATGAAAGCTCCGGTGTTGAAAAGATCATCGTACAGCAGGAAGATGGTACAAAATTGGAATTAGAAGGAGCAGAGGGAAGCGTGTATCTGCCATTGGGCTATCAGGGAAGGCTGGAGGCTTATGCGGTAGATTATGCCGGACTGGAAAGTGTGAGAAGCAGCTCAGAACAGATCATTTGTGAAGATGAGAAACCACTGATCGCTGTTACGGGAGCGGGAAAATCCGGTGAATGGCAGAAAGATTTGCCGAAGATCAGGCTGTGGATCGGAGAAAGATCAGAAAAGTATACCTGCAGTGCCGGTTTGCGGCTGGCAGTATGTTATGTGAACGGCGAGGAAATCAACAGGAAGTATTATGAGAATCCGACAGAATCAGACAGTTTTACTGTAAAGCTTGAGAAAGAATCAGCGGATGGGAGTCCGGTAGAACTGATGGTTCATGCGGTCGATCGTGCCGGGAACAGTACGGTCAGAAAAGAAAAACTTTATATAGACAGAAAATCGCCGACGGCAGAGATGAATGGTGTGACAGATGCAATGATCACAGGGGAGAAATGCAGCGGTGAGATTGTGCTGAAGGATGAAAATCTACTGGGAAAGTATGAGGTGTCTGTTTCGAGAACAGATCAGGAGAAAAAGAAGGAGCTGGTTTTAAATCAGGCAGAGCAGGAACTTTCAGAAAAGGAAGTCAGCATACCATTTGTATTTGAAGAGGATGGTCATTATGAATGCCAGATTCAGGTTGAAGACCGGGCTGGCTGGAAGACGGAAAAAGAGTATCGGTTTGTTATTGACCGCTGCAGCCCGGTAATCCGATATGTGGATCAGCTCAATGGAACATATCTTCCCTTTTTTCAGTGGAATTATGAAGTTGAAGAAGCCGTTTCGGATTTGACAGATTATCAGTATCAGATGCTTCTGGATGGACTGGAATATGCAAAAGGAAGGCTTGTAACCGAAGAGGGAGTACACCGTCTGAGAGTCAGGGCAGAGGATGCAGCAGGAAATGATTCGGTTGCAGAAGCAGTATTTACCATAGATCATACACCACCGGTGCTTTATATGGGAAGATTAAAAGATGGGGCGATCTATGAAGAAAAGGTGAAGATAGAAGTCTGGGTAGACGGGGAAAAAGAGTATCTGACCGATCTCACTTTAAATGGAGAGAGACAGAAGCTGAGTAGCGAAAGCAGGATGTTCCAGTGTGAAATTATGGAAAGCGGGAATTATATAATGGGAGTCCAGGCAGAGGATGCAGCAGGAAACCAGGTGAAAAAAGTGATACGGTTTGAAATAAGACCGGGAAAAAGCATCGTGCAGAAGATATGGAAGCCTGTTGAAGATCTTTTTTCAGGACATGGAGAAGAAACTGAAAATAAAATGGATCAATGGATATGGGCAGAAATTTTTGGAGCAGCAGGGATTCTGATCCTGCTATGGTATGGATGGAGAATGAAAAGAACGGGAAAAAGAAGAAAATAAAAAAAGCCCCATAAAAGGGAGGATGCCAGGTAACCGGCGACCGGCTCCTGGCAAGTATTATGAAAAAGTTTATCTAAAATAAATCTTGTTGGCTTAATGAATTTGTATTTCTTTGATGGTTATAGTATATGAAAGAGAAATGAAGAAAAAGTGATGAGAAAGTGAAAGAATTTTTAATGATAAATGAACAAATTGTGAACGCAGAAAAATACTTTGTCAAATGAAGAATGATATGCTATTCTACAGATGAAAAAAGCTTTGAAAAGAAAAAGCTAAGAATCAGGTTCATAAGGAGGACAAGATGACCCGGGAAGAATTTTTGCAGGGATTGAAAGAAGCACTGGATGGAAATATGGATGCCAGTGCGATACAGGAAAATCTCAATTATTATAATGAATATATAAATGAAGAAGTCAGAAAGGGAAAGACGGAACAGCAGGTAGTCGATACTCTGGGAGATTCATGGGCGATTGCACAGACTTTGCTGGAGGCAGATGAAAATGGAGCTGACGGTGGAGCGGCAGCAGGCAGCAGTTATGGTACTTATATGAAAGAGGAGGAAGGCAGAGTATTTGAGATTCCATGGTGGAAAAAAGCACTTTTTATTCTTGCTGTTGTACTGGTGATTGTGGTGCTCGTTTCATTCGTTGCGGGAGTGATCCGGATCCTTGCTCCGATTCTTATTCCACTGCTGATTGCAATGTTGATTATTCGACTGATCGGAGGAAGTGGATCGCAGCGATAAACGGAATAATTATAATGCATTATATCCTTGATACCAGGGTCAAAAGCCCCCAACAATGATGCCAACGGATTGTTTCGTGCTACGCACTCCCACAATCCTGACATCTTTATTTTCCTGTATGACAGAAGATCCTTAGAACAGACCTGTGATCTTTCCGTCGTCTGTTACATCAATTCCATTTGCTGCCGGTACTTTCGGCAGTCCAGGCATGGTCATTACTGCACCCGTCAGAGCGACAACGAATCCTGCACCGGCACTGACATAGACTTCTCTGATATGGATATCAAAATTCTCCGGTCTTCCAAGCTTCTTCGGATCATCCGAAAGTGAATACTGATTCTTTGCCATACATACCGGAAAACTTCCGAATCCCAATGATTCGATCTTTGCAATCTGTTTTTTTGCTGCCGGCTCATATACGACACCGTCTGCTCCGTAAATTTCTTTGGCGATTTTCTCGATCTTTTCTTCTAAAGAAAGGGAATCTTCGTAAAGAAGTTCAAAGTCTGATTTTTTGTTTTCCAATGTATCCAATACTTTTTCGGCAAGTGCAATACCGCCTTCTCCACCTTTTTCCCATACTTCGGACAAAGCAAATTCACAGCCTCTTTCTTCGCAGAACCTGCAGATAAATTCATTTTCCGCATCTGTATCTGTAACAAAAGAATTTAACGTTACAATAACAGGAACCTTATATTTTTGTATATTTTCGATATGTTTTTCAAGATTTACAATTCCTTTTGCAAGTGCATCTAAATTTTCTTCTGCAAGATCTGCCTTTGCAACACCGCCATTGTATTTTAATGCACGTACTGTTGCGACCAGGACAACTGCATCCGGCTTCAATCCTGCCATCCGGCACTTGATATCAAAAAACTTCTCGGCTCCAAGATCTGCACCGAACCCTGCCTCCGTCACTGCAATATCGCCAAGCTTCAGGGCCATCTTTGTGGCACGCACACTGTTGCATCCATGTGCGATATTGGCAAACGGTCCACCATGGATCAGTGCCGGTGTATGTTCCAGTGTCTGAATCAGATTTGGCTTGATTGCATCTTTCAAAAGTGCAGTCATGGCACCGGTTGCCTGCAGATCATCTGCTGTCACCGGATCTCCATTAAAATTATAAGCGACAATAATTCTTCCCAGACGCTTCTTAAGATCAGCAAGATCATCTGCAAGGCAGAGAATTGCCATAATCTCGGAGGCGACTGTAATAACAAAATGATCTTCTCTTACCATTCCGTCGGTCTTTCTTCCAAGACCAACTACAATATTCCGCAGGACACGGTCATTCATGTCCACGCAGCGTTTCCACACGATCTGACGTGGATCGATCCCCAGGGCATTCCCCTGCTGGATATGATTATCAAGCATTGCTGCCAACAGATTGTTGGCAGAAGTGATGGCATGAAAATCTCCCGTGAAATGAAGATTCAGATCCTCCATCGGAACCACCTGTGAATAACCGCCACCGGCTGCTCCTCCTTTGATTCCAAAGCATGGTCCTAAGGACGGCTCACGCAATGCTAAGACGGCTTTTTTATTTAACAGTCCGAATGCCTGTCCTAAGCCGACGCTTGTTGTTGTTTTTCCTTCTCCGGCCGGAGTCGGATTGATCGCTGTAACTAAGATCAGCTTACCATTCTCATTTTTCTGTACGGAAGCGATCAGCTCATCTGACAATTTTGCTTTATATTTGCCATACATCTCGATATCATCTTCTTTGATGTCAAGCTTTGCCGCAACCTCCTTTATATTCTTCATCTCTGCCTGCTGTGCAATTTCGATGTCGTTTAACATTTAATATGTCCTCCCTGAGTGTAATTTTATCCTATATCAGGTAAAATCTGCCTATGCACGCTATATCCCTTCACCGGCATTTTCCCTGTATAAATATCATTTGAATCTGTATTATAGATTATTATCTATATATTCGTCAAATTCTTCCTGCGTCATAAG
>ERZ773178.3302-NODE-3302-length-13721-cov-16.064759_pt1 | contig 13721 bp, 14 predicted proteins | sample MGYA00580533_ERZ773178 | MGnify/ENA primary metagenome ERZ773178 (study PRJEB29015, sample SAMEA2737859) | human gut metagenome | biome: human gut; feature: human-associated habitat; material: faeces | place: China | collected 2012 ...
TGCCCAAGAAGGAAGTCATCAAGCACCTGGGCGAGATCGAGAAGCTGGAGAAGTATCTGGGCGGCGTGAAGGAAATGAAGAAGCTGCCCGGCGCTCTGTTCATCGTGGACACCCGCAAGGAGCGCAATGCCATCGCCGAGGCGCATCGTCTGGGTATTCCCGTTGTGGCCATTGCCGATACCAACTGCGATCCCGACGAGATCGACTATCCCATCCCCGGCAACGATGACGCCATCCGCGCCATTAAGCTGATCGCCTCCGTGATGGCCAACGCCATGATCGAGGGCCGTCAGGGCGAGCAGAACGAGGAGGCCGCCGAGGCCAAGGACGCTGAGTAAGTCCGGAATCACACCGCGTATCTCACGGGGCAGGGAAGTGTCCCTGCCCCTTTTTCAATCATATTTTACAGGAGGATATAAAAATGGCTTTTACTGCCGCTGATGTAAAGACCCTGCGCGAAATGACCAGCGTGGGCATGATGGACTGCAAGAAGGCGCTCGTCGAGTGCGATGGCGATATGGATAAGGCTGTTGAGTGGCTGCGTGAGAAGGGTCTGGCCAAGGCTGCCAAGAAGGCCGGCCGCATCGCCGCCGAGGGCATGTCCTACGCACTCACCGAGAACGGCGTGGGCGTCGTGGTGGAGGTCAACTGCGAGACCGACTTCTGCGCCAAGAGCGACCTGTTCGTGGCCTTTGTGAAGGACATCGCCAAGGTCATCGCCGAGCAGAATCCCGCCGATGTGGATGCTCTGATGAACTGCAAGTACTTGGACAGCGATCTGACCGTCTCCGAGACCATGCCCGAGAAGGTCATGTCCATCGGTGAGAACCTGCAGATCCGCCGCTTCGTCCGCTTCGCCGAGAACACCAGCGTGGGCTATGTCCATGCCGGCGGCAAGATCGGCGTGCTGGTGAATCTGGCCGTGGAGGGCGATATCGACGCCACCGAGATCGGCAAGAACATCGCCATGCAGATCGCGGCCCTGAACCCCCGCTTCTGGGATAAGGCTCAGGTCACCGACGAGGTGCTGGCTGAGGAGAAGAAGATCGCTCTGGCCCTGATGGACACCGATCCCAAGATGGCCTCCAAGCCCGAGGCCGTGAAGGAAAAGATCGTCATGGGCAAGATGAACAAGTTCTACGAGGAGAACTGCCTGATGCAGATGGAGTTCGTCCGCAGCGACATCTTCCAGGGTTCCGTGGAAAAGTACGTGGCCGACGCTGCCAAGAAGCTGGGCGGCTCCGTGAAGTTCGTGGACGCCGTGCGCTTCCAGACCGGCGAGGGCATCGAGAAGAAGCAGGAGGACTTCGCCGCTGAGGTCGCTGCTCAGATGAACATGGGCAAGTAATTGCCGCTGATCGTATGAAATTACGCAGGGGAGAGGCTTTGTAACAGGGCCTCTCCCTGCGCTTTTTGCGCGGGAAAACGACACAGGATGGCGGCGGCCGGATCCGGCTGCCGCAGAGAAAGGAGAACACTTATGACAAACGAAGTGCTGCAAACCATCAAGTCCCGCAGGACGGTCCGCGCATATCGCCCCGACGCCGTGCCGGAGGAACTGCTGCAGGCGGTGCTGGAGGCGGGGACCTACGCGCCCACCGGCCGCGGCCGCCAGTCTCCGACCATCATCGCCGTGACATCCGAGGGCTATCGCCAGAAGATCTCTGAGCTGAACGCGGCGGTGCTGGGCAGCGACTCCGACCCCTATTATGGAGCGCCGGTCATCATCCTCGTATTGGCGGACGGCACGGCCAATACCTTTGTGGAGGACGGCAGCTGCGTGCTGGAGAATATGATGCTGGCCGCCGCATCCCTGGGCCTGGGCTCCGTTTGGGTACACAGAGAGCGGGAGATCTTCGACAGCGAAGAGGGCAAGGCGCTTTTACAGGCATGGGGCCTTCCGGAAACGCTGCGGGGCGTCGGCAGTATCGCGCTGGGCTATCCGGCGGGCGCCATTCACGAAGCGGCAAAAAGAAAGGACGGCTACATCGTCCGCGTATAAGGACAAAAAATATCCCCCGTGCAGCAGCATGGGGGATATTTCTGCCCTTTTTTGGCCGGATGGGCGATTTTACGTGGATTTTACACGAGGATGCTTTTTCATTTTACCTGCCCGCCGTATTCTGTGAACTGTAAGGGACATCCGAAATCAAAGAAGAAACGAGGTACGAATATGAAAAAGATCCTTGCATTTGCACTGAGCGCTGTCATGGCGCTGGCTCTGCTGGCCGGCTGCGGCAATCAGACCGATAACAACAGCAGCAACAACGACAACGGCGGCGACGCCAGCGATACCCCCGCCGCCTCCGTCAGCGGCACCGTCTCCACCGACGGTTCCACCTCCATGGAGAAGGTCATCGGCGCGCTGAGCGAGTCCTACATGGCGGCCAACAAGGATGTTACCGTCAACTACAATCCCACCGGTTCCGGCGCAGGCATCACCGCCGTGCAGGAGGGTACCTGTGACATCGGCCTTTCCTCCCGTGCCCTGAAGGACGAGGAGAAGGCGGCCGGCCTGAAGGAGACGGTGCTGGCCTACGATGGCATCGCCATCATTGTCCACCCCGACAATCCCGTCAGCGACCTGAGCATCGAGCAGATCGCCAAGCTGTACACCGGCGAGATCACCAACTGGAAGGACGTGGGCGGCAGCGATGCCGAGGTAGTGCTGATCGGCCGCGAGGCGGCCAGCGGTACCCGCGACGGCTTCGAGTCCATCACCGGCACCAAGGATAAGTGCCAGTACCGTCAGGAGCTGACCTCCACCGGCGATGTCATCACCGCCGTGAGCCAGAACCCCGATGCCATCGGCTACGCCTCTCTGGCGGCCATCAAGGACAGCGTGAAGGCCCTGAGTGTGGACGGCGTCACCCCCAGTGAGACCACCGTCAAGGGTGGCAGCTATCAGGTGCAGCGTCCCTTCGTGCTGGTGACGGTGGAGGGCAAGGCCCTCTCCGCTGCGGCACAGTCCTTCTTCGACTACGCCACCTCCGCTGATGCGGCAGACATCATCGCCAAGGCCGGCGCAGTAGCGGCCAACTGAAAGTGAGGCGCGGCAGGCGACGCTCGGCGACGGGCGCCGCCTTGCCCCGTATGCGGAGGTACGCACATGAAAGTAAAACGAGTTCTGGAGAACGCCATACACGGTTGGTTCCTGCTGATGGGCCTGGTGACGGTGGGGTGTGTGCTGCTGATCTCAGTCTACCTCATCATTTCCGGCATCCCCGCCATTCGGGAGATCGGAGTGGTGAAGTTCCTGTTCGGCAAGGTGTGGGATTCCAACGCGGCCACGCCCCAGTTCGGCATCCTGTCTTTCATCCTCACCAGCGTGTACGGCACGGCAGGGGCCATCCTGCTGGGCGTACCGGTGGGATTCATGACAGCCGTGTTTCTGGCGAAAATGGCACCGCCGCGTCTGAAAGCGGTGGTGTCCTCGGCGGTGAGCCTGCTGGCGGGTATCCCGTCGGTGGTGTACGGCCTGGTGGGCATGCTGGTGCTGGTGCCGGGCATCCGGAAGCTATTCCACATTCCTGACGGCTCCGGTCTGCTGGCGGCCATCATCGTGCTGGCCATCATGATCCTGCCGTCCGTCATCAACGTGGCCATGACGGCACTGGAGGCGGTGCCGCGGGAGTACGAGGACGCATCGCTGGCGTTGGGCGCCACGGCCACGGAGACATGGTTCAAGGTGTCCGTTCCCGCCGCCCGCAGCGGTATCGCGGCAGCGGTAGTGCTGGGCGTGGGCCGCGCCATCGGCGAGGCCATGGCCGTGATGATGGTGTCCGGCAACGTGCCCAATATGCCGAAGCTGTTTGAGAGCGTGCGGTTCCTGACCACCGCCGTGGCCAGCGAGATGGGGTACGCGGCGGCGGGCCTGCAGCGGCAGGCGCTGTTTTCCATCGCACTGGTGCTGTTCCTGTTCATCATGCTCATCAACGCGGCGCTGAATTTCTTCCTGAAGCGCAGTAAGGAGAAGTAAGACATGGACAAGACGAATTTTACCGCCCGCCGCAGGGTCTGGGGCACTGTGATGCGGGGACTGATGGTGCTGTGCGCGGTCATCACCTGCGCGCTGGCGGCGTTCCTCATCATCTACGTGCTGGCCAAGGGTGTGCCCAACCTGTCGTGGCAGCTGCTGAGCACCAAGCCCAGCTATCTGGACGACACCGTCGGCATCCTGCCGGACATCATCAGCACCGTCTGCATGGTGCTGACCACGCTGCTGATCGTCCTGCCGGTAGGTGTGTGCGCGGCGGTGTACCTGACGGAGTACGCGGGCAACCGGAAGCTGGTGGCGGTCATTGAGTACGCGGCGGAGACGCTGTCCGGCATCCCGTCCATCATCTACGGTCTGGTGGGCCAGATGTTCTTCTGTCAATTTCTGGGTATGAAGAAATCCCTGATCGCCGGCGCTATGACGCTGGTCATCATGAACCTGCCCACCATCATGCGCACCACGCAGGAGAGCCTGAAGACCGTACCCCAGAGCTACCGCGAGGGCGCATTCGGCCTGGGAGCAGGGAAGTGGCGTACCATCCGGACGGTGGTGCTGCCGGGCTGCGTGGACGGCGTCATCACCGGCTGCATCCTGGCGGTGGGCCGCATCCTGGGCGAGACGGCGGCACTTCTCTATACCGCAGGCTTCGCCCACGCGCTGTACGGCAGCCTGGGCGAAACGCTGCAGGGCGCAGGCGCTACGCTGTCGGTGGCACTGTACGTCTACGCCAAGGAGCAGGGTGAGTTCGATGTGGCCTTCGCCATCGCCGCCATCCTGATGGCGCTGGCACTGCTCATCGATCTGGCGGCCAGCCTGACGAGACGCTATTTCAAGAAACGGAGGAGCCTATGAGCGATATCATCACGGTGGAGGATCTGAACCTGTGGTACGGCAGTACCCAGGCGCTGCACCATGTGAGCATGGAGATACCGGAAAAGAGCATCACGGCCCTGATCGGGCCGTCCGGCTGCGGCAAGTCCACGTTCCTCAAGACGCTGGACCGCATGAACGATCTGGTGCCGGGCGTGCGCATCGAGGGTGCGGTGCGCTACGATGGCAGGGACATCTTTGCACCCGATGTGGATGTCAATGAGCTGCGGCGGCAGGTGGGCATGGTGTTCCAGAAGCCCAACCCGTTCCCCATGAGTATCTACGACAATGTGGCCTACGGGCCCCGTACCCACGGCGTGCGGAACCGCGCCAAGCTGGACGAGATCGTGGAGCAGTCCCTGCGCTCTGCGGCCATCTGGGACGAGGTGAAGGACCGGCTGAAGAAAAACGCACTGGGCCTCTCCGGCGGCCAGCAGCAGCGCCTGTGCATCGCCCGGGCGCTGGCGGTGGAGCCGCAGGTGCTGCTGATGGATGAGCCCACATCGGCGCTGGACCCCATCTCTACATCGAAAATAGAGGAGCTTGCAATTGAGCTGAAAAAACGGTACACTATTGTAATCGTCACACACAATATGCAGCAGGCGCTGCGTATTTCGGACCGTACCGCGTTTTTCCTGCTGGGTGAGCTGATCGAGTACGACGACACGGAGCGCATATTCTCCACGCCGTCCCAGAAAAAGACCGAGGATTACATTACGGGGAGGTTTGGTTGATGAGGAGCCGCTTTGATGAGCAGCTGGCCCAGCTGCATCGGGAGCTGATCGAGATGGGCGCGCTGTGCGAGCGCGTGATCGCGCTGGCCGCCAAGGCCCTGACCACAGGGGATAAGGCGCTGGCCCAGCAGGTGCCGCCGCTGGATCGGGAGATCGACCGGAAGGAGCGAGACATCGAGAACCTGTGTCTGCGGCTGCTGCTGCATCAGCAGCCGGTGGCCGGCGACCTGCGCCGCATCTCCGCGGCCCTGAAGATGATTACGGACATGGAACGCATCGGCGATCAGGCCGACGACATCGCCGAGATCGTACTGTATCTGGCGGACGTACCGGCGGAGAGCCACGTGCTGCTGCAGAAGATGGCGGAGGCCGCCATCGGCATGGTCAGCGACAGCGTGGACGCCTACGTGCGGCAGGATGTGGAGCTGGCGGAGCAGGTCATCACCCACGACGACACGGTGGACGACTACTTCGAACAGGTCAAGCAGGCGCTGATCCACCGCATTGCCAACGATCCGGCGGAGGGCGGCACGGCCCTGGATCTGCTGATGATCGCCAAGTATCTGGAGCGCATCGGCGACCATGCCACAAATATCGCCGAGTGGGTGGAGTTCTCCGTCACCGGCGTACACAAGGAGGGATGACCCATGATCTGGTGCGTGGAGGACGACGCCAGTATTCGGGATATCGAAGTATACGCACTGAACTCCACGGGCTTTTCCGCGGAGGGCTTTGCCGATGGCGCGGCCTTCTGGGCGGCGCTGGAGAAGGACCGGCCGGAGCTGGTGGTGCTGGACGTGATGCTGCCGGAGATCGACGGCATCCAGCTGCTGCGCCGCATGAAGGCCGACCCCGCCCTGCGGGATATCCCCGTCATCATGGCCACGGCCAAGGGCGCGGAGTATGACAAAATACTGGGGCTGGATCTGGGAGCGGACGACTACCTGACCAAGCCCTTCGGCGTCATGGAGCTGGTGTCCCGTGTCAAGGCGGTGCTGCGCCGGTGCAGGCCGGTACAGCAGCAGGTACTGCGCTGCGGCGGCCTTGCCGTGGATACCCAGGAGCACACCGTCACCGCTGACGGCGTGCGGGTGGAGCTGACGTACAAGGAGTTCCAGCTGCTGCGGCTGTTCCTGTCCCATATGGGTACGGCCTTTACCCGCGACCAGCTGATGGAGCAGGTGTGGGGCATGGACTTCTGCGGCGAGAGCCGCACCATCGACATGCACATCCGCACCCTGCGGCAGAAGCTGGGGGCCTATGGCGAGCATATCGAAACGGTGCGCAGCGTGGGCTATCGATGGAGGGCGCAGCTGTGAACAATACCATGACAAGACGTATTTTCCGGTCCACACTGCTGGTGGGCGTGGTGGTGCTGCTGGCGGCGCTGGCGCTGGTGATGGGCGTGCTGTACAGCTACTTTGGCCGCGTGCAGGAGTCCCAGCTGCGGGACGAACTGAGCCTGGCGGCGGTGGGCGTGACCCAGAGCGGTGAGGACTACCTCCGCCAGCTGGAGTCCGACCAGTACCGCATTACCTGGGTGGCGGCGGACGGCGCCGTGCTGTTCGACACCCAGGCGGATGCCTCCGCCATGGAGAACCACGCCCAGCGGCAGGAGGTGCGGCAGGCCCTGGCCTACGGCGAGGGCGAGAGCAGCCGGTACAGCAGCACCCTGCTGCAAAAGACGGTGTACTACGCCAAGCTGCTGCCGGATGGCACGGTGCTGCGCCTGTCCTCCGTCCGCGTGACGGCGGGTGTGCTGATGCTGAATATGCTGCAGCCGCTGCTGCTGCTGGTCATCGCGGTGCTGATCCTGTCCGGCGTGCTGGCCGGACGGCTGGCCAAGCGAATCACCGAGCCTCTGAACCGCCTGGATCTGGAGAACCCTCTGGAGAACGATACCTATGAGGAGCTGGCGCCCCTGCTGCGGCGGATGGAGCACCAGCGCCGCCAGATCGACCGGCAGATGGACGAACTGAAGCAGCGGGCCGAGGAATTCCAGCAGATCACCGGCAGCATGAACGAGGGCCTGGTGCTGTTGGACGAGAACGGCGCCATCCTCAGCATCAATCCGGCGGCCCAGCGCCTGCTGGGCACCGACAACGCCTGTGTGGGTCAGGATATCCTGACGGTGGACCGCGATGTATCCCTCAGCGACGGTCTGCGCACTGCGGCGCAGGAGGGCCACAGCGAGTTCCGCGGCCGGCGCGGCGGCAGAGAGTATCAATTCGACATCAGCCGCATCCAGACGGAGGGCCGTACAGCGGGCACGGTGCTGCTGGTGTTCGACGTGACGGAGCGCGCCTTTGCCGAGCAGAACCGGCGGGAGTTCACCGCCAACGTTTCCCACGAGCTGAAAACGCCCTTGCAGGGTATCATCGGCAGCGCGGAGCTGCTGGAAAACGGCATGGTGAAGCAGGAGGACGTGCCCCGCTTTGTGGGACATATCCGCTCCGAGGCCCAGCGTCTGGTGACGCTGATCGGCGACATCATCCGCCTGTCCCAGCTGGACGAGGGCGAGCCCATGCCCACGGAGACCGTGGACCTGCTGGAGGTGACGCGGGAGGCTGCGGAGAATCTCCAGACTGCGGCGGCGGCCCGTGACGTGACCGTCACGGTGGAGGGTCAGCCGGCGGAGCTGGAGGGCGTGCGCCGCCTGCTGTACGAGATCGTGTATAACCTGTGCGACAATGCCATCAAGTACAACGTTACCGGCGGCCGCGTGGACTTGTCGGTATCCTGTACCGGCGGTACTGCCGTTGTCATGGTGCGGGATACGGGCATCGGCATCCCCGCCGACCAGCAGGATCGTGTGTTCGAGCGGTTCTACCGCGTGGACAAGAGCCATTCCAAGGCATCCGGCGGCACGGGCCTGGGGCTGTCCATCGTGAAGCACGCCGTCCAGTACCACCACGGCGTCATCGAACTGAAAAGCGAGCTGGGGAAGGGCACGGAGATCCGCGTCACGTTCCCCGTCAAGGCATAACGCGGCGGTGCTCTTCCGTTTTCAGGGAGCGCACCGTTCTTCCTTCCCGCTGTGTTGACAGAGCAGGGGACAGCCTGTATAATAAACTCGTATGCGACCATCCATTGGACCGTCCGCGCCCGTTGGCGGCGCGGCACAGAGGAGAGTATTATGCTGAAGATCCAGCACCTGACCAAAACTTACGGCGATAAGAAAGCCGTAGATGATCTGAGCCTGCACATCCAGGCCGGAGAGATCTACGGCTTCATCGGCCACAACGGCGCCGGTAAGACCACCACGCTGAAGGCGGCGGTGGGCATCCTGCCCTTCGATGAGGGGACCATCACCATCAACGGCCGCTCCATCCAGACTGAGCCGCTGGCCTGCAAGCGGGAGCTGGCGTATATCCCCGACAACCCCGACCTCTACGAATTCATGAGCGGCATCAGATACCTGAACTTTATCGCCGACATCTTCGGCGTCAGCGCGGCAGACCGGCAGGCCCGCATCCGCGACTACGCGGCGCGGTTCGAGCTGACAGACGACCTGGCCCAGCCCATTGCTGCCTATTCCCACGGCATGAAGCAGAAGCTGGCTATTATCGCCGCCTGGCTGCACCGGCCCAGACTCGTTATTATGGATGAGCCCTTCGTAGGTCTGGATCCCAAGGCGTCCCACCTGCTGAAGGGCATGATGCGGGAGCTGTGCGATCAGGGCGGGTCCATCTTCTTCTCCACCCACGTGCTGGAGGTGGCGGAGAAGCTGTGTGACAAGGTGGCTATCATCAAGGGCGGCCGCCTCATCCGCTCCGGCACCATGGAGGAGGTCAAGGGTGACGACTCCCTGGAGCAGGTGTTCCTGGAGCTGGAGGACGAGACATGCTGAGCGTCCTTCTGAAAAAGCAGCTGACGGAGATCTTCCGCAACTATTTCTATAACCCCAAGACCAACAAGGCCCGTTCCAAGGCGGCAGTGGCCGCCTACATCGTGCTGTTCGCGGTGCTGATGGCGGTGATCCTGGGCGGCATGTTCACGGTCCTGTCCGCGGCTCTGTGTACGCCGCTGACCGCCGCGGGTCTGGACTGGCTGTACTTCGCGCTGATGGCCCTGCTGGCCACGCTGCTGGGCGCCTTCGGCAGCGTGTTCAACACCTACTCCGGGCTGTATCTGGCCAAGGACAACGACCTGCTGTTGAGCATGCCCATCCCCGTCAACACCCTGATGGCATCCCGCCTGCTGGGCGTGTACCTGATGGGCCTGATGTACAGCGGCGTGGTGATGCTGCCGGCGGTCATCGTCTACTGGGTGGCCACGCCTGCACCGGCCGCCGCCGTGATCGGCGGTGTGCTGCTGGTGTTCCTGCTGTCGGTGTTCGTGCTGGCGCTGTCCTGTGCGTTGGGCTGGTTGGTGGCCAAGATCAGTCAGAAGCTGAAAAATAAGAGCTTCATCACCGTGGTGCTGTCGCTGGTATTCTTCGGCGCTTACTACTTCTTCTATTTCAAGGCCGAGGACCTGCTGCAGGAGCTGCTGCGCAGCGCCGCCGTCTACGGCGCACGGATCAAGGGCGCGGCCTATCCGCTGTACCTGCTGGGCAGGGTGGGCACCGGTGACATTACGGCCATGCTGACGGTCTCGGCGGTGATACTGGCACTGTTTGCGGCACTGTGGGTCCTGCTGCGCCGCAGCTTCATCCGGATCGCCACCGCCACCGGCCAGTCGGCCAAGCGGGCCTATCGGGAGAGGGCGGCGGTGCGCCGCTCCGTGTCATCGGCGCTGCTGAGCAAGGAGCTGCGCCGCTTCACCGCCAGCCCCAACTACATGCTCAACTGCGGGATGGGCGTCCTGCTGATGCCGCTGGCGGGCTTCACCCTGCTGTGGAAGGGGCCCGACATCCGCGCCGCTTTGGGCGCGGCTCTGGGGGCCGAGGCGGGAGCGTACCTGTCGGTGATGCTGACGGCGGCGCTGTGTATGCTGGCGGCCATGAACGACATGGCGGCGCCCTCCGTGTCCCTGGAGGGAAAGAGCCTGTGGCTGCTCCAGTCTCTGCCGGTGACGCCGTGGCAGGTGCTGCGGGCCAAGCTGCGGTTCCAGCTGCTGCTGACGGCTATACCGGTGCTGGTGTGCCTGGTGTGCGCGGTCATCGCGCTGCCCATGGCGGCGGCGGAGACAGCACTGATGGCGGTACTGACCCTGCTGTTCGTGGTGTTTTCAGCCCTGCTGGGACTGACGCTGGGCCTGAAGATGCCCCACCTCCACTGGACCAGCGAGCTGGCGCCCATCAAGCAGAGCGCCTGCGTGGCCATCACCCTTCTGGGCGGCTGGGGCTACGCGCTGGTGCTGCTGTTCGGCTTCCTGCTGGCGGGGCAGCGTCTGGGCGCGGCGGCGTACATGGGCATCTTTGCCGTGCTGACACTGCTGGCCTGCGTGTGGCTGTACCGCTGGCTGAAAAAGAAGGGCGTCGTGTTGTTCGCGGCCCTGTAAACGCAAAAAAAGACGCCTTTGCACGTGCAAAGGCGTCTTTCCGCATCTCTTACAGGTGGTCCCGCGCATGGCGGCAGATGGCCTCGAAGCTGGTCTGGCTGATGTCGTGCTCCATTTTGCAGGCATCGGCCTCCGCCGTCTCCCGATCCACGCCCAGCGCCATCAGGAAGCGGGTCAGCGTATGGTGCCGGTCCAGCATGCTGGAGGCGATGGACATCCCCTGCTCCGTCAGGGTGATGAGCCCGTCCTTATCCATGGTGATGTACCCGTTCTCCCGCAGCCGCTTGGTGGCATACGTCACGCTGGGCTTCGTCACGCCCAGCTTCTCTGCGATGTCGATGGAGCGGACATACCCGTGCTCCTTCTGCATCATCAGCATGGCCTCCAGGTAATCCTCGGACGCCCTCAGTATCTGCATAAAATTCACCAACGTTCCGTTTCAGAATACCTATACGTTAACATAGTTTAACCAAATTTGCAAGGGGCGAAAAAAATTGATAACAGGGGCTTGACAAAAGCGGTTAGATGTACTAAACTATCTCCGCTGGTTAGATATGGCTAACCTCCTGCATAAATGGCGGCAGTGACAGCCATTCTTTTTCAGACACAGGTTAGTGCAGACTAACTGTAGAAAACGGAGGGGATAACATGATGCCTTTGGCTTTGGCAGATGTGGGAGCGGAGAATCTGATCCTCAAGGTGGGCGGTTCTCCGGAGGTCAAGAAGCATCTGGAGGATCTGGGCTTTGTGGCCGGCGGGACCGCCACGGTGGTGGCGTCTATGAGCGGCAACATCATCGTCAAGGTGAAGGAAGCCCGTGTGGCCATCAGCGAGGAAATGGCCCGCAAGATCATGGTATGAACAAGTTCATAAAAAACACATAGAAGGAGAGAAGAACAATGAAAACGTTACGTGAAGTGAAAATCGGCGAGACCGCCAAAGTCGTAAAGCTCCACGGCGAAGGCCCTGTCAAGCGCCGGATCATGGACATGGGCATCACCAAGGGCGTGGAAGTTTACGTCCGCAAGGTAGCGCCTCTGGGCGACCCCATGGAGGTCACTGTCCGCGGCTACGAGCTGAGCCTGCGCAAGGCGGATACCGAGATGATCGAGGTCGAGTGATTTTTGTAGATCATGGTTAAGTTAAGCTAACCGAAAGGAGAGACATATGGAAAAACAAATCAAGATCGCGTTGGCGGGCAACCCCAACTGCGGTAAGACCACGCTGTTCAATGCGCTGACCGGCTCCAACCAGTTCGTTGGTAACTGGCCCGGCGTCACCGTGGAGAAGAAAGAGGGCCGTCTAAAGAAGCACGAGGATGTGGTCATCATGGACTTGCCCGGCATCTACTCCCTGTCCCCCTACACGCTGGAGGAAGTGGTTGCCCGTAACTATCTGATCAATGAGCGCCCCGATGCCATCCTGAACATCATCGACGGCACCAACCTGGAGCGCAACCTCTACCTGACCACTCAGCTGACCGAGCTGGGTATCCCCGTTGTCATCGCCATCAACATGATGGACGTGGTCCGCAAGAACGGCGACCAGATCAACGTGGCTGAGCTCAGCCGCGAGCTGGGCTGCAAGGTGATGGAGATCTCTGCCCTGAAGGGTGACGGCGTCATGGCCGCCGCAGAGGCTGCTGTGGAGGCTGCCGGCAACACCAAGACCATCCCCATGCACACCTTCTCCGGCCCCGTGGAGCACGCCATCGCCCACATCGAGGAGGCCGCTGTACATAACATGCCCGAGGAGCAGCAGCGCTGGTACGCCATCAAGATCTTCGAGCGTGACGACAAGGTGCTGGAGCAGCTGAAGATCGACGCCACCGTCATGGGCCACATCGAGGAGGACATCAAGGCTGCCGAGAAGGAGCTGGATGACGACGCGGAGAGCATCATCACCAACGAGCGCTATGTCTATATCGCCCAGATCATCAAGGGCTGCTACAAGCAGAAGAAGGCCAAAGGCGAGCTGTCCGCTTCCGATAAGATCGACCGCATCGTGACCAACCGCTGGCTGGGTTTGCCCATCTTCGCACTGGTCATGTTCCTGGTGTACTGGATCGCCATGGTGGCCGTGGGCGCCCCCGCTACCGACTGGGCCAACGACGGCCTGTTCGGCGACGGCTGGCACCTGCTGGGTATCGGCTCCAAGGCCTATAACGAGGTCAACGACGAGTACACCGCCTCCCTGCAGGCTGTGGAGGCCTTTCTGGGCATCGAGATCGACCCCGAGGCCGATGACTTTGATCCCTCTGCCGTCACCGCTCAGATGAACGGCTTCACCGCCAGCAGCAACGCCACCGCTACCGTGGACGTGGAGGATGAGGAGACGCTGGCCATCAACACCATGACCGCCTACTACGACGCCATCCCTGAGGGTGCCGACAAGGACAGCACCGTGGGTGTCACCTATGTGGACGCCGTGGCCTACCTCAACAAGAACGGCTTTGACGCCCCCGATCCCGCCGACTACGGCGTGTGGGTCCCCGGCGTGCCTGTTCTGGTGGAGAGCGGTCTGGAGGCTGCCGGCGCAGCCGATTGGCTCAGCGGCCTGATCCTTGACGGTATCGTGGCCGGTGTCGGCGCCGTGCTGGGCTTCGTGCCTCAGATGCTGGTGCTGTTCCTGATGCTGGCCTTCCTGGAGGCCTGCGGCTATATGGCCCGTATCGC